>Ga0049081_10000949_pt1 | contig 11019 bp, 13 predicted proteins | sample GreLakmeER78MSRF_FD_66717 | JGI IMG/M metagenome (GOLD analysis project Ga0049081, IMG submission 66717) | Freshwater lentic microbial communities from great Laurentian Lakes, MI, USA - Great Lakes metaG ER78MSRF | ecosystem: Environmental > Aquatic > Freshwater > Lake | place: Great Lakes...
TAGGTAATTCGAACCACTTTTTATTTCTAGCGACAGAAAACTGAACGAGAGTTTCATTTCAATGAAAAATGCAGAAAATCTAAAAATTGAGAACATCAAAACATCGATTTTAATACCTTACGCCAGAAATTCACGCACACATTCTGATGCTCAAGTTCAACAAATTGCTGGTTCTATTAAAGAGTTTGGGTTTACAAATCCAATTTTGATTGATGAAACAAATGGAATCATCGCTGGGCATGGCAGATTGCAAGCAGCTCAACTTTTACAAATGCTAGAAATTCCTTGCATTCGTCTTTTGCATTTAAGTGAAAACCAAAAAAGAGCCTATGTAATAGCAGATAACAAAATAGCTATGAATGCAGATTGGGATTTAGAATTATTAAAATTAGAATTGAAAGATTTATCTATTGATAATTTCAACCTCGAAATAACAGGGTTTTCAGATGATGAATTGAGCATTCATTTAGATGAAAAAGAATTTGATATGGGGACTGTAGAAGATCAAGGTCAACTAGATAAACTTGATCCAAAATATGTTAAATGCCCAGAATGCAGTCATAAATTTGATGCGAGAGAACATGAAGCCTGAATTAAAAATAGGTTGGGCAACACATGAATCAACAAAATATGCTTGTGAAAATTGGCATTATAGCAAAAGCATCCCTGTCCCACCATTAGTTAAAGTAGGTGCATGGGAAAACAATAAATTTATAGGTGTTGTAATTTTCAGTAGAGGAGCATCTTCCAATTTATTATCACCATATAATTTAACGCAAACAGAAGGGTGTGAACTTACAAGGATTGCGTTAACAAATCACATGACACCAGTTTCAAGAATTGTAAAATTTGCAATCAAATTTCTTAAAGATAATAATTCAAAATTAAGATTAATTGTTAGTTTTGCTGATCCTCAATACGGTCATCATGGTGGAATTTATCAAGCGGGTAATTGGATTTATATAGGTGATACAGCACCGAGCAAAGAATTTTGGCATAATGGTAAAAGACTTCATAGCAGACAAGTTTCAGAAAAAGGATGGAATATACAACAAGGTGTTAAAAGAAAAACAGTCAAACCTAGCGAATGCAAAATAATAAAAACTTCTGGAAAACATCGTTATGTTATGCCACTTGATTCAGATATGAAAATTCGTATTGTGCCATTATCGAAACCATATCCTAAGCGTGAAAAGCAAGCGATGGATGACGACCAGTCATTACAGCGGCGGGGTAGCACCGACCTTCACGCTCCAAAAATTGAACAAATATAATGTCAGCACAAACATATCCATTAGATACGATTTCAAAACTGCTTGATCTTACTCCTCAAAGAGTAAATCAATTAGTTAATCAAGGTATTATACCTAGAGCAGAACGTGGAAGGTATGAACTTGTTCCTGTTGTTCGAGCATACATTCATTTTTTAAGAGATAGGAAAATTCAAGGCGATGTTCATGGGGATGATTATTCAACCTATCGAACACGATTGACTAAAGCCAGAGCGGAGATGGCTGAGAAAGAAAACGCACAACTCGATAGCAAATTGATTCCTGCTGATGATGCAAAACAAGCATGGTCAGCAATGGTTGCTAATGCTAGAGCAAGACTGTTATCAATACCGAATAAAATTGCTCCGATTGTATGTGCTGCTGAAACGATCAACGAGGCTAGAGAAATTATTAAGATAGAAATTTATGAAGCATTGAATGAATTGGCAGATGTTGAAATCAAAACGATCAACCCTATTCGTCCCGTTGAAAGCGAATCCGACGAGTTCGATGGTTCAGAGGATGTGGAGATCACCACCGAATCTAACGGTGAGCAAGTGGGCAGATCAGAATCGGAAACTCAGCCCTGAAGCATCGGCTGAAGCTGGGCAGTGGAATACATCAAGAGCAGAATATCAACGTGGTATCATGGATGCTGTCTCTGATCCTAATATTTCAGAGATTGTTATTATGTCGTCGGCTCAGATCGGCAAGACCGAAATCATCAATAATCTGATCGGCTATCATATCGACCAAGACCCATCACCGATTTTAGTCGTGCAACCAACGCTTTCGATGGCAGAGGCTTGGTCAAAAGATCGGTTATCTCCAATGCTACGAGACACACCATGCTTGCATGGCAAGGTTGCTGATCCGAGAACAAGAGACTCAGGCAATACAACACTTCACAAAATATTCCCCGGCGGTCATATCACGGTCACTGGTGCGAACTCTGCATCGGCTCTAGCCAGTCGTCCAATCAGAGTAGTGCTTTGCGACGAGGTTGATCGGTATCCTGTGTCGGCTGGCTCGGAAGGTGATCCGATCTTGCTTGCCAAGAAAAGGTCTGTGACCTTCTGGAATCGGAAGATCGTCTTGGCATCAACTCCAACAATTAAAGATAATTCACGAATTGAACAGGCTTTTAACGATTCAGATCAGCGTGAGTTCTATGTTCCTTGTCAAGATTGCAATCATTTCCAAACTTTGCGGTGGCAAAATGTAATTTTTAACAAGGATGATCCCGATTCTGCGACCTATTCATGCGAGGAATGTGGCTCTCAATGGGACGATTCAAAGCGTTTTCGTTCTATTCGCCGAGGTGAATGGCGAACAGATCGGGAGTTTAACGGTGTCGCAGGGTTCAAAATCAACGCTTTGTACTCGTCTTGGATGATGCTTTCAGACGGAGTTCGTGATTTTCTTGATGCTAGAGGGCAACCAGCAACGCTCAGAGTATGGGTAAACACCTATCTTGGAGAGACTTGGGAGGAGCAAGGCGAACGGGTTGACGATCTTGATCTAGCCAATCGTCGGGAAGAATACGGGGAGCATCTGAATGATAAGGTTGTCATCATCACGGCTGGCGTAGACGTTCAGGATGATCGGCTTGAGGTCGAGATTGTCGGGTGGGGTAGATCAGAGGAATCTTGGTCTCTCGATTACAAAACGATTTATGGTGATCCGTCATCGAGTACAGTTTGGCAAGATTTAGATTTTGTACTGAACCAGAATTTCAGGAAAGAAAACGGGAAAGAGTTTCCTGTTCGTTCTGCCTGTATTGATTCAGGAGGTCATCATACTCAAGCGGTCTATAATTATGCGAGGGCAAGAGAAGGACGACGATTCTTTGCTATCAAGGGCATTGGTGGAGAAGGCAGACCGATCATCACCAGACCGACAACAAATAACATCGGAAAGATCAAGCTATTCCCTGTCGGGGTAGATACTGCGAAAGAAACCGTCTATTCAAGATTCAAGATCACTCAAGAAGGGCCGGGCTATTGTCATTTCCCAGATCATTATGACTCTGAATATTTCCGACAGTTGACCGCAGAGCAACAGGTTAAGAAGTTTCACAAGGGCTTTATGCGTCGAGAATGGCAGAAAATGCGACCAAGGAATGAGGCTTTAGATTGCAGAGTCTATGCAACGGCTGCTCTGGCTATTCTGAATACGAATCTGGAACAGCTTGCAGATCGATACGAGAAGCAATCCGTTTCTGTCGTTTCAGAAAATGAGGTAAAAGAGACGGTGCAAGATAAAGTTATGATACAACGTCCCGTCAGGCGTTCGTCTAAACCAAACGGATTTGTCAATTCGTGGAGATAAAATGGCTAATTTGTTCGATGCTTCACAGTCTCCAATGGTTACTCCGACCAATATCGTGGTCGGCGATTATCTGTTGTGGAGAAGGTCGCTCCCTGATTACTCGAATGCAACTTATACGGCGACCTATGTTGCCAAGATAGCTGGCAATTCAGCATCTGAAATTTTGATTGTCGGTACGGCTAATGATTCCGATTATTTGTTTACAGTAACAAGCACGACATCAAGTGCGTTCCTTGCTGGCAATTATTTCTGGCAACTTGAAATCTCATCTGGTGCTAACAGGCTCGTCATTGAGCGTGGTAACTGGATCATCAGTCCCGATCTAGATATTGGATCGGCTGATCCTCGTTCTCATGCTGACATAATGATTACAAAGATTGAATCTTTGCTGTCAGGTCGTGGTGATGCAGATGTTTCAAGCTACTCGATTAATGGTCGGTCGATCAGCAAACTTTCAATCGCTGAATTGATTGAATGGAGAGACTATTACAAGGCTGAACAGGTCAAAGAGCGTCGAGAGGCTCGGAGATTATCTGGTCAATCAACTGGTTCAATGATCAAGGTGAGGTTCTGAAATGGGAATTTTAGACGTATTCAGAACTAAAAAACAGATTGCAGTTCGTCGGCAAGAAAAGCGGTCTTACACGGCTGCATCAACTGGTCGGTTATTTGCTGATTTTGTCGCAAATACGCTAAGTGCGGATTCAGAAATTCGCCCAGCACTGCGTCAAGTTCGGGATCGTTGCCGTGATGTTGCACGAAATAATGATTATGCGGCTCGTTATATTCAGATGATTACGACCAATGTTGTCGGTGCAACTGGAGTCAGAACACAGGTTCGCGGTCGCAACTCAGATAAATCCCTTGATACTGTCGGAAATCTTATCATCGAACGCAATTTCGATAAGTGGGGAGCCAGAGGCATTTGCACGATGGACGGCAAGATGTCTTGGCTTGATTGCCAAAAGATGTTCATCAACAATGTTGCTCGTGATGGTGAATGCTTGGTTCGGTTTGTCGAGACTAAAGAGAATCCATACGGGTTCGCTTTGCAGTTCATCGAATCTGATTATCTCGACGAACAGTACAACATGAAGGCGACAAACAATGCGAACGAGATTCGTATGGGTGTCGAGATCAACGAGTTTGGTCGTCCAGTTGCGTATTGGCTGTTAGAAAATCACCCCGGCAATACGATCTATGGAAAGACTGCAACCGTAAAACGAATCCGAGTTCCTGCTGAAGAAATTTTGCACCTGTTCATTCCTGATCGGGCTGGTCAGACTCGCGGTTTCCCGTGGATGGCAACGGCTCTTACACGAATGAAAATGCTTGATGGGTATGAGGAAGCTGAATTGGTTGCTGCTCGTACAGCAGCTTCCAAGATGGGTTTCTTCACGTCTCCTGATGGTGACGGCTATTCAGGTGTTGATATGGAGGATTATAACACTCCGATCATGGAAGCATCGCCGGGGACTTTTGAGCAGTTGCCGAAAGGAATGGAATTCACACCATTCGACCCACAGCATCCAGTCTCGGCATTCGGAGACTTTGAAAAAGCTGTCTTACGTGGCATCGCGTCTGGCCTTGGTGTTTCGTATGTTTCCTTGGCAAACAATCTTGAGGGTGTTTCCTACTCCTCGATCCGTCAGGGAACGATGGAAGATCGGGATCATTACAAAGTGCTTCAGCAGTTCATGATCGAGCATTTCATTGACCCGATTTATAAGAAATGGCTGACAATGGCGATGGCGACTGGTGCGATACCATTGCCGATCACGAAGTTTGATAAGTTCGCTGACAATCTTGTGTATCGTGCAAGAGGCTGGAACTGGATTGATCCTCAGAGAGAAATTCAGGCTCACGTCATCGGATTGCAGAATGGCATTATTACGATGCAGGATATCGCTGCAAACTACGGTCGAGACGTTGAAGAAGTCTTTGAACAGATTGATGCTGAGACTGAATTGGCTAAACAATATGGAATTCAGACAGCGTTCCAACCATTCGGTCAAAAACTCCCTGCAACTCCTTTAGTCGATGGTGAAAATGCCGCAATACAAGGGGATTGAAATCGATCTAGTCCCAACTGATGCAATGGTCAGCGAGGCTGAACGAGGTCTTGCTTGGCGTCGAGAATTTGGTCGAGGTGGTACTGAGATTGGCATTGCTAGAGCAAGAGATATTTCAAACAAGGTTGATCTGTCTCCAGACACCATTCGTCGGATGACATCTTTCTTTGCTCGGCATGAAGTCGATAAACAGGCTGAAGGATTTAGACAGGGTGAAGATGGCTATCCGTCAAACGGTCGAATTGCATGGGCCTTATGGGGCGGCGATGCTGGTAAATCATGGGCCGAAGGAAAGGCAAAGCGTATGGACAAGATCGACGAGAATGGCAGAGCGGCTCCTGATGCTTTGAATTTAGGTGATTTTGTTCAGTGGGATTCTTCTGGTGGGACAGCTAGAGGACAGATTGAACACATTATGCGTGAAGGAACATTAGGGATTCCTGATAGTGAATTTTCAATTAATGCCTCTGAGGACGATCCTGCTGCATTGATTAGAATTTTTCGTGAAGGCGAAGAAGGCTATGAACCAACTGATACACTCGTTGGACACAAGTTTTCTACTCTGACAAAGATTGCTGATCTGCGGTCTTATCATGATGATAAGCGACCTTATCCAAACGAACACGCTGCAAGATTAACCGATCCTGCACAGTACGATTCATTCCGTCGAAAAAATAATGATTTTGGCGATGGCATTGATGCGATATATGGGATCAAGAGTGGAAAATCTGAGTTGCAAGCAATTCGGTTCTCCAAAAACAAGTTTACGGTTGCTGAAGCGAAGAAGTGGTTGGCTGATCATGATTACAAGCCAATGATTTTTGAAGAAGCAACGAACGGAAGGAAAGATTCTATGGAACTCGAAAAGCGTCATATCATTGATGTTGCAGAAAGTGAGACTGCTTATGTCATCACCTTTGCAAAGGCAGATGCTGAACATGAAGATGAGCTAGCATCTCAGGAAGAACCAGAAATGGAACTTCCAATGATGAGCGATGTTCAGGAACCAATGACTGATTCCAACAATATGCAGAAATCATTCATCCCAACAAACGAAGTGCAACATCGTGCTTATGAGATGGGTGCAAATCCAGTTAACAAGGACGAGCGGAGAGTTCAGATTGCAATGTCATCTGAAAAGCCAGTTGCTCGTTCGTTTGGCATGGAAGTTTTGGATCATAATCCATCTTCCATTGATATTTCGTTTCTTAATTCAGGTCGGGCACCTTTGTTGCTTGACCATGATCCTGAGAAGCAAATCGGAATCATCGAAGAAGTACGGATCGATGGCTCGGCTCGCGTGATGCGAGCGACAGTCCGCTTTGGAAAAGGCGGTCTTGCCACCGAGGTATTCAACGATGTGGTTGACGGTATCAGGCAGAACATTTCTGTCGGTTATCAAGTTAACAAAATGGTTCGTGAAGATGGGGGAGACGGGACGGTCTTTCGCGTTAACAAATGGACTCCAATCGAAGCCTCTATTGTATCACTGCCAGCAGACTCGTCTGTTGGTGTTGGTCGATCTATTGAAATTATCTCAACCCCTATTCAGGAGATTAAAATGAGTGAAGTTAATCATGACGAAATGCGTTCCGCTATCGTTAAGCAGAATGCAGAAATCATTGAGACAGGTGCTCGTCTCAACAAGCGTGACATTGCTGAAAAGGCAATCGCCCGTGGTCTGTCGCTTGAGCAGTTCCGTGGTGAATTGATCGAATCTTTTGGCAGCACAGCACTTGGCAATGGCTCGCACGAAGTCGGAATGAACAAGCGTGAGCGTTCTTCTTATTCGCTTATGCGAGCAATCAGTGCGTCTGCTCGTCAAGACTGGTCTGAGGCTGGTTTCGAGCGTGAACTGTCCGACGAAATCGGCAAGCGTCTTGGTCGTACTGCTCGCGGCTTCTACGTTCCATCTGATATGTCTTGGTCAAAGCGTGATGTCATTTCTGGCACAGGCACAGGCACATCGAAGGGCGGCTACATGATCGGTACTGATCAGCGTGGCGACCTTTTCATCGATGCTCTCCGTGACACCATTGTCACTGCTGGCCTCGGTGCAACGATGCTGACTGGCCTTCAGGGCAATGTTGCGATTCCAAAACTTGCCACCAAGACGACTGTTGCGTTTGTTGCTGAAACATCTGCTCCAACTGAAGGTGCTCCTGTTTTCGGTCAGCTTACGATGTCGCCTAAAACTGTCGCTGGTTATGTTGATATTTCACGCCGGATGATCATCCAGTCCGACCCATCGGTTGAAATGGTTCTCCGTAATGACATCATCAACCAGATCGCAGCAAAAATTGATGACGTGGCAATCAAGGGCGGTGGTTCTAACGAGCCGACTGGTATCCTTGGCACAAGCGGCATTGGTGCAGTTGCAATCGGCACTAACGGTGGTGCTCCTACTTGGGCAATGGTTAACAATCTTCAACGTGCTGTCGATATTGCCAATGCTAACACGGGTGCATTGTCCTACCTCACCAACCCGAAGGTTACCGCAAAACTCCGTACGACTGCCAAGCAATCGTCTGGTGTTGAAGGCAACTTCATCCTCGGTGAGATGAACACGCTCCTCGGCTATGGCATTGCTTCCACAAACCTTGTGCCATCGACACTGACCAAAGGAACCAGTACAAGCGTTTGCTCTGCATTACTGTACGGAAATTTTAATGAATTAGTGATAGGAATGTGGTCAGGTATTGACATCGTTGTTGACACAGCATCGCTTTCGACGGCTGGTGGTCTGCGTCTCGCATTCTTCCAAGACGTTGATGTCGGTGTTCGCCATGCTGAGTCGTTCGCGGCTTGCCAAGACATCACCACGACCTAATCGGTCTTATATTACGAAGATCAGGGGCGGTTTACACCGCCCCTTTTTTATTATTCTTCATCTGTTTCAATCTCTGTAATCCATTCTAGCATCACTAGAGGTTGTTCAATATCTCTTGGTGGGTATGTCAACCAGTGAGCTTGAAAATCTTCAAATCTAATTATCTCTGATGAAGATAGATCATGGCTATGATAATCAAAGCATCCATCAAATGTATGGAGATCGTATTCTTCTGTTGAGTCTCTCTTTGACATCGCCCATTGATTTACACGTTGGATAAAATCAGCCTCATCCCAACAGTACCATATTTCTCGTGAGCCGCGATGAGGGCGGTCGATAATGATAAAACCGTCTTTGAAAGGTGAATTTTGATTGATACCATACTGTGTCATTTTGTTTCTCCGTTTGTTTAGAGTAGGTGGGGGCCGAAGCCCCATTTTTTTATATTCTGCAATTTGCTTCTTCAAAACCTTCACAAACAATCTTTGCAGTTTTTGCTAGTTTTCCATTTTGGGAGCCGGGGCAAGAACATACTAGCATAAGATAATTGCCGCTAAGAAGAAGTGCTGGATGGCATTTTCCGTTTGCTCTAACTGTTACTTTTTTTTCTGGGTTAGACATTTTGTATCTCCGTTTGCTTGTTTCGCTATAATCAAATTATACAGTTTCTCAGATCGTGTAAACAAAAAAATGGTATTTTATGAAATTATTTTGATAATTTAATTCGGCAACTAAATTCGACGGCTTGGCGAGTTTCTCCGAATTATGTAATGTGCTATTGAAATCACTAGCAAATTAATTCGGAAACAAAATGATAGACATTCGACAAATAGAAAACTCAAGATCAGGACGCTCGGTTGCAATCCTTGGCGGTGGGCCTTCTCTCCTCAAAGACATCTATCGGCTGCCAGAGAATGTAGACCTGATCGGGGTTAACCAACACGCTCTGCTATTGCCTTTAGATTTTGTCGTGTTCTTGGATGCGGCTATATGGGAACTGGTCAAAGATCATCCTTGTTTGAAAGTGTCACACCACAAAATCGAGCATCCAAAAATGGTCTGGTCAGGTGTTTGTCCTGATTATGGGTTATCTGGTGCAGCGGCACTTTGGATTGCTGAATTTTTAGGATATAACGAGATCATGGTATGCGGCTTTGATTGCTATGCACAGAAGCGTCGATATTGGCACTCGCCTGTGGATGAGGATTTCAAAGCAAACGCATATCAGAACGATATAAGAATTTGGGACTTGGTTCGCACTCATTTGAAATATCCAGAGCGGATCAAGTTCATGTCTGGGCCAATGAAGGAGAAGTGGCAATGAAGATTGAAATGACATCGGCAACATTTGTTAAAGGTGATTTCTGTGATGCTGGTACGATCATCGAATTGAATGATCGAGAAGCACAGGATTTGATCAACATGGGACGTGCCAAGAAGGCGGCTATCGTTGAGGTGGATCAATCCTTGTCGGATCGCTCAATCGGTCTCAGTGACGCTCCTGAGTTCACGAAACGCAAAGGCAGATTGCCTAGAGGTGAATAATGGGTGTCGAGACAGAAGCTGACCGACTCTTTATGATTAATACGACAGATTTCGGCACGACTGCGACCTATACGCTTGTCGCTGGCGGCGTTTCGTCTGTGGTCGGGATATTCGACAACGAGTATTTTGAATCGGATGCAAATACGAATGTCGGCTTTGTCTCGACGCAACCAAGGTTTGTCTGCACGTCAGCATCGCTTCCATCGACAGCCGGATATAATGACACTGTTGCGGTCAACTCAGCGACATATAAAGTTCGTGTTATTCAGGCAGATGGAACTGGCATGACAACTTTGATTCTGGAGAAGCAGTAATGTCGCATCTCAGAAAGCAGATCAGAGATCGTATCATTGCTAATGTGTCAAATTTGACCAGCACAGGATCGCGTGTTTACCAGACCAGATTATATCCAGTGGCATCAGTCTCGCTCCCGACATTGCTCGTTTACACAGTATCGGAAACATCTGAACCAGAAACAATGTCTCGACCAAGGAAGATCATTCGCCGGGTTGATTTTGCTCTTGAAGGCATGGTCAACGGAACGAGCGGATTAGACGATAGCTTGGATGCGATTGCTAAAGATGTTGAGGAAGCTATTCTAGCCGACCCTACTTGTAATGCTCTTGCAAAAGATACGGTTTTGACGGGAACAGAAATAGATTATAATGCGTCAGGCGAACAACCTGTTGGCTCGGTGAAGATGACGTTTCAGGTCACTTATCGAACAACTGAAACCGAATCTGAGTCACCAGCTTGAGGAGAGAGTAATGGCTAATCATACAGGAAGTGAAGGCGTCATACATTCTGGCACTAATGCAGTTGCAGAAGTGCGGTCGTGGACGCTTACGGAAACAGGCGACACCATTGAAGACAGCATCATGGGCGATTCATACCGCACTTTTAAGGCTGGCATGAAAAGTTGGACTGGTTCTGTCGTCGCATATTGGGACGAGACTGATACAACTGGTCA
>Ga0049081_10000950_pt1 | contig 11011 bp, 7 predicted proteins | sample GreLakmeER78MSRF_FD_66717 | JGI IMG/M metagenome (GOLD analysis project Ga0049081, IMG submission 66717) | Freshwater lentic microbial communities from great Laurentian Lakes, MI, USA - Great Lakes metaG ER78MSRF | ecosystem: Environmental > Aquatic > Freshwater > Lake | place: Great Lakes...
CTGCATCGTATTTATCTCGGCACTGACCCTTGGGTGCCAGTGGCATATTTTGTCACATTAGGCGGCGGAATGTTACTTCCTTTAATGGATTTTATTGTAATTATTTGCTCGAACAAAGAAGAGTTGTTAGAATTTGAAAACAACAAACGACTTTTTCTGTGGGTGAAATAAACTTAATTTTTATTTTGAAAAAATTAAGAGCGATGTGTTATTTTAAGAAGTTTGTTATTATTCTACCGTAACACTTTTCGCTAAATTTCTCGGCTGGTCCACATTACATCCACGCATTACTGCAATGTGATAGGCGAGCAGTTGTAACGGTACAACCGAAACCAGTGGAACAAGTTTTTCGTCGGTTTCTGGAATTTCAATCACATGGTCGGCCATGGTTTTTACTGTTGTGTCTCCTTCCGAAACGACAGCAATAATTTTTCCTTTACGAGCTCTTACTTCTTGAATGTTGCTTACTACTTTTTCGTATGATGTTCCTTTCGTTGCTATAACAACAATTGGCATTTCTTCGTCGATAAGCGCAATTGGACCATGCTTCATTTCTGCTGCTGGATATCCTTCGGCGTGGATATAGGAAATCTCTTTTAGCTTCAAAGCTCCTTCTAATGCAACAGGAAATGTGTAGCTGCGTCCGAGGTAAAGAAAGTTTTTAGAATCCTTGAAAATTGATGCAATGTGTTTTAATTGTTCGTCGAGCTTCAAAACCTTTTCAATTTTTGCAGGTACAGCTTCGAGTTCAGAGAGCATTTCATGGTAATGACTTTGTGTAATTGTTCCTCGTCGATGACCAATTAATAATGCCATTAAAGTAAGAACCGTTACTTGTGCGGTAAATGCTTTTGTTGAAGCAACTCCAATTTCAGGACCCGCGTGTGTATATGATCCACCATGTGTGTGTCGAGGAATTGTAGACCCTACAACATTACAGATTCCAAAAATAGTTGCGCCTTTTGATTTTGCTAATTCAATAGCGGCAAGCGTGTCGGCCGTTTCACCTGATTGTGAAATTGCAATTACGATATCCGTTTCATAAATAACTGGATTACGATATCGAAACTCTGAAGCATATTCTACTTCTACAGGTATGCGCGCAATGTCTTCAAAAAGATATTCTGCAACAAGACCTGCATGCCAAGATGTTCCGCAGCCAATTATAATAATACGTTTGGCATTTTGAAATTTTTGTAAATGATTGTGTATTCCTCCAAGAGCAACAACCCCTTCCACCGCATTCAATCTTCCGCGCATACTGTCTTTAATTGAGCGGGGCTGCTCATAAATTTCCTTTAACATAAAATGTTCAAAGCCGCCCTTTTCAATTGCTTCTAATTGAATTTGTAGTGCTTGAATGTATGGTTCAACCTCTTTGTTACGAATTGTTTTGATTAGTAATTTACCATGCATATCCATCACAGCAATTTCCTCGTCTTCTAAATACACTACGTTTTTGGTGTATTCTACAATCGGAGTGGCGTCAGAGGCCACAAAAAACTCATTTTCTCCAATGCCAATTACTAAGGGGGAGCTTTTTTTAGCTGCAATCAATACACCAGGATTGTCTTGTGAAAGAATAACAATCGCGTAAGCGCCAATGACGTTATTCAATGCAATGCGAACAGCCTCTGCCAACTCAACATTTTCTCGTTGCTGAATGTCTTCAATTAAATGAACAAGGACTTCTGTGTCCGTATCACTTTCAAATTGATGCCCACGCTTTTTCATTTCCTCTTTTAGCGGGGTGTAATTTTCAATAATGCCGTTGTGTATTAATACAATTTTTCTGCTTCCAGAAAAATGAGGGTGAGCATTGATGTCGTTTGGCTCGCCGTGTGTTGCCCATCGGGTATGGCCAATGCCAATTGTTCCATTGGTATTTTTGCCAGCTGTAAATTTCTCTAAATCGTCAACTTTTCCTTTGCACTTGTAAACGTTAAGTCCTTCGTTAATTAACGCAACTCCCGCGCTGTCATAGCCACGGTATTCTAAGCGACGCAATCCCTTGATAAGAATTGGGTAAGCATTTCTATTCCCGATGTAAGCTACAATTCCACACATACTATTAGCAACTTATGTCAATTGATTCTCGTGTATACAAGATGAAGGTACATCTTATAGGTTGAATTTTGATTAGCCGAGCCCAATACAGCGCGTCTTCCTTGTGAATTGGGATCAAGTTCCTTTAAAAAAAGACCATTGTTAGGTTTTTCGCCAGCCATCAACTCCTGAAAATAACGAGCGATATTAATTTTATATTCACTTGTATTTGTATTGACAGCGCCACCGTAATAAATACTGTTTTCAAACATATCTAAAAGCAAGGTTTGTTGTCCCAATGAATCTATGGAAACTACATATAGCTGTTTGTTAATAGGAAAGTTGTCCGATGCCGTAGATGGGTCTGCCTTTATAACTAGCTCTGCTTTGTTAATGGCAATGGAATAGGGGAGGTTGATTAAATCATTGAGGTAAGGAAATTCAATTTTTGTTTTGACACCCGCACACGCTGAAACATAAACTTCATTGGATGTGTTAACGCCTTGGTTTGCTAATTGTGTTGTCAATGAATTAGAAATAGTTGAGTAGTCGTGTGTATAGTGACTGTAATAGGCCGTGCTTGCATTTATAATAAATGAGAAAGTTAGCGTGTCTGTGACAGTGTGGTAATAAAAAGTAAGTTTAGTTGTAGTGTCAAGCAAGTTGAAGCGGGATAATGCGCCCTGTCCTGGATTTAACGACGGGGATTGCGATTCAATAAATAACCCTTTAAGGTATTGGTGAAATGCAGTATTGCTAGCAAGATTCGCCCCCCCCGATTGAGAAAAAACTTGTTGGGCAAAATTATATTGAATTGGAATTCGCAGCTGAGCTTTAAGTGTATCAGTACCAACAACTATTTTGGATCGAGGTCGCGGACTAAGTGTGGTGTCGCCAATTGAAATCCTGTTTGCGAAAGAAGGATAACACTGCATGGCTCTGTTGGAATAGTAGCCGCTGTCTTTATAAATATCTTGCGTTAACTGGTAAACACTAAATGTTTGTTGCGATAAGGTGTCTCCGTAGTAATCAAAATCGTAGGCCAGATTTAAGAAGCAGGAGTCCAATACTGCAGTTGCACCAAAATTTATATTTAGTAAATTATTGGGAATTGAAAACTGTGTAAAAAGACTTGCGCTACTGTTTCCGAAGATCGGATCATTGATTGTTCCTATCTGAACTATTTTTGCTTCATCGCTACGAATCGAATCTTCACGAACGGTATAAGTAAGAAGCGTAAGCGTATCACTAGCTTGTAAGTCAATTAAATCTCCTGTTGGTTGAATTTCTAAACCAAGATTGCTATCTTTTTTACAAGACGCCAATAAGAAAACTGCGGCGACTATATAAATTTTTGTCCCACATAAAGTGCGGGACAAAAATTGGTCATAATTAAGGAATGGTTTAGCAGACATAGAATTAATCGACGAGCATAGCTTCTTCAGCCAAAACAACATCATAAAAATCAGAATAAGCGGAAATGTATTCTTCAGTAGTCTTGAATTCAAGTGTATTTTTCCCTGATTTTTTAATGTGCTTTTCAACATCGCTGTTAATTTTTGGTGAAGCCTTGATGACAGCGTCCGAAAAATCAATTGCAAGTTTGTTCAGGTTAGCAAATGATGGGACTTTTGCCACAGCATCTACATCGCCTTTTTGAACGCCTTCAATCATTATCTTCTTTGAGAAGTCTTTGTTGAGTGGACTTGGAAACTCATCATCATAAACTGAATAGATGACGCGCGTTTCAGCAAAAAGTGGGTTGTCGCGGAACGCTTTTTTTAAATAAAGCGGTAAAAGTGCTGTAAACCAACCGTGGCAATGAACCACATCGGGTGCCCAGCCCAGCTTTTTAACAGTTTCAATAACACCTCTTGCGAAAAAAATCATCCGCTCATCGTTATCAGCAAAATACTCGTTTTTTTTATCGGTAAGAATAAATTTGCGTTGGAAATATTCTTCGTTATCAATAAAGTAAACCTGCATACGAGCAGCTTGAATTGAAGCAACTTTGATTATAAGGGGATGGTCTGTATCGTTGATAATAAGGTTCATACCTGAAAGGCGGATAACCTCATGAAGCTGGTTTCTGCGTTCGTTTATGCAACCATATCTAGGCATAAAGGTTCTTATCTCTTTTCCCTTTTCTTGAATGCCTTGAGGTAGGTGGCGTCCAATATACCCCATTGGAGTTTCGTCTAAATAGGGGGTGATTTCCTGCGACACGTACAATATTCTAGCTTTTTGTTTCATATAGTGAAAGATCTATTTTTTTAAGGATTACAAAGATAATAAAAAAAATTCCTTTAATTACCAAAAAGTCGTAGTTTCAAGCCCAGTTTATTTCTCATAACATTAAACTTTCATCGTGGAAACGCTCATACAAAGGCACTTATTGCTTTCAAAGCTCGAGCACTTGCGCGCCAGCGGGAAATCAATCGGCTTTGTCCCAACCATGGGAGCTCTGCACCAAGGTCATATAGCATTAGTGCTTAAAGCAAAGTCAGAGAACGATGTTGTTGTGGTAAGTATTTTTGTCAATCCAACCCAGTTTAATAATAATAATGACCTTTTACATTATCCCCGTACCGTTGAAAGCGATAGGGAATTGCTTGAAAATGTAGCTTGCGACCTTCTCTTTCTGCCTGATGTTTCAGAAATGTATCCCGATGGTCTTGTAGAACCTGTAACCGAAATAGATCTTGCCGGATTGGACGTGGTTATGGAGGGCGCACACCGTCCAGGACATTTTTTAGGTGTTATTCAAGTGGTTAAAAAACTTTTTGATTGCATCGGTATTTGTAAAGCATATTTCGGTGAAAAGGATTTTCAGCAATTGGCGGTCATTAAAAAAATGGTGAAAGAATGGAGTGTCTCCGTTGAAATTATTGCCTGCGCGATTGTGAGGGAAGACGATGGACTTGCAATGTCGTCTAGAAATATTCGTCTTACTAATAAAGAAAGAAAAGTTGCAACACAAATTTCAAAGGCGCTCTTTCATGCAAAAGAAATGTGGAGCAAATGTTCCTTGGAAGAAATAAAAAAAAATGTAACAACACTTATAAATTCCAATCCGGAATTCCAATTGGAATATTTTGAAATTGCAGATGCGACAACACTGAAACCGGTTTCTCCCGGACAAAAGAAAAATGTCGTCGCCTGTATTGCGGTACATCTAGGAGCAGTCAGATTAATTGATAATATTATTCTTGGTTAGCCAACCAAAAAAAATCTCCGCACTTTTCAGAACGGAGATTTTTTCAAATCAATTTTTAATTTATTTCTGAACAGCAACTTTTAAAGAAACCTGTTCCTTGCTAGTTGTGATACGAAGCATGTAAACTCCATTTGCAACATTCTCCATATTAATCTGCTTGGTAAATCCTGACTGAATATTATTTTCCATAGCGTAGCATACTACTCTTCCTTGAAGATCTAACATTTCAAGTGTAAGTTCATCCACATTCATATTGACAGAAACGATAAATGTTCCAGAATTAGGATTTGGATAAACACTTACTCCGTTTGCAAGTATATTTTCTGCAAGTCCTACACATGCGTTGACCTGAATACTTACAGAGTCCATTCCTTCACATCCATTGACATCGGTATAGGAATATACTGCTGATTGTAAACCAAGTCCAGCCGCAGTTGGGTTCAATAATAAACCATTAACACCCGGGCCAGACCAAACTCCGCCTATTGGTGTGCCAATCAATGAAACATCTGCGTCGTCAACACATACTACATTGCTAGATGCAGCTGCACTTACTGAAGGATTACTATTAATGGTAACTACTGCTGTGTCTGATCCATTACATCCGTTTACATCTGTTACTACAACAATATAGGTTCCTGAAGCGGAAACTGTAATCGTCTGCGTAGTACTTGCATTACTCCACAAGTAAGCGGAGCCCATGTTTCCTGCATCTAACAATGCTGTACCACCGCACTGAATTAAATCCGGCCCAAGAGAAATTATTAAAAGTCCACTTAGTGTCACCGTAGTCGTAGCAGTGTTTACACAGCCATTCACATCTGTTCCTGTAACCATGTAAGTTGTAGTTGCACTTGGTACAAATGAAACAGCATCAATGACATTGTTATCCCATGTATAAGTTGACGCTCCACCACCGGTAAGTGTTACGCTACCACCAGTACAAACTGACGCTGCACTGCTATTTGCTGTTACAACTGGTAATGGATTCACAGTTACTGTTATCATTGCTGTATTCACACAACCATTCACATCGGTTCCTGTAACCATGTAAGTTGTAGTTGCTGTTGGCACAAATGAAACGGCATCTATTACATTATTATCCCAAGTATAAGTTGATGCACCACCACCTGTAAGTGTTACGCTACCTCCGGTACAAACTGATGGTGCTGTACTTGTAGCTGTTACAATTGGTAGTGGATTTACTATAACTGTAATTGTTGCTGTATTTACACAAGCATTCGCATCAGTTCCTGTAACCATGTAAGTTGTAGTTGCTGTTGGTACAAAAGAAACAGCATCCATTACATTATTATCCCAAGTATATGTTGATGCACCACCACCTGTAAGCGTTACACTTGTTCCTGCACAAACTGTTGCTGAACTGCTAGTTGCTATGACGGTTGGATTTGGATTAATTATAACTGCAAGAATTGTTGGAAGACTAGAGCCGCAACTATTATTTGCAGTAACAGAAATATTTCCTGACGCATTTCCAAATGTAACATTGATTGAAGTTGTTCCTTGTCCCGAATTAATTGTTGAGCCTACCGGAACACTCCAGGTATATGAAGTTGCACCAACAACAGGGTTGATTGAAAAATTTGCAGAGCTTGTTTGACAAAAGCTGCTTGAACCAATAATAGACGCAGGAGCAGGAGGTGTGCAATTCTGACCTGGAGTAATTACAACTTGTCCTGCACCATTCTGAAATCCTTGAGCATGCACCACAGCTGTTACTGTCTGGTTTGTATAACTACTTCCACCACCACCACCTGAAAAACATGCGCCACCACCTCCGTAATATCCACCACCACCACCACCACCACCTGCGCCGTCACCGGAACCATTTCCGCCTTGAGCAAATGTCCCTGAAGTTGTATAAGAAGGACATGAACAGCAAGCAATACCACCTGCGCCACCAACTGATTGGGTTCCGCCTTTCCCGTTTGCATTTGGCCAGTTTGAAATAGTTACCCCATCTTGACCAATTAATCCACCACCATGTCCCCCAATTGTATTTGAGTAACCACCACCACCACCACCACCCGCAACAACTAGACGATCATTGTTTGCATAGGGAGTTCTACGAATATCTGATGCGCCACCACCTGTACCAGCAGTTCCTCCTGAAGAATAGGAATATACACCACCACCACCATTATAGACTGGCGGGGATGAAAGAACATTATTAATTCCAACTTGCCCCACGTAAATGTTTAAGATTTCTCCTGGTGTAACAGGAATTGTGGCTTGAACACTTCCTCCTAATCCACCCATTGCTGATGGACCAGCTCCGCCTTTTGCACCCAACACAGTTACATTTATTGTTGTGACTGATGGAGGCACAGTATAAGTTTGAACACTTCCAGTGAAATTAAACGTGACTGTTTGAGCAGTAATTGAAAGAGAGAATACGCTTACTAAGAGTAATGAAACAAGCATGTAAATTTTTTTCATAATAGGAGTTGTATTTGAATTAGAGTTTTCAGTTAAACAGAATCAAATTAAAAGAGTTGTTTTGTAAGAAGAGAAATAAAGAGTAGCGAAGTTATAAAATTTTCCGATTCAAAAAAATGAAATAATTATGCGCTGCTGTTCATTACGATTGATTGATAATTATATTTTGACATAATTTTTTGTTCGGAGAAGTTTTGGAAATGCAAATATAAAATTCAGACCAGTTTTTATATTCTAATTTTGTTTAAGTTTGATTCATGTTAACACGCGCCCTTTTTTTTAGTCCTATTCTTTTTTTCTTTTCAATGTTGCATGCGGGGGGATTTCAGATAAATGCACAGGGGCAAAGGCAGTTGGGAATGGGACATACAGGAACCGGTTTATGTTTGGATGCCTCTTCTCTTTTTTTTAATCCTGGTGCTATGGGTTTTATTGACAAGAGATTTGTATTCAGTGGAGGCACAACATTATTATTCCCTCGCGTTGTTTATCAAGAACCAAGTCCTGGTATTTATTCAGAGTCGATGGTCCATAATGTAGGAACGCCATTTAATATTTATGCGAACTGGAACAGTGAAAAAGTTTCTTCTCTTTCAATTGGTATTGGAATTTATACTCCATTTGGCTCCCGCGCTCAATGGCCAGACGACTGGAAAGGACAATTTTTAATTCGCGAAATTAATTTAAAAACCATTTTTATTCAGCCGACAGTTTCTTGGCAAATAAACGAATGTATTGGACTTGGACTTGGATTTGTTTATGCAACGGGGAGTTTTGGTTTAAGAAAAGGTGTTCCAGTTCAAAACGCCTCTGCTGAATACGGCGAAGGTAAATTAAGTGGCGCTGCTAAAGGAATTGGTTTTAATGCAGGTATTTATTTTAAGGCCAAAGAAAATTGGTCTGCTGGTTTGTCGTATCGCTCATCTGTAAATGTAGAAGTGAAAAATGGAGAAGCACAATTTACCGTTGCGCCTTCGCTTGCCGATTATTTTCCAGCAACAACTTTTTCGACTGCAATAAAACTTCCATCTGTCCTAAGTGGCGGTCTCGGATATTCAATCAGTAAATGGAAATTTGCTGCTGACATCAATGTTATTGGTTGGAGTACTTATGATACTTTACGAATTGATTTTGCAACGAACACCGATAAGCTTGCCGATGTTAATGACCCGCGATGTTATAAAGACGTTTTTATTGTAAGAGCGGGGGCGCAGTTTCAAATCACTGAACACATTGAACTTTTGGCAGGAGCGTATTATGATGCTTCTCCTGTGAAAGATGGTTATTTAACCCCGGAGACACCAGACGCAAATCGTTTAGGGTTTACATGTGGAACAGCAATTCATTTTTTGGAAAAATTTTCTGCTGCCGTTTCATTGTTGTACATTGAGGGTTTGAAAAGAACAGACACAAATATTGCAACAGGCTTTTCAGGAACGTATAAATCAAAGGTGATTGCTCCCTCATTCGGAATTCAATATAAATTTTAAAAATAAAAATCAGATAAAATGAAAAAACTTTACATTTTTTTAATCGGAATTATTTTTTTCACAGCAGTTAATTCTCAAACCTGTAACGGATCTCGCTATAGAAATTTTGTTTTTCAGGATAGTTCTGTAGTTAATGTTGTCTATGGATCAAACGTTACTTCGACGAATGCAACTCAAAGTTTAAAGATGGATATGTGGATGCCTAAAGCAGACACAGGAACAAATAGGCCGCTAATAATTTTAATGCACGGAGGAAATTTTTTAGGAGGATCTAAATCGGGTTCCGATGTGCTCCAGTTTTCAAAAGATTTTTCTAAAATGGGTTATGTTGTAGCTTCTATCGATTACCGTGTTGGAATGACGAATTTTCCATTTCCTGGTCCCGATAGTGTTGATGCAGCAGGATCGGTAATAAGAGCCGTTCACGATGGAAAGGCAGCCGTTCGTTATTTCAAAAAAGATGTTGCAACAAATTCTAACCATTATCGAATTGACACAGCGAAGATTTTTTTTCTTGGTGTTTCTGCTGGAGCAATTAGTGCATTACACATGGCATACATGAATAATATTAGCGAATTCCCTTTGTACGCCGATACAGCCAATCACTTTGGAATTGGAGGTGGTGTTGAGGGATTGAGTGGAAACCAAGGCTACTCCTCCTCCTTTCGTGGGGCAATTGATATTTGTGGTGCAATAGGCGACACTTCTTGGATTTCCTCGGGAAACATGCCTGCGATGTTACTTCACGGTGACCAAGACGGAACGGTTCCATTTGGATCTTCAGTAATTTCACTACTTGGCCTTTTCCCATTGTTACAAGTTGACGGCTCCGCCTCTGTTGCTGTTCGATTACAAAATCTTGGAATAGAAAATTGTTTTGAAATTTACGAAGGGCAAGATCATGTCCCTGAGGTTGGCACTTCATCTGCAGCACTTGCCTATTATGACACAACACTAAACATTACAAGAAATTTTTTGGTGCATTATGTTTGTGGCGATCCACTTAACTGTTCCTATTTAGCAAACGTTGGTATAAATAATGTTTCGACGCTTCCTAGTTTAATAGAAGTTTATCCAAATCCCGCAACGAATAATTTTTCCATTAACCTTGAACGTCTCGTTGGAAATGATTTCACTTTGGAATTGTATGATGCTCAAGGTAGGTTGGTAGTTAGTAGAATTAACTTGTCGAATGAAAAAATAGAAATTAACACAACTGGTTTTCCTGCTGGAATTTATATTATTAAAGTGAATGCAGGAGAAAAAATTTATCTGTTGAAGGAAGTTATTCAGTAGTTGTTTTAATAAATAAGATTGTTCTTTATGGAAATAGAATTCCATTGCAATCTGTACAATTTAGAGTTGGAATAGAGGCGCGGTATTTTGAATTAATTGCCTTTATAAATTCATTTGTAATCAATGCATATCCGTTTTGGTTTGGGTGGTAACCGTCAAGGGAGAACACCCCTCCAGAAACAAACTGGCTATCGTAATTAACGCCGTTCCATTGTATTCCACTCGTCAATGTTTTGAAATAGGCATTTGCGTCTACCAAGGCTAATCCATATTGAGTTGCTTTTTGTGCAATAACTAAATTGTAACTAGCAATCATTTGATCTATAAAAGCAACTTCATTGCTATCTAAAACATATCGGTCGGGCATTGTTGTAAATAGAATTCCAAGGTAGTTGCACTTTACACTATCAAGCGGAACGCCTAATGTGATGTATTCCCCGTTGTGTAAAAGTCGTATTCCATTTGGAGCATTTGCATCTTCGATCACAAAGCCATTGTTGCC
>Ga0049081_10000951_pt1 | contig 11011 bp, 6 predicted proteins | sample GreLakmeER78MSRF_FD_66717 | JGI IMG/M metagenome (GOLD analysis project Ga0049081, IMG submission 66717) | Freshwater lentic microbial communities from great Laurentian Lakes, MI, USA - Great Lakes metaG ER78MSRF | ecosystem: Environmental > Aquatic > Freshwater > Lake | place: Great Lakes...
GTCGCCGCGATAGATCGCACCCTCGAACTCGATGCGCGATGCCGCCGCGCGGCTCGCCTCCTGCGCATCGGCGAAGGTATCGGCCATCGCCGTCACCGCGAACACGCGTCCACCACTCGTGCGCAGCGCGCCATCGTCGGCGCGTGACGTACCGGCGTGATACACCCGCAAGTCATCGCTGAACGACGGCAACGTGATATGCTGACCGGTGATCGGCGCATCGGGATAGCCCTGCGACGCGACGACCGTGGTCACCGACGCGCCCTCGCGCCACGTGAACGGTGACAGGCTGCCGATGCGGCCACCATGGGCCACGGTCATCATGGGATCGAGCAGGCTGCTGGTCAGCATCGGCAAGATCGCCTGCGTTTCAGGATCGCCGAATCGGCAGTTGAATTCCACGACTTTCGGGCCCTCTTCCGTGAGCATCAAGCCCGCGTACAGCAGGCCGGTGAACGGGGTGCCGCGCTTGCGCAGCGCATGCAACGTGGGCAGGAAGATGCGGTCGGTGACGTCGTCCACGAGCGCGGGCGTGGAGAACGATACCGGCGTATACGCCCCCATGCCGCCGGTGTTCGGGCCTTCATCGCCATCCAGCAGGCGCTTGTGATCCTGCGCGCCGATCATGGGCATCACGTTGTAGCCGTCGGTCACCGCGAACAGCGACAGCTCTTCACCCGTCATGAACGCTTCCACCAGGCACTCACTGCCGGCGTCGCCGAACGCCTTGTCTTCCAGCACGCGCTCGATCGCGGCGTCGGCCTCTTTGAGCGTGTGACAGATAATCACGCCTTTGCCGGCGGCGAGTCCGCTCGCCTTGATGACCACGGGCACCCCGAAGCGCGTGCGAACGGCCTCCTTCGCATCAGCCGACTTCTTATGGGTTTCGGCGCGCGCGGTCGGAATACCGGCCGCCATCATCAGCGCCTTCGTGTCGGCCTTCGACGTCTCCACCTTCGCCGCCCCCATCGTGGGCCCGAACACCGGCACGCCGAGGTGCTGCAGATGATCCACCAGCCCGATCGCCAACGGCGCCTCGGGGCCCACCACCACGAGCTTCACCTGCTCACGCTCGGCCAGCTCGGCGACTTCGATCGGGTCGGACGCATCGACCGAGACCACGCGGGCCAACTGGGCAATGCCGGGGTTTCCCGGACCGGCCACGAGATCGATGGTGGTGTTCTCGCGCGCGAGTGCGTCAGCGAGGGCATGTTCGCGGCCGCCAGAGCCGAGGAGCAGGATCTTCATAGCTTGAAATCTAGTCCAAAACGACAGCAATGCGTGCGTTCCCTACAGCCAGTGAAACGATCACGCAGAGAGGCAGAGGGCGCAGAGTGCGCAGAGAAATAATTGTTGTTCTCTGCGGCCTCTGCGCCCTCTGCTTCTCTGCGTGATCAGTTCAACCCAACCCGAGCATCACACCCCGACCGGCGGCTCTGGAGCCGGAGGTGGCGGTGGAGAAGCCGGCGGCGGAGGCGGCGGCACGTCGTCACCCATGGTGACCGCACTGGCCGCCGTCTTGAACGCATCGCGGAACGCGTCGGCCGCGCGGTTGATCACGTCACCCACCGATTCGGCGGCCGCCTTGGCCTTGTCGGCGTAATAGTCTTTCGCGTCGCGCAGATCATCGCGCAGCGGACGCTCGGCCTCGCTGCCGCGGCGGATGTAGGCGCCGCTCAGAATCGCACCGTACGCACCCGACTGCTGCCAGCGATTCAGTTCGCCCGCTCGGACTGTGTGGAACGGATGCTCGCGCAGCGCCGTGTTGAGCGCCTGAATAACGTGGTCCCACGCCGACCCGCCCACTTCGTATTCGGCGGCCTGCGCGAGATACGCGTCGAGGTCGATCGTGTCGCCGTAGGCCCGGCCGCCGGCCAATTTGAGGAAGGTCATGAGGCTGGCACGTGGGTCCTGCGTGCCCAGCATACCGGCGCGGTCGGCCGACAGCTCCGACTTGCGATACCACTCCAGCAGGGCGAGCTGGAAGGGCAGCAATGCGATTGACGCCAGCAACGGCAGTGCGCTCATGCCGAAAAAGAGCACGATGAGCGCGATCGTGCGGTAGGTGGTGCGCCCCGTCATGATATGGCCGAGTTGCTGCGCCAGCATGAAGCGCTGCTCCTCGGGCTCCAGCAATTCGAGCACGCCGGAGTTGATGACGATGAACGGTTGGTCGAAGCCGACGGCCCCCGCCGTGGCAATCGGGTTCTGCGCCACGTAGAGCTGCGGGACCGGCTGGCCGGCGTTGGGCCAGTCGAGGGCCTGCAGCACGTCATGGTAGAGCGCATGCAGCATCGGCCGTTGCGTCGGCCCGACCAGCACGGCGTCGCCGAGAAAGAGATTGCGAACGCCCGGTTCGCCGAAGACGCTGGCGATCTTGCGCACCACGTCGTCACATCCGGGGAGGGCGCGGAGCGTCTGCAGGGCGGCGCGGTCGGCCGGATGTTCCCAGGTGACCGACGAGATCTGCGTGAGCGGCGTGGCGGACATAATCAGGGGGCTGGAGACACCCTCCCTACGGCGGGAGGGTGCTCAAGTTCCACCGTGGAACAGATCCGTATCAGATCCCTTCGAGCGCGCCGTCGAGATCGGCGATCAGGTCCTCAGCATCTTCGATACCGCAGGAGAGTCGGACCATGCCGTCGTTCAAGCCCATGGCCATCTTGATGTCGGCTGGGACCGACCCGTGGGTCATGCTGAACGGGTGATTGGTCAGGCTTTCCACTCCCCCCAGCGACTCGGCTAACGAAAATACCCGCACGCGCTCGAGGAATTTCCGGGCGTTCTCGATGGTCTTGAGGTCGAGCGTCATCATGCCGCCGAAGCCGCTCATCTGCCGCTTCGCCAGCGCGTGGTGCGGGTGGTGCGCGAGGCCCGGGTAGATGACCCGATCTTCACCCAAGCGCTCCAGCAGCCAGGCGCCGATGGCACGACCGTTGAGATCGTGCTGCTTCATGCGGAGCGGCAGGGTCTTGGTGCCGCGCAGCGCCAGCCAGGCATCGAACGGGCCGGGAACGGCACCGGCCGCGTTCAGGATGAATTGGAGCCGATCGGCCAGCTCATCCTCACGAACGACCGCGAGGCCGCCGATCATATCCGAGTGACCGTTGATGTACTTCGTGGTCGAATGCCAGACGATGTCGGCGCCCAGCTCCAACGGACGCTGAAAGATCGGCGTCGCGAAGGTGTTGTCCACGATGAGTAGCGCCTGGTGTCGCTTGGCGATGTCGCTCATGGCGGCCAGGTCGGTGAGCCGCATGAGGGGATTCGTTGGCGTCTCCACAAGCAGGGCCCGCGTGGACGGCGTCATCGCATCCGCCACCCGCTGCGGATCATCCGTATCCACGTACGTGAACGACAGGCCGAAATGACGCAGGATGCGATCGAACAGACGGAACGTGCCACCGTACACGTTTTCCCCGCACACGATGTGATCACCGGCGCGGAAGAGCTTCATGATCGAGTCGAGGCAGCCCATCCCGCTGCCGAACGCGAACCCGTGGGTGCCGCCTTCGAGAATCGCGACGTTCCGCTCAAGCGCCTGTCGCGTGGGATTCTTCCCGCGGGCGTATTCGTATCCCTTGTTCACGCCAATGCTTTCCTGCACGTAGGTGGACGTGAGGTAAAGCGGCGTCATGATGGCACCCGACACGGGGTCGGGGCGCTGGCCGGCATGGATGGCGCGGGTGGCCATGCCACCCGCGAGGTCGTCGTCGAAAATGCGCGTCATGGGCTCCGTGTGGTCCGAGGCGAACGTGGGGCGGAAGCTACTGCCGTGACCGAGCATCGGCGAGTTGCCCGCTTCGGATTTCGGCGTAAGGGGAGCCGCCGACCCACCGCAGGGCCGCCCCCGTCCGTTGGGTGGCCTACGCTGCCGCGCGATCCCGCAGCCCGAGCGCAGTCTGCAGCATCAGACCCGCATGCAGATCGTCGCGCAGTCGATATCGCCTAACCGGCCTCGGGAATCAGGTGGCCGTCGCGGAGCTGCTGAACGCCCCGCTCGGCGCGGTATGCGGTCACGCGAATTCCCGACACGGTTTGCCATCGGCCCGCAAGCATCGAGACATCGTGCTGCGCGATGCGACTGACGACGTCGGCCACGCGAGCCGGCGACAGGAATGACACCCGGGCGCCCGCCATGAGCGGTGCGGCGATGCACACCGCGAGTGCCTCCGGGTCGTGGCACGGCAACAGTGACAGCACGTGATCTACCGGCGTGAGCAAGCACTCGGCGACCGACGCTCGGCCGGCGGCAATCATGTCGCGATGCGTGCGCGTGGTACGCCGACCTGATGGCTCGTACCCCACAATGCACTCCTCATCGCGTCCCTCGGTTGCCGTATCGCCCTCGAGCGCGAGGCCGTGGTGCGTTCCGAGGTCGACGTCCATGTGGCGCCCCGGTACGAGCACGCGCGCTAGGCGCGGGGCGTCGTCGAGCAGCACCACGGGAAAGCCGGCCGGCAGCAACGGCACGAGCGCCTGCTCGGTGAACACGGCCCCCACGTCGGCGTCGGCAAGCTGCCAAGCGATGGATTCGGCCGATGCCTGGTGATTGAGGAGCAACGTCCCACGCCCATCGGACGCGGTGAGGGCCACCAGATAGGCGGGCCCACTGGGGAGGAGAATCGCCGCGCGCTTGCCAGCCAGCGTGCGGACCAGCGGGGCCGATCGCTGCAAGAGCGTGAGCCCGGCGGCAGCGAGTTGTGCTGCGGCGAACGGGCCAAGTTGGCCCCCACCGGCGGCGATGGCGAGTGGAAACAGGGCAAGCGGATCGGACATATCGGTAGAGACTAGTGCCCTATGGGGGCGTGTGCCACCGGTGTAACGGGAGCGCCCCTGAATCGTCGGTGGCGGGACCCGCACAGGCGCATGAGCCTGCCGTCACGATTGTGTTGGCCGGAAGCAGGTGTGCGCCTAGCTTGCAGGTACACCAGCAAACACGCCGATATTCCGAGGAATGTGATGGCTTTCGAAGGACTGATGGTGAGTGTGTCCGGTGTGCGCGGACGTGTGGGCTACGGGTTGACTCCGGAAGTCGTCGCGACCTTCGCCGCCGCCTTTGGCGCCTGGGCCGCACGGCAGGGCGGACGCACGATCGTCGTCGGACGTGACAGTCGAGTCTCCGGACCGATGTTCACGCGCATTGTGCACGGCGCACTGGAGTCGGTTGGCTGCACCGTGATCGACATCGGCATGGCACCCACTCCCACCATCCAGTTGGCCGTCGAACACCACCACGCGGCCGGCGGCCTCGGCATCACGGCCAGCCACAATCCGATCGAGTGGAACGCACTCAAGTTCATCGGGCCGTCGGGGCTCTTTCTCTCGGCCGATGAAGGTGCGGACATGCGCGCGCTGATGGACCGTGGTATTCCGCGCGCAACCTGGGACGCGCTCGGCGACATCGTGCATGACACCGACGCCGTCCAGCGACACATCGATCAGGTGCTGGCGCTGCCCTACCTCGACGTGGCCGGCATTCGCGCGCGCCGCTTCCGCGTGGCGCTCGATTGCTGTCGAGGCGCCGGCGGCGTGATCATGCCGCAGCTCCTGACCGAGTTGGGCTGTGAGGTGTACGCCATCAACATGGAAACCGACGGGCAGTTTCATCGCCCACCGGAGCCGGTCGTCGAGAACCTCGGCGAGTTAGCGGCGCTGGTGAAGGCGACCGACGCTGACATCGGTTTTGCCACGGATCCCGATGTCGATCGCCTGGCGCTCGTGCTCGACAACGGGATCGCACCGGGCGAGGACTACACGCTTGCGCTGGCTGCCCGTACGGTGCTGCGGCATCGACCGGGCCCGGTGGTGACCAACCTCTCGACCAGCAAGGTGGTGGCCGACGTCGCTCGCGATGCGGGCGTCCCCTTCCATTTCGCCAAGGTGGGCGAGGTGAACGTGGCCATGACCATGCGCGATCTGGGCGCGACGATCGGCGGCGAAGGGAACGGCGGCGTCATCCTTCCGGAACTGCATTTGGGTCGGGATGCGCCGGTCGGCGCGGCGTTGCTGCTGCAATTGATGCTCGAGGAAGCTCGGCCGCTCTCCGAGGTGATCGCCGAGCGCCCCAAATACGTGATCGTGAAGGACAAATTGGATCGCCCCGAGGCACCGCTCGACGCCGTGTATCTGGCGCTGCGCGCCGCGTTTCCGGACGCGGTGGCCGACACGCAGGACGGGCTTCGACTGGACTGGCCCGACCGCTGGGTGCACCTGCGCCCGTCGGGGACCGAACCCATCGTGCGTGTAATCGCCGAAGGCCCCACCGAGCAAGACGCGCGCACGCTGATCAGGCAGGCCCGGGAGCCGCTGTCGGCGCTCGGATCACTCTAGACCTCGAACGACCATGTGCGGAATCGTCGGCTACGTTGGTGATCGCATCGCCACCCCCATGCTGCTCGAAGGGCTCAAGCGCCTCGAGTATCGTGGCTACGACTCGGCGGGCGTCGCCATCATGAACGGCGAAGGCGTGGAAACGCGCCGCGCGGCGGGCAAGATCGCCCGGCTCGAAGCGGCGATTGCGAAGGATCCGCCGCAGGGTACGATGGGTATCGCGCACACCCGCTGGGCCACCCACGGTCCGCCAACGGAAAAGAATGCGCACCCGCACGCGAGCCAGAACGGCAAGATCGCCGTGGTGCACAATGGCATCATTGAGAATGCCACCGCCTTGAAGGCGGGACTGGAAGCGCGCGGCTACGTGTTCAAGTCCGACACCGACACCGAAGTGCTCGCCCATCTCATCGAGGTGGCGTATGCGGGCAACCTCGAAGCCGCCGTGATCGAGGCGCTGCATCAGTGCGACGGCACGTACGGTCTTGCCGTGATCACGAGCGACGAAAAGGACAAGATCGTGGCCGCCCGAAAAGGCAGCCCGTTGCTGATCGGCGTCGGTGACGGCGAGTACTTCATCGCCTCCGACGCGTCGGCTATTCTCGCGCACACTCGCAACGTGGTCTATCTCGACGACGGGGATATCGCCGTCGTGACGCGCGATGGCTACCGGGTGCTCGATTTCGACTCGGCGATCCGCAATAAACCCGTGACGCGCATCGACTGGGACTTACAGCAGATTGAGCGCGGTGGCTATCCGCACTTCATGCTGAAGGAAATCTTCGAGCAGCCGACCACGGTAGAAAACACTATGCGCGGCCGACTGATTCTCGAAGAAGGGTTCTCCAAGCTCGGTGGTCTGAACATCTCGAAGGAAGACCTGCTCAAGATCGACAACATCATTATCACCGCGTGCGGCACGAGCTGGCATTCGGCGCTGATCGGCGAGATGATGATCGAAGAGTTGTGCCGCATTCCTGTGGAAGTGGAGTATGCGTCAGAGTTCCGGTACCGGAATCCGATTGTGACGCCGACCACGCTCTGTATCGTCATCTCGCAGTCGGGTGAGACGGCGGACACGCTCGCTGCCATGCGTGAAGCGAAGCGCCGTGGTGCCCGCACACTCGGAATTGTGAATGTGGTCGGCTCCACAATCGCGCGCGAAGATGACGGCGGCATCTACTTGCACGCCGGCCCAGAAATCGGTGTGGCCTCGACCAAAGCGTTTACCAGTCAGGTCGTAGCGCTGGCGCTGTTCACGCTCAAGCTGGCACGCCTCAAAAATCTGAGTGTGGCCCGCGGTCGAGAAATCGCGCAGGCGCTGGCCGACCTGCCAGCGCAGATCCAGTCCATCCTGGATCGCGCACCGGAAATCGAGGGGCTCGCTGAAGAATTCAAGCGCGCGTCCAATTTCCTGTACCTCGGGCGCGGCTACAACTTCCCGGCGGCGCTCGAAGGCGCGCTGAAACTCAAGGAAATCTCGTACATCCACGCCGAAGGCTATCCGGCCGCCGAGATGAAGCACGGCCCCATTGCGCTCATCGACGAGATGATGCCGGTGGTGTGTATTGCTCCGCATGACGCCGTGTTCGACAAGATCACGTCGAACATTCAGGAGGTGAAGGCCCGTAAAGGCAAGATCATCGCGATCACCACCCGCGACGAGCCGGCGCTGGCCGGCAAGCTCGATTACGAGTTCCGGATCCCCGAGACGGTCGATCTGCTCGCGCCGATCCTGGCGAGCGTGCCGTTGCAGCTGCTGGCCTACTACATCGCCGTCAAGCGCGGGTGTAACGTCGACCAGCCGCGTAACCTCGCCAAATCGGTGACGGTCGAGTAGCCGTTTCGGATCTCCCCCCGGAACGCTTAGCTTTCGGCATGACTGACGCTGTCTCTCCTGAAATTGCCGCGCAACGCCTCGCGCACGAGATTTCCCGTCGCCGGACTTTTGCGATCATCTCGCACCCGGACGCCGGCAAGACCACGCTCACCGAGAAGCTGCTCCTGTACGGTGGGGCGATCCACCTGGCCGGCTCGGTCAAGGCCCGGCGTGCCACGCGGCATGCCACGTCCGACTGGATGAAGCTGGAGCAGGAGCGCGGCATCTCGGTAACGAGCTCGGTACTGCAGTTCGAGTATCTGGGCTACCAGCTCAACTTGCTGGACACGCCGGGTCACGAAGATTTCTCGGAAGACACGTACCGCACGCTGGTTGCGGCCGATTGCGCCATCATGCTCCTCGATAATCGTCGCGGCGTGGAAGAGCGCACCCGGCAGCTGTTCGACGTCTGCAAGCGGCGTCGCACGCCCATCTTCACGCTTGTGAACAAGTGCGACCGACACGGCGAAGATCCGCTCAAGCTCATTCAGGATGTCGAAGCTGATCTCGGCATCGACTGCTTCGCCGCTACGTGGCCGGTGTTCAACAACGACATCTTCGTCGGCGTGTACGACCGCCTCAAGCGCGAAGTGCACCTCTTCGAGCGCAGCGGTGACCGTGGCGCGACCCGGGCCGACGACACGATCGTGAGCATCGACGACGACGCACTGATCGAGGCCATGGGCGAGAGTGCGTTCGATCGCTTAATGACCGATATCGACCTGCTCGATGCGGCCGGGCACACGTACGATCACGATCGGGTGATCGATGGGGCGCTCACGCCGGTGTTCTTTGGCTCCGCGCTCACGAATTTCGGCATCGAGCCGTTTCTGCGTGAGTTTCTCGAGCTGGCGCCGGCGCCGGGCCCGCGTGAAACCAACACCGGCAACGTGGATCCGGAGAGCACCGACTTCACGGGCTTTGTATTCAAGATCCAGGCGAACATGGACCCGAAGCACCGCGATCGGGTGGCGTTCGTGCGGATCGTGTCCGGCCACTTCGAAGCGAACATGCAGGTGCTGCATCAACGCAGTGGAAAGCCGATTCGCCTGGCCGCGCCGCAGCAGTTCATGGCGCGCGATCGTGTCAGCATCGAGGAGGCGTGGCCCGGTGATGTCATCGGCATCATGGACCGAGGCAACCTGCGCATCGGCGACACGCTTGGCGGCGACGGCAAGCTGGAGTTTCAGGGCATCCCGCGCTTCCCGCCCGAGCACTTCGCCCGCGCTATTCCGGCCGACCCGCTCAAGCGTAAGCAGTTCGACAGCGGGCTGCGCCAGCTCACCGAAGAGGGCGCCGCACAGGTGTTCTTCGCGGAGACATCGGCGGGCTCACAACCCATCGTAGGCGCCGTCGGCCAGCTGCAATTCGACGTCATGGCGTTCCGTCTCGAACACGAGTACGCGGCACCCTGCAAGTTCGAGAAGATGACGTACCGCTGGCCGCGATGGATCACAGGACCCAAGGCCGATGTGGAGCGCGTCGCCACGGGGCAGGGACGTCTCAAGCTGTTCGACCATAAGGGTCACGTGGTCGTGCTCTTCTCCGACGCGTGGGCATTGCGCCGTGCGCTGCAGCATGAAACGAGCGTCGAGTTCCACGAGACAGCTCCCTGACCACGGTTGGGCGCCTACTCTTCCGGAAGCGCCACCGGGGCCGGCGGGGCCACCACCTCGATCTGGCGGCCCACGTGACCAATCACGAACCCGCCGTCTTCCGACGACGTGAAGTAGATCCGCAGGCAAGTCAGCGGGTTCGCACCCTTCAGCAGTTGGTCGGCGCACTCGATCTCTCGCTCGCCATCGCGAAAGATGAACGGCGTTTTCCGGCTGCCATCGGACGGTCCCGGTGAGAAATCCACGCCGAGGTCGGTGAAGACGTCGCCGAGCGGGCGACCGAGCGCACGGTCCTGACGACGACGGCCAACTTCGCCGAGCGCCTTCAGATACGACCACGCGGTATCGGGGTCGGGGAACGATGATTCGCGGGACGACGAGAAGGCCGACGGCAGCAGGCGGAGCGCGTCAGAGTAAAGCGCCTGCGCGCGCTCGACGGTTTCGAGCACCGATTGCGGGGTATCGCTGGCCGGCTTGGAGATCGGCTGGCGTTCCTTATGGGCGGCCAGCGTAGTCCGGAGCGAACGGGCTGAGGCCCGCTCGGCTTCCAACAGTTCGCGGGACTCGACCAAGCGCTCGCGGGTGCGGGAAAGCTCACCCTCGGCGGCGCGGACGGCGTCTTCATACTGGCGGACGAGCGAGATGAGCTGGCTCTTGTCCATTCCCATACCGGACTCGGCAGCCGCAAGGGCCTCCGTGGCGTCCGGGCGCTTGCCGTAGGCCGATGCCCGCTGATCGCGGAGCGTCTCCACGATGGCTGGATCCGAGAACGGACGATGCACCGACACTTCTGCCAGGCGCTGCACCAGCCGCCGGCGTTCGCCAGGAAGGGCCAATGCACGAGCCAGTACAAGCGGGTGCTGGAACGGATCCGATTCGAGCGTGAAACCGGGCAGGTAGGCGCGAGCCGAACCGAGGAACACACTCCGCGCGTGACCGCCCACGGCATCGGAGAGCGCAAAGGTATCGGAGTGCCGGAGCATGAAGCAGAGGCCCATGCCGAACATCTCGGCGGCGAATTGCTCGGTCGGCAGCACGTAGCCGCCATCAGGCAATTCGGTGAGCAGCAGCACCGGCAAGGTGCGGGCCGGATCGCAGAGCACGAAGCGCACGAACGCGTCGAGCGTGCCCGCCTCGAGCTGCGTCGGGTTCCGCTGCAGCGGGCCGTCGTTTGATACCAGCG
>Ga0049081_10000953_pt1 | contig 10996 bp, 18 predicted proteins | sample GreLakmeER78MSRF_FD_66717 | JGI IMG/M metagenome (GOLD analysis project Ga0049081, IMG submission 66717) | Freshwater lentic microbial communities from great Laurentian Lakes, MI, USA - Great Lakes metaG ER78MSRF | ecosystem: Environmental > Aquatic > Freshwater > Lake | place: Great Lakes...
CCTAAATTACCTAAATGGTTTAATCCTGATGATATTGATTATAGAACACAATTAGAAGACTTTAAAAAAGAGTTTGCATCAATTGCTAATATGATGGGATTAACATCAACAAGCCCTATCTCACAAGAAGGATATCCTTTTGATAAAGTAAAATTTATTATCAATAATAACTAATGAAATACGTAGTAACAGAATCACAATATAATATTATTTTGGAGTCACAAAAACACATTAAAGTATTTCAAGAACTTGTTGATAATGAGATGGTATATATTCGTAGAGTTTGTGAAAAAGGTGCTGATGATTATGAAGGAGATGTTGGTGATGAATCATGTAATCAAATTGAAAATGTTGAAAAAGTTATAGTTACTGATGCTGATTGGGTTACGGTGATGCATAGTAATCAACCATTAGAACAAAAATACATGAGCATAAAACTAATGGTATACCATCGTTCAATAAGACGTGGTGATTTTGATGCAGATGACTTAGCGTATGATTTAGAAAGAATAATACGTAAGAAGACATCAATGCCAGTAATAATCAATTACGAATCAACTAATACGAACACATCTTTTGAGTGGTAATTAATTTTTATCTTCAGATAATATCCTAAAGTTCATCACTCTCTTTCCGTTAACAGTTGGCATTCCGTATTCATCTTTACCAATTGTTTTTACAGTTGTTTTCTTGTTTCTAAATCTGCCAGTGTAAATTATATCTCCAACCTTTAATTGTATATAAATTCCATCTATTCTGTTTTCTTTATTGTTTGTTGTCATATTTTTAATAGTATGAATTACGGTAGAGCTATAAATATTTCTCAGAAATACAAATTCTTTTCTTGGACTCCTCAACGAACAGGGTCAACTCATTTTACCAACATTTTAGATAAATTGGGTTTTCAATCAGCGGACATAAATTTGGAAACAAAAAAAATATCTAACTTTAGGGCAGGTGCTCAACATAATCACACTTGTATTTTATTTGAGGGTCATTGGGATTATAAATTTATATCATCTATTAGAAATCCTTATTCTATGATTATTTCTCAAGTAGGTGCATCATCAATGAAAGATGAACAAAATATCAAAGGGTTATTGAGAGCTAGAGTTGAAAATATTATGCAAAATCCAGTAAGTTGGGTTGGCTGTTGTGCGTGTTTTCATAAAAGAAAACCTGACTATGTTATAAGATTAGAACATTTATACGAAGATTGGCTCAAATTACCATTTGTTCCTAATCACGCGTTAAATTTATCAGGTGAGTTGGAAAAATTAACCAAAATAAGATTAAATAATTCAAAAAATAACGGAGGAGATTATTGGAAAAAATATTACGACCAATCTTTAGCCGATTTAGTATATTATAATCATCCAGATTGGTTTGAGCTGTTTGGGTATGATAAAAACTCTTGGAAGAGTTAATCAAACATTGTATCTCTGTCTTCTAAAACAACTACTTCTCCTCCGTTATGTACAGGTGTTTCATACATATAATTGTAAGAATCTAATACTCCTATAACAATTTCTTTCATTCGGTCAGAGTAACCTGTAATAATTCTTAGAGGTAACTCCTCTGAGTTTATTAATACAAAGTTTTCCACAACATTCCAAACTTCTTCATGTGATAATCCGTGTAAGTCTAATTCTTTCATATTTCTTTATTTTTTCCGTGAGATGTAGGTTTTCCGTTTTCATCTAAAAGTACGAAAACAATTTCATCTATTTTTACAATAGATTGTTTTGTAATTTTGTTTCTAACATCACAAGCAATTGTTATTGATGTATTTCCAACTTTAACAAGTTCCATCCCAAATTCAATTATATCACCAACAACTGCTGTGGAAACAAAATTTATTGCGGACATTGCTTTTGTCACTATATTTGGGCTACTCAATTGACATATTGCAAAGATGGACGCTTCTTCATCAATCCATTGAAGGACTTTTCCTCCAAACAATGTTCTTCTTGGGTTTAGGTCTTCGGGCTTAATAAGTTTTCTTGTTCTGTACTTCATACTACAATAATAAGAAAATATTTCCTATATTTCAAACAATTTATATTTATTAACGATGATTTTAAAAAACCAAAACGCAGGACAAATATTTCTTATCAAAGATGTTCCTGAAAAAATTGAATGTGAAAATTGTAAGGTGTGCATGAGATTAAGACTCATGGAGATGGGACTTATGCCAGGAAGTCTTATTGAAATAACTAAACACCAAGCAGGTCTTTGGATTGTGAACTTGTTAAGTAATTCAGGTCAAGTTGAATCAACAATTGCTTTGAGAGAAGAAGAAGCCGAAAGAATTATTCTTGAAGATAATGAATGTTCTATTAATTTTGAACCTTACCATTAGATTTCTCCTATTAAAACTTGTGGTTGTATTCCGAGAGCTGCGGCAGTGCAAAGTCTTGTATTACCAGCGACTAAATGATATCTATCACCAAACTTTAAGATAAGTGGTCTTCTGTAATCTCCACTTAATAATGCTTTTTTAAGTTCTTTTGGATGTTGTTTGTTGTATTGTTTAGCTAAAGCAATAACTTTATTTATCTCTCCCTTCTTTATTTGATTAGATTCAGTATTCTCTAATCTACCCCAAACATCATCAGGTATTTTAACTTCTTTGGCTTTCTCAAACGCATCTAATAATTGATTAACAGATATTTCAATTCCTTCATCTCTACTTAAATCTTGTGCAGCCCTTTCAAACTCATCTATTTCACTTTGAAAGTATTTTTTTCTTCTATTAATAAAATGATTAACTTCATCTCTTAATTGAGAAAACTCTTCGTAATTGGCGTTGTCAATATAGTCTAACAAATTTTCCATGTTTCTGAAATTCATATGTTTCAAAAGTTCTGGCTTCTCTTGGACTTGAGCAATAAATTCTTGAACCCCACTTGACTGTGGTGCTAACTCATAAATTAACCCTCTGATTCTTGAGATTTGTTCGTTAAGATTCATGTTCTCCGTATAAGGCATCTTCATGTTTAGGGAACTCTTTTTCAAACTTTTTTACCATAATACCACCCAAAGCATTTGCCATGTTTTCTACTTTACCACCAATATCCTGTATAGGTTGGTCGTCGTTAAGTCCCATTTTTTGATGTTGGTATTCATGTACCCATTCATGAGCTAAGGTTCTCAATACGTCAATCAATAATCTTTTAGATGTTAATACAAAAATTTCGCTGTTAGGTCTCCTAACACCAGTAGTCATTGAATGGTCACGTTTTTCTAAAAAAGTAACTGTAGTATCTTTTTGAAGAGGTAATTGTTTTCTGATAAATTTAACAAACTCTTTCACAACACCATTTTGAGTTGTATCAAATAATTTGTTTGAATTTTTTAGAATGAGTTTCATGATTATAAATATCATGAATAAAGAAAGGAAAAAAAGGGTTAAGTGAAAAGTTCAAAAGTTTAAGTAAAATGAGTTTTAAAAAAATAGAATGATGAAACTTGAAATGTTGACTGTTGAAGTTTGAATACGAATCAATGTCTTGCATCACATTTTTCAGATTATATCTTGTAAAGTTCACATGAAGCGAACAATCAATAAACAATTTTCCTTTAAACCTAACCCCAATATATTAAATCTCAGTAGTTGCATTATGTAAGTCCAATTCTTCTTGAACTTCTTCAATTTTTGATTCAATTTCTTGAACCAACACATCTCTTTCTAAGATTGTAATTTGAGCTGTTTTAACTACAGGAGCTTCTCCATGTATACGACTGAATCTATCAGAAACTTTACCTTCATTACAATCTAAAATTTGTAACTTACTAATTCTTGATTTAAGTTCAGATAAAAGAAATATCTTATCATAAACCTCAGCGTTTGCTTTATGTAATTTAGTTTTTAATTCAACCAATTCATTACTCAATTCAAAATATTTTGAAAGTGAATCACTGGCGGAGTATGGTCTTTTTTCTCCATCCTCAACTGAATTGTATTGGTGAGCTCTGTTAAATTCAATATTCATTTTAGATACAAGTTTATTCTTGTACTTTAAGGCTTGTTTGATTGTCATGTTATTTTTTTTTAAAATATAGTTTATTTTTCAGATTCGTCAAGGTGCACTATCATCTTTAATGCCTGAGCAATTATTTGATGCATATCATAATAAACATACGTTGCCAATCTACCCCCAAAATAAACGTTTTTAAGAGGTTTAGTTAGTTCTTGATACTTGGTATAGACCTGAGTGTTTTTATCGTCTCTAATAGGGTAATATGGTTCATTCTTACCATCGTAAGCCGCAGGGTACTCATAACTAATAATTGTACCCTTTTGGTTCTGATGGTCAAACCACTTATGTTCTAATATTCTTGTATATGAAATCTTTAAGTCTGTATAGTTTACTACAGGAACTCCTTGGAAATTATCTTTCTCGAGCGTTTCTGTTTCCCATCTTAGGCTCCTATATTCTAACTTACCAAACTGGTAATCAAAATATCTATCAATTGGTCCTGTATAGATAACGTTGTCAGCAAGGCTATCATAATAATCCCTATTTTCAAAATAATCTACACCCAACTTAACCTCACAACCATCTAACATCTTTTCAAATATTTGAGTATAACCCCCAACAGGCATCCCAGTATACTTGTCGTTGAAGTAATTACTGTCCCAAGTAAACCTTACTGGGAGTCTTTTAATGATTGATGGTGGTAACTCTGAACATGGCTTATCCCATTGTTTGACAGTATAACCTTTGATAAGTTTTTCGTATACATCATCACCAACCATTGACCTTGCTTGGTCTTCAAGGTTTTGAATTTTACCTTTGTATTTTTGTTTTTCAATGATTGCTTCGGCTTCTTCTTGAGTTTTAACACCCCACAATTGATTGAATGTCCACATATTAAATGGGAGTGTGTACATTTCTCCTTTGTAATTCGCAATAACATTATGTGTATATTGTTTAAATTCAGCAAACTGATTTACGTAATCCCAAATATATTTGTCGTTGGTATGAAATATGTGTGCTCCGTATTTGTGAACATGAATATTGTTTACGTTTTCAGTATAACAATTACCACCAATAACATTACGTTTATCTATGACCAAACATTTCTTACCTCTCTTAGTTAATTCATACGCAGAAACGGAACCATAAGGTCCCGCTCCAACTATTAAATAATCATATGGTTTTTTCATTAAAATCATTTGAAATCAAAAGTAATGGAATCTAAATTAATTGAAAACTCTTCGGATTTTTTTTGAATTCTTTCTTTAAGTTTAATTAGATAATCTCCTGTATTATAATAAGCCCTGTTTTCAATTAAAAAACTTAAATTTGGAAACGGATTTACTCTTTCGGGTTGTAACATTTTATCAATATATTGCATCATATCATTTTGTCTTCCCTCATTTTCTAAAAAAATACACAAGTAAATCAAATGCTCATTTCTTTCAGGTTGGAATTGTTCAGCCAATAAAAAATGTTCTTCAGCATCTTTTTTATTCCCAATGAAATTGTGCGCATGTGCCATCATCATCAAAGCATAATAACACATTTCATCTGTATTTTTAGCCGTTTTGGAATTACTCCAATCATGTGTTAATTCTAAAAATCTTTCATAGTACCATATTGAACGTCTAGCATATTCATCAGAATGAATTTTACCAAAAGGTAATTCATTAGGATTTCCGTAACTATCAGCATAACTTTTAGCAATATACCACAAATGATAATAATCTTCTAAAACTTTATACCCAACAACTTTATCTTTTTCTAATTCTAAAGCATCATTCAAAAACTTTCTTGGTACGTGCCAAGTCTCACCATCTTGTGATACCTTGTGTCTAAATCCCCAAGGCATATTGTTTCTTTGGAACCCTTCTCCAATTTCAGGTAAATGAATTGTTTCATGTCTTTTGTCATGTTGAAAGAACCAGGGTAACTTACTATTCCAAAACCATGTTCTAAAATATTTTGTTTCTCCAGCCTCAGCGCCCATGTTATAACTTTGTACTGATGTATCATCAAATAATGACCAATCAAAATCCTCGTCAACATGAAGTCTCTCATCAGCATCCATCCTTAAAATCCAATCACATCCGTGGTTAGACTTAAGCGCTTCTTGAAGAGTATGGTCTCTATTAAAACCTGGATACTCCCACTTGGTTTCATAGGTAAATCCAGATATTTCCTTAGAGGCAAAAAAACTATCAATAATTTCTTTGGTGTTATCCTCGGTTCCGTTACATTGAATAACGTAGTAATCAACGTATGGAGCAACTGACTCCAACATCCTAATAATGGTCTTGGCTTCATTGCCAACCATTGCGTTTAAACATATTTTGGTTTTCTTATTCATAAATGTAATTCATTACTTCTTCTTTATCGTAAAATCTTTTTTCAGGTTGGTGGTTTTGGAATTTGTGTGAATGTTGTCTTTCTTCATTCCAACACCAATCTTCAAACCCTAATTCTCCAATACGATTGTGAATTGCAATATCATAATAATCTCTTATTAATCTTGCTCTTCGGTTTATATCTTGTGAGTTATTATCAACGGTACTATTCCTATTGTTGTATTGTAAGTATAACATACGTTTTACGTGAATAAATCGTGTGTGTAAAAAAGTTCTAATAATCATTTCCAAATCATCAGCAACAGGTGTATTTTTGTTATGTCCACCAATTTTATGATAAAGGTCACGTTCCCACATTCTAACGTGGTCAGGCATTGAGATGTTAAATCTAATTGTTAGTGGATTGATGTCAGGGTACCAATGTGCTAAATAATCTTTTCCGTCAGCATTAACCCAACTGTGTCCTGCATATCCAAAATCAAAAAAGTTATCGGGTCTTGCATACCAATTTCCAGACCAATCGTGGTCATATGATTTCATCTCACCATCCTCATAAAGTTCACATACATCAGTATACAAAAATCCCGCATCAGGATGTTTTAAAATGGCATCATTACAGGTTTCCAAACAAGTGCTAATTAAACAATCATCGTGGTCTAACTCAACCAACCAATCACCATCGCCAAGAATTGCGGCTCTATGTTTTGCAAGTCCCACATTACCACCTGATAGTGGATATATTTTATGTAATTTTACACGATAATCATAATTGGAAATCTCTTGAAGAATTTTCCATGTCTCGTCATCAGGAGAATCATCAACAACAATCCATTCCCAATTAGAAAATGTTTGATTGACTAACCCTTGGTAAGTTCTTTTAATTCTTTCTCCTGTTTTATATGTTGGAGTAAAAATTGAAAATCTTGGTTTATTGACTTTCGTGTGTCTGAAGACAGTTTGACAAACAATTATATTTGCTAATATATTATCTGTCTCCATCTCGTTAAAATGAATATGGAGTTGTTTTAAAAAATAATGTGGAACGTTAATCTCATCAAAAAATGAGATTATAAGGTCGGGTTGATATTTTGAAAAGTCACCAACAACATCGTTGGTATATGGAAGAGCGTAAATAACAACTTCATCCTCTAAACCTTCTTCAAAATAAACATCAGAGATTAATATCTCTGCTCCTTCCTTATACCACCCGTAAACAATTGCACTTGGTTTTTTTGTTTTCATATTTCATAAGGGTCATTCAAGTCCCAACTTGTTACCACAAATTCTAATTGAAGAAAGGTAATTTGTCCATAGTCATTTTTAATTGCAGTTGCCTTCAATCCTCCACTTGAAACAAAATATTCCTCCTCTGGTTTAGCATCTAATAAACAAGCTTTAATTACCGATTCAATCCTTTCACGAGCACTAAATGTAATATCGTCCACTGTTGGGACACCCTTCGGGTACCAAGTCCAATTAAGAGACTTCATTACAACATGAACCTTTTCAAAATCAAAATTGTTTAAAATATCAAACATCATTTTTTGATGCCTTTCGTGGCGTGTCATTAGTCTAATTTATATTTAACATCATCACCAAATTTAATCCATCCTTCTTTCTCTTTCAAACCAAAATGGTTTAACACCAATTGGAAATTTTTACTATCCATAACATTGTTCTTGGAAAGTTTTTTTAATGTAGATAAAAATTCAACAATTTCTATTTCAGATATTTCGTTGTTGTCTATTAGTTCTTGTAAATTTGGTGTCATAATATTATTTTTTACAATGATAAGAAATAAAAACCCCCAATCAAATTGAGGGTTTTAATTATTTTTTTACGTGATTAAATTTGAAGAATATGTTTTGTATCGGAGGGTCTTCCCCGTTGTATCTAAATCTTGATGCCATGTAATCTCTAAGAATAGTCATGATTTTAATTTTAACTTTCTCCTCAGCAATTTCTTTAGTCATCCCTTCCATTTCCCCCTTCAAATAATTTTGTGGAGTAGGCTCTTCTCCACCATTTCCCCTGTAGACCACATCAAGAATATCAACAGTAACAATTGCTTTATCACCGTCTTCTTCAACTGATTTAACTTTGAATTTAATATTAGCATTGGGTGCTTCAACTTCTCCGTGCCATTTATAAGATTTTGCGGTTTTTTTTCTTTTGATTAATTCAGGTTCAAATTCTTTAAGTTTCTTTAACTTATGTTTCATTACTTCCTCATGAGTTGCTCCTCGTTTCAACATATCCATTTCTTCTTTAGTCAACAGATAAACAGGTTCCTCCAATTCATCACTCCAATCTACAGGATTTGAATTACTCATTTGTCTTGATGTTGAAGATGAATACCTTCCTGTAATTTCATACCACTTATCATCTTTGAATATGTAAACGGGGTACCAATCATAAGAAACGACTTCATAAAAAGGGTTACCTTTATAATCTTTACTCCACCTTCCAATTAAATTTGCACCTTTGAATGGCATTTGAGCAACAGTATACAGCTTCGCCTTTGTATTTGATGTTGTCTTTCCTGATTGTTTTCTTGGGTCAATAAAGTTTTCTTTTGTCAATCCTGAATAGTCACCGTCCTTTCTGTAGTTCAAAAGGTAAAGTTCCAATATGTACAACGCATAATTTTTAGGAATATTCATATAAGGTGCTAAGTTCTCAATCACTTCAAGAATCTCGGCTCTCTTTTTCTTTTTTTTCTTTTCCTCATCCAAAACTTTAAATAGTTTTTGAATGACTGAGAGGGATGGTTCCTTACCCTCATTTAAAAGTATTTTAAGTTGATTTTCAGAAATTATATACTTCATGTCTATAAATACTTAAGGGAATAAAAAACCCCCGAAAATCGGGGGTCTTTTACTTATTTCTTAAATTTTGAAACAAGTTTGTGAACATGTGGTCCCACCACAATTCCGACAAGCACCCCTAACAAGAAATGCCAATGCCATAAAAATTCTAGTTGCTCCATATGAATTTTTTTGTTTTTTTGACTTTAAAGATTGTAAAGCAATCCAAATCCTACACGGTTGGAAGTCTTACCATCCTTAACAGTCCTTAGAATTGATTGTTCTAAGCACCATTTTTTGTTTATCTTGTAACCAAGGGAAGGAACATAAGTAAATTGTCCCTTTTGACCGTGGAAAAAAGTAACACCCGCATCAAGACCTGCATATAGGCCATGTTTAAGGTGCTTTCGACCCCCAACTAATACAGGTGCAACAACAAAATTGTTCTTGTCCTGCATAAAACCTAAAGTTACAACCATGTTATTCTTTTTGAATTTCACAGTTTGACCCCAAGCTTTGGAGTTCCAATCAACGTTTCCTGCTAACGGTGCAAATAATGTCGGTCCCACTGAGACATCCCATCCCGCTTTGTGGTTTTGTCCGAACGATACTAGCGAACATACGATAGCAAAAAACAACAAAAATTTTTTCTTCATTCTCGTTTTGTTTAATGTTTATTAAATAAAAATCCCATTCACCTATTCTTTTGGAAAGGCGGATGGGATTCATATTCCTTAATAAATATCTTTATAAAAATGAAAAACCCCCAAAGTGGGGGTTTTGAACTACATCGTTCTTAAAATTGCCTCGGTCATACCGTCCCATTTCTTGATTTGGGACCTTGGAACCCAAAATTCCATTTCACCGATTTCTTCAACTCTTTTTAAATAATCTTCACGAAAACGGTCAGCTTGTGACGCATCTGTGATATATTCAACTCTCATATGACCAGCACAAATCTTACCTAAACCTGTTAACATTGAAAATTCATCAGTCAAGGTCTTCATGCAACAAGTACAAACCTTACCACGTTTAACTGTCATCTTACCTGTGAATAGAACCGCTTTAGGAGATACAGCCTTTAATGCTGTAATGTCAATCAAAATTGGATTGAACTGTAAACTATACTTCTCCTTCAATTGAACTCCAACCTTACGACCTAACTTGATTGTTTCACCAATAGTCGGCCAGTTCATACGGATGGTTTTCTCTTTATCTTCTTCCTTTTGGATTTGTTTCAAAGCGAAAGATTTTTGATTCTCAGTCAAAGTACCGTATTGTTTTAATTTTACAGCAATATCTTTAACGAAAGAATTCTCACCTGTATAATCCACGATACGTTTAAGGTCTTCAGGAAGGTCTTCCATACTAACCTTGGCAGTTGCGTTGAGACATTTCTCAACCGCTTGCACTTGCTTTTCAGTTAATCCACCGTATTTTGAAATAACGGTTTTCATCTTCAATACGAATGAGTTGTCACCTTGGTAGTTTTTAACTCTGTCTAATGTGGTGGTAGTGGTAGTCATAATTTTATCGTTTTGTGAATACAAAGATAAGGACTTATTTCTTATCAACAAAAAGTTTTTTTCTATGTTTGATAAACCAAAAAGTATGAATAACCAATACACATAAATTCACAACTATTGTTGGCATCGCCATAATACCGAGACCATAGACCATCCAAAATATGGCACCAATAGAGTTTACAAGTCTCAACTTGAACACGTTTTCAATTAAAAATGATAACAATATAAGGACGGTTCCAATGTAACCAAAAATTTCCCAATTCATATAATAAAGATTAAAAAGGGTAGGATTTTAGTCCTACCCTCAGATTATTTAGTTTTGAACGAAT
>Ga0049081_10000954_pt1 | contig 10996 bp, 19 predicted proteins | sample GreLakmeER78MSRF_FD_66717 | JGI IMG/M metagenome (GOLD analysis project Ga0049081, IMG submission 66717) | Freshwater lentic microbial communities from great Laurentian Lakes, MI, USA - Great Lakes metaG ER78MSRF | ecosystem: Environmental > Aquatic > Freshwater > Lake | place: Great Lakes...
AATAGGTGTAACATCATCCAAACCATGGTCATCACACATTTGCTAACCGCCTTGCTTGTAGCGTTGTCTCTACTAGGTTTTGCCACTGCTCGTCAGTGGTCAAATCATAAATCAATTTCAAACACAACCCCAATGCGAGGTCATCTCCGAAAACTTGTTTCATGTTGTTTTCAACATCAAAAATTTGGTCATGTGCTTTCATACTTGTTCTGCCTCCAGTTCAAACCAATCGTTCCACACTGCCGAAGGATGCAAACCCAAACGAATCGCATACTTGTCAGCAAACCACTGGTTAATTTGTGTGTCCTTATATTTCCATTTCCTAACAATTTGAGGATGAATCCCCAACGCTTGTGCAACAATTATGTCCTCGGTTTCAGGACGAAACATTCGCAACAACTCCGTTGCGGGATAATGTCGTGCTTTAAATTTACGCATCACTTACCCACTTTTTGCATCTGCACTCTAGTTGCATGATTGCAACATAACGGAAGTTCACTAAGGCGAACGAACACTTCAATAGTGTTCTCGCAACTAGGACACTTATATTTTCCTTGCGCCACCAAGGAACCAGTGGTCGCCCCTTTCGGGGCAACCACCTTGGCTACTGGACTATCTGACATTATGAATTTCCCTTCAGAAATTCCTCAACCTCGTCAGCCAACACGGAACCGCTAACTTCGCCAGCCATTTCCATCAACTGCTCGTTCACCTTGTTCGTGAGGTCGGTCAACATTTGCAATGCTTCACCTTTGCCACCCCCGTTTAGTTCCTCACCCATTTTGCTTACAAGCAAATTCAACTCCTCCTCGGTTGCAAGACCGAACGACTGAGCAAGTGACAACACAATCGTGGCTGTCGTAGCCTCGTTGTATGTCTGAGCAACATGTTCAGTGAACTTTGTTGTGAGGAACTGAAAGAAACTTTCAGGCAAATCATAATTGTCACCATCACAGTATCCATCAGGTGATTCACCAGCAACGATTACGCAAGGACCAACAAGGTTCCTGCCGAACAATGCACTAGCGAACCAATTTTGTTCCAAACCAATCAGCAACCCCTCATCATGGACATAACCCACAATCAGGTGACCACCAATTTTGGTTGTGACACAATCAAATGCGCCACCAACCAATGACTGAATATGTGTATATTCACCAACTAAAACGGGCTGAATTTCAACCCCGATACCAACGGGCATCAACGCCCCTGACACTTGCTTACTCATGACATACCTCCAAAGGTACAGATTCGGACTGGAATCATCAGCACGAAAACTTATTCGTGTATGTCCCCCGAAGGGGACATTTCATCCTTACCAGTTGTGTTGTATCTATTGGTCCTTGTACATGACCTCCTTAACCTTTTTCAATCGTCCTTCAAGGACTTCAACAATCGCAGTGATTTCTCCCTGCAATTCGGACATTTGAGTACGATTCATTTGCAACTTCGTGCAAAGTTCGTCCATAGTCCAATGTGAGTAACTTTCCATCATTCACCTCCAATCGGTTCACGCTAGTTATTTTACACATTACACTAAAACTTGTCAAGCACCTTGCTAGTAGCAAGATACCAGTCAAGGGCTTCGCCATGAGTTAGAAACACATCACGGTCACAAACAGAAGCGGGGACAGTAGTGATGTCCCACAGTTCCGCTTGCCACATATAAATTGCCCCGTTCCACCAAATTTCAAACTGGAAACCATTATCGGCAGGGAGTGACAAACTAGAACTAGTTGTTAACAACGGAGCGAAAAACTCTCGTGTTTCCGCTTCTTGTTCCGCATCTCGTGCATCTTTACGCAACTCGTTCAACCCGAACAGGATGAATGTTTCCCATAATGCGAACCCAAGGAACACCGAAGTTCCAATGAAATTCATAAACATTGGCATAAAGCCAGTCGGTAAACCGAACCAGCCGAAACCAACCCACAATGTGAGGGCATACAACCCCCACATCAACAATGTCCGTGCTATTTGCTTTTTCATTTCTCAACCTCCAAGGTTGTGTTGTTGTTTATATTTTACACCAAAGGTGTAACAAGGTAGCGGAGGATAACATCACCACCCTGTTACACCAGTTGCCGTCAGATTAGGTTCAAACCAGTAATGGTTTGCATAACCCATTCCACAGGATTCTCCATGCACTGTGTTGCAGCATGTTCCAAGCGTTCCATCCGAATATCAGCGTTGACAGTTGGAGCATAAACCGTGTGGCGTGTGAAACCATACGAACCTCCCTGAACAGCACCAATTTCTTTAGCACAGGATGACATTTCACGAACAGCGAACGCCATTCGGCGGAGCATCGCAGGATGAGCCAAAGTGAACATCAGTGCATCAATGTCCAACCTGTCGGTTGGGTCATGCAATTTCGTCACCGTAGTGTGCATCGTTGAATACCCACCAGAAATTGCAGTCTCGCCATAAATCTCAACAGAAACACCAAGTTTCTGCAAAGTATCCACAAGTGCCAGCAACACAATGCCACGCTTCATAATGAAGTCACCACTGAACGATGCCGAAGCACCATAATCAATGAAAAGTTTAACAACTTTTCCCATTCGTTCCTGTGGCTCCATCGGAAAATCCAACATGCACATCGGTTCGTTACCACAGTAACGACCAACATCCACAACACCACCAGCGACATTCCATGTCATTGACGGGGCGATTTCCAATCGGTCAGCAATGACATCCGACATTTGGTTGAGTAATTTCTCAACCTCAGGACGAACATCATGCCAACCATCACGGGCTAATTGTGATGCATCAGCGAAATTTCGCATACCATCCCAACCATCAGTACCATCCTTATCGGATTGACCAAAGTTCGGGTTAGTCTCAACATAGTTGAGCATTTCGCCAAACGAATCAAAATAATCCACATGGACATTTTTACCGTCCAAGTGCATAAGTTCTGTATGCTTTTTCATATTCAACCTCCAGTTGAATCGTAATGGATTAAGCGGCTACTGTCAAGGTTACACCTTGACGGATTTTCTCAACTTGGTCCTGCTTTGCACCCTTCAGGACTGTGGCATTATACACCTTGTCCATGTTCATGCCCTGAGCAAGCAACCCTGCACCATTCGCTGTTGCTCTAGGTGAAACGATGACTCGTAAACCACTAGTGGCGACATTCTGTCGGGATTGACGGACAGCCTTCAACCATGTTGACGCTGTTGCCGTAGGCAAACCGAACCCTGCAAGCATCGCATCCTCAACACTTTCATCAATGTCAACATTGAAGAAAGCGAAACGGTCCAAAGTTGCACCGTCAATCGGATTCCGTCCCACATACTCGGCAGTCGCACCGTTGCCGTAGGTATTTCCTGCCGCAACAGCAATGAAATCGGGATGTTTTTGCACCATCCCATCAGGGAAAGCCATAAAGCCGTTGCTCAAAGCGGAGTTAAGAACTCCGAGAACATTCGGATTCGCATTGTCAATCTCATCCAACAAGTAAACACCACCGTTCTGAAAGAACTCACGGAGTTTCGTAGGAACATAATTGCTGTTCGCATCCTTGAATCCCTTTAGGGCATATTCCGTTGTTGCGGCAGTTAAGTTTTCAGCATGAAAACTTAGATTCAATGCCTCAGCAACTTGCGAAACCATCGTGGTCTTACCAGTACCAGCAGGACCCACAAGGAATGTGTTGCAACGAGCCGATATTGACATCATAATGTCACCGAAAGCCATATGTTGAACACCCTTTAGGGTAAATGCTGGACGGTCCTTCACGATGATTTGTGTAACCTTCGGTTGCATCGCCTCAATTTTCGTGTTCAAACGGTCCATGGCAACTGAAGTTGCCAAAGCCATAGGGTCAATGACATCCGAAACAATGTCACGAACCTTGTCCTCGTCAATCCCAACAGGGATTGTTTGCATAATGTTTGCAACCATAGTTGCAATCACAGCATCCAACGATGAACCAGTTGGTGTCACTGCTTTAGCAGGGACAGAAGTATCAACCCTGACAGGGTTCGTATTCTGAATCACTTGCTTTGCAACCGTAGGTTCAGAAACTCCCATAGCACCATCTACGATGGTAAGAATCTCTGCCAACGACTTGTGCATCGGTGTGCCGTTCCACTTGACTTGAAGGAACGAGCCAACCTTAATGAGTTCAACCTTGGAAAGGTTGTGGAATGAAACCCACTTCCCATCCTCAAATTGTACTCGCCTTGTGTTCTTGTCAATAGACAAGACTGATTTGCTTGCTGTTGCCATAATGTTATCCTCCCATTATGTAATAATGGCTGTCCGTTCACGGACATCTAATGTCATTTCCCCATTGGAAATGACCACCATAGCGGACCACGACAGAATTGCACTGCCCAACACTGTAAGTGTTGCTATTTGGTCCCACTGACCCTAAAGGTCAGTTAGGGAATTTGCGTCCCGAAACATGCTCAAAACGAGCCTCGCCACCATTCCTACGGAATGTCCAACCGAAATCCTTCAGGATTTTGTTCATACCCATTTGGTCCGATGCAGAACCCCAACCAGTTGACAACGGGGCGAAGCCCCAACTCACATCGTCACGGTCACAATAAAACTCTCCCATGAGAGTTCCGTGATGCAAAATTTGACGGTAATTAAAATTACCGTCATTGTTGTCCACGAAACACCAATTGCCAACATTCTTACGAACACCATTCTTGAATGGTGTCACATTCACTGACATTGCTTCCAGTTTCATAATCTTACAACCTCCAGTTGTAATAGTGTGTATGTTTTATGTCCCTTAGGACATAGCGGAAAGGCAAGGAATTGAACCTCGCTAATCCCCACGATGACTCTAGCATAATGCGTCCATCATCGCAAGGATTTTCACAGCCTGCAAACCTCCCGTGACATTGGTGAGTTATTTTCGCTCCCAATGACATTTCATGTCATTGCATGTAATTCCAACTGCCGTCAACTGCATGCCAGTTACTCCGTAAGTCTGCCCCACCATCGTAAAACTATCTACGATAGTTGCGTCATAGCCCTTACTTTCACAACAATTTTCAGTGTCAACGACAATCTACAGATTGTCCATGCTAACAACTAATGTGAACATCGTTAACGATGTTCGTGTCACTTTACGCCGTCCCTCATTTCATTGAGGGAGAATAGGTTGCCCTGTGACTCCAACAGCCATCCATTGCTTATGACAAACGCCATAAGGTGTCGCTGTGTGGCAACATGATTCGTATTGCTCATGTCTGCCGTTCGGTTGCCGTTCATCCGATTCGGGTATTCCGATTCGGGGACCGTTGCCGATTCCGATGCCAAACACTTTAGACACAGCCCAAAACAAAAATCAAGCACCAATCACACACCGAATTTTCACGGGTGTTTTGCGTGCATAATGCCTATGCGAAAATCACACGCCAATTCCGCATGTTGGCAAAACCCCATATACCCATCGGTAACCATGCCTCGGTTCAGCCCTCGCCTCATGCCCCCGTGATGCGCCTGCGTATAGCACAATTTTTTTGTGGTGGCACATTATGGGCTGATTCATAATGCGAAATCCATAATCCAACCTCGTGCAGCCACATGGCACATGGCACAGGGGAGCATGGGGGGGTACGCCCCTACACATGTTATTTTATATACGGAGGTAGAGCCGATTTGTAAAAGTTTTATACGAGGGGGTGGTACAAAAAAAATATAATGTGTTATTTTTTTCGGGCTGCTCGCCCTGCTGTCCGTGCTGTTTTGGTATTTGGAACGAACTGTTTGCCTTTGGCTGTGCCTTCACGCTTCTTTTTTGTGGTAGCAGCATATTCTTTTGATGACAAACTTTCTATAGCCTTCTTTGGCAGGTATCGTTCGCCTGTTGCTTTGGGTCCTTGTGTGGATGGTTTTCCTGATTTGGTTGTCCATTTTTCGGATGTCCATTTGGTTAAGGATTTTTGTTTGGAGGTTTTGGCTCCTGTGTATCCTCCGCCTGCGGCTTTATATTTTTGGGCTACTAATTGGGCTTTGCGTGCGGACCATTGTCCTGCTTTGCCGCCTTGGGTTCCTGCCATTACTTGGTTTTTGATACGGTTCCGTAATGATGGTTTGGTGTAGTTGTTTGATGGCATTAGCAGTCCCATTTACGCAAAGCCAATGCTTTGCGGGTTGGTCGTCCTTTGGAGTCTTTCATTGGACCTTTCATGCCGCCCATTCTTGCGCAGAACGATTTGCGTCTTGCAGCCTTTTTGGGGGATTTGGCTGCTGCTTTAGCGGAGACAGGTGGCTTTAATGTGCCACCTGTTTGAGCCTTGTATGAGGCACGACCTTTAGCGTTTAACCCTCCTTTAGGGTTTTTGCCTTCGGCTCTTGTCCATGCTGCGGTTTTTTTACTTGCCACGATGAGCAGAGTTTTTCATCAGTTTTCCGTTAGGCATAACATGGTATCCTGCGGGTATTTTCTTTTTAGCCTTCTTCTTAACAGCCATTATCGTCTTTGTCCCTGTTTTGCTTGTGCAATATCGCCTGCACGGAACGCTCTTGGGCGAAGCGCAGCATCGCCACCCTTCTTTTTGTGCATTAACCAAAGTTTCTTTATCAGGTCATCTGATACTTTTGACCAGACTTTTTCTGGATACAATTCACCAATGTTACTTTCACTGAGGACATCATATACAGCGTCTTGGGCTTCTTTTACGGTTGAAAATTCTGTTAAATCTGGGTATCCACTGTTACCTAGTTTGCTTTTAACAAATGTTTCTGCGTCTTGCTGTTTTTTCATTGCCATATTATGGTCTCTTAACTTTCATCTTGTTCTGGTTCTGCCATAGTTGCATTAACATCTTTTCTGCTACAGGCTGCCAGTCACCATCAGCCCACTTCTGTGATATATCACCCTCGCTGATAGCATCCATCATGGCACTAACAAAACGCTTCGGGTTCTTATATTCCCTAGAGATGCCTTGCTGGCGAATCTTTTTGATATCACCATCACGCAAATACCATCTTGCACCCTGAATTACTTCAGCGTCATTTGTTGGTGGGCTAGCGTCTGTTGATTTCATAATATTTTTCCCATTCATCGTCAATATCAATGTGTTCAAAAGTTTCAAAACTTTTGAACAAAACCCTTAAAAACAAGCCAATACCCAAAAGAGTAATAAACGATGTTCCTAGTATTACCAATAATGTTCCCATAAGCCCTTTTGTCCATGCTAAAACAAGAATATTGTAAACTATCTGTGAGATAGTTTACTCCTTAACTGTACTGTTATTGTACACTTCGCCAGTAGGCTCAGTGTACCTGATTATCCTTCCCCCCTCCGTAGGTTCCCCCCACCTTTGTTCCCTGCGTTCCCTATACAAGTTCAATACAAGTTAGGAACATTCCACCTAATGGCATGGACAACATCTTAGACCCACGGCAAGAAAAGTTTTTAAACTGGCTGATGGTCCCACCACCAAACCGCACACCATCCTCACAAGAAAAATATGCTATCCTAGAAGGCGTGGACGAAACCACGCTACGCCGTTGGAAAAAAAAACCAGCGTTCAAAATGGAATGGGAAAAACGAGTATCCGAACTCCAACAATCCCCAGAACGAACCCAAAAACTATTAGATAATCTTTATGAGCGTGCGTTAGCAGGCGACAACAACTCCGCCAAACTATACCTACAAGCAACTAACCGTCTAGCCCCAACGCAAGTCCATGTAGAACACTCCAGCAAACCCTCAGAAATCACCGATGCCGAACTAGACAGCCTCATAGCGTCAGTCGCTCAATCTGAGGTTGAGTCTCGTAAGGAACTAAAAGCACAATAGTGGGTTCAACGATAGAATGTCCGACTTGTGGGTGTGAGTATCCTCCTGTTGCGACTCGCTGGCGTTGCCCTGAGTGTGGCTTTAAGGATTCATGCTGTGAGGGTGAACCTAGGAAGATGAGAGATTATGACAACAACTAATGATGCGATGTTTGAGGCTCTTTCAAAGTCGTATCCGTCAACAGGGCAAACCTTGGGTGACTTGTTGTATGCTTTCTGGTCTGACAAGGGTTTTCAATATAATGGGACTCTTAAAACCCAGTTTTTTGTTTCGGAGGGTACAACTGGAACAACTCTAGGAGATTTAACAAACAACTATTTTGTTGATGTGTACGATTTTGTGACATTTGATGTTGCGGACGCTGACGAATGGTTGGAATTACAGGTTTTTGACCGTTATGATACGGTTGAACAAGAATTATTTACTTTAATTTGGTAAGGGAACAAAAGGAACATTATTATGGCAACAACATTTAGCAAAATACCTCTAAGCGGCACAGGCAACGGTCTTGGACTTCTGATTAACTCAGGTTCGTCTGGTGTTGCAGGTCCAACTATCCATACTGGCTCAACCAACACATCAGTTATTGATGAAGTTTGGTTGTATGCAGTCAACTATGATACCACTGACCGCAAACTCACCATTCAGTATGGTGGTGTGACTGCTGGAACAAACGAAATTGAGTACACAGTTAAGGCTGAAAACGGTTTGTATCTGATTGTTGCTGGTTTGTTGCTTTCTGGTAACGCTACAGCAAAGTTAATTACTGCTTATGCTGCAACTAACACCAGTATCGTTGTTTATGGGTATGTTAACCGTATAACAACAGTTTAAGGTCATCTTAGATGCCTAGTTTTGTTAGAAACACATCAGGTGGTAAAGCCATTAGCGGTGGAGCGTTATCTCCACGCAATCGCCGTGGTAACACCAATCAGGTTGCGTCTTACTGGTCTGGTGGTGCTAGCGTACCAGTAGTTGAGTGGCTAGTTATTGCTGGTGGTGGCGGTGGGCGTGGAACTGATGGTGGAGTGTCTCGTGCTGGTGGCGGCGGCGGTGCAGGTGGATACCGTACAGGTTCTGGTTTAGAACTTCCAGCATCATTTACGGTAACCGTTGGTGGTGGTGGTGCTGGTGCGATTGGAGTTGCTGGCGTAGCAACGCAAGGTGTTAGTTCAGTGTTTTCCACATTTACTTCTGCTGGTGGTGGTGGTGCATCAAATGGTGGTGGAACATTAAATCCAAACAGGGACGGTGGTTCAGGTGGCGGTGGTGGTGGTAACAGCGACTCTACTGCTGGTCTTGGAAACACACCTAGCACAAGTCCATCACAAGGTAATGATGGTGGTTCTGGTAATACATCTAGCCCATTTCAAGGTGGTTCGGGCGGTGGTGCAGGCGCAGCAGGAACACTTGGTGGCAACGGTGGCGCAGGGGCATCATCATCCATAGACGGCAGTGCCACTTTGCGTGCTGGTGGTGGTGGAATGGGTGGTGGTCATTCCGTTGCCTCTACTTCAGGTGGTTCAGGTGGCGGCGGAAACGGTGGTACTTCTGGTGCAGGCTTCTCTGGTTCAGCAAATACTGGTGGCGGTGGTGGTGGTGCATTGTCTTCTGGCGGCGACCAAACTGGTGGTGCTGGTGGTTCAGGAGTTGTAATTATTGCTTACCCTGACTCTTATCCAGCATTATCATCTATTGGTGGAACACTGGTATCTTCGGTTTCACTTGTTAGTCGTTCTGGTTATCGTGTTTATACTTTTACTGCAGGAACAGGAACGGTGACTGTCTAATGGCACATTACGCATTTCTTGATAGTAACAATATTGTGACTGAAGTTATTGTTGGTCGTCATGAATGGGAAGTTGTTGATGGTATTTCTGATTGGGAACACGCATATTCGCTGGTTCGTGGTCAATCATGTGTTCGTACTTCGTATCATGGAAATATTCGTAAACAATATGCTGGAATAGGTTATACATATAATTCAGAAGCAGATGTATTTATTTCGCCACAACCATTTCCATCTTGGTCGTTGGATAGCAACCATGATTGGCAACCACCAACACAGAAATCAGAACTTGACACTATGTGGAATGAAGAAACATTGTCATGGGTTCCGTTTCCAGACGCTGGCTAATCTTTCTTCCAGTAGCGTTACTGGCATTATGGTCAACAGTTGCTAAAGCAGATGGATTAGGCGACTGGACTGCTTCGCAGTCCTGTGCCACAGGTTTTGTAAATGTAGTTGATAACAGTATTGTTCTTACTGGACCTGATGGTGGTGGGTGTGGTGGGGCTAATTGGGTTAAGATTGAAACCACAATCCCTGAAGGTGTCCTTAGCGTTTCTTTTGATTGGTCGTATTGGACTTATGATGGGTGGGTTTATGACCCACCACAATATGGTGTGAACAATGTTTATACTTTGCTAACACAACAGAATCAGGCTTCGGGAACAGAAACGGTTACTGTTACTGCTGGTGATATATTTACTTTCAGACAATATTCAATTGATTCATGCTGTAAGGCTGGTCACTTAACGATAAGTAATCTTTCATTATGGGAATTTACAACAACATCCACGACTTCAACAACGATGACAACTACTACTATTGTCCCCGAAACGACTGTCCTTGCCACCAGCACGACTACTACGATAGTTCAAGAAACTACATCAACATCAAGTACGAGTACAACGACCAGTACGACATCTATTTTAACTACGACAACAACTAGTTCTTCTTTAGCACAGACAACAACGACATTACAAGAAACGCCACAAACATCAACATCTATTTCACCTCCTCAAATATCCGAGCCAGAACCTGTTGAGCCTTCCGTTCCTGTAGAGCCTGAAGAAACTGTGCCAGACACCACAGAGCCACCAGTAGAGGAAACCATCCCAGAGGAGATGCTTCTACCAGAAACAACCACAACAGATGAACCAAGTCCAGAAACATACCCTGAGACTACCACAACCATAGAGCCAAATTTGGAGCCAAATTTGGAGCCATTGGCTGAGGAAAAAGTTCAGGATTTGGTTGCTGAAGCAACCACCATTGAGGAATTACAAGAAGCCTTAGAGGAGTTAACACCTGAACAAGTTGAACAGGTTGTTGATGAGATTCTGTCACAAGAGGAACCTCCTACTCAGGAGCAGGCTGTGGCTTTAGCCACAAGCCCAGAAGTTTTGTCTGTTATTAGCGTGGACAATGC
>Ga0049081_10000955_pt1 | contig 10994 bp, 9 predicted proteins | sample GreLakmeER78MSRF_FD_66717 | JGI IMG/M metagenome (GOLD analysis project Ga0049081, IMG submission 66717) | Freshwater lentic microbial communities from great Laurentian Lakes, MI, USA - Great Lakes metaG ER78MSRF | ecosystem: Environmental > Aquatic > Freshwater > Lake | place: Great Lakes...
CAACAGACACGGTAACTTTATTAAAACAAAATTACTACCAATATATGGATAAGTTTAGTTCTACTAATAATCCTATGTTTTTATTATTTCCATCTATGGGTGGAATACCAATTGATCAATCAATATATGAATGTTTTAATAATGATAATAAGGTAGTAAAAGATATATCAGGAAATACTGCAATGTATAATGGATCGGTAAGGACATTATGGGCTTCTTCTCATTTTGGATATTTTGATACTAAATTGGTAAAAAAACCATACCCTACACAATATTTAAAAGTAATTAATACTAATAGTAATACGCAAAACCCATTTGATTTAACTAATACCCAATCAGAGTACTCATCAATTGATGAGATATTTTCAGTATTTACTCCAGAACTTTTAGATCAATTTGAAAAACATTTTATTACTTTTTGTAATTATAGTCCTACCACTAAAGATTTAATTTTAAAAGATGAAATACTTACACCATCAAAGAGTAAAAGTAATTCAATAAAAAATACAAATGAAAAAAGATTATTTTCACAATTAAAAAATTTATTTTTTATAAATAAAACTGGTGTTACTTTGAGTAGTGAGGATGTTGATGGAAAAATATTAGGCGAAAAACAAATTCAAAATTTTACAGAAAGTATTAGTAAATTTTTATCATTTGATTGTATAATTAAAATTGGAAATCCAGGAAATTTTGACAGAAGACTATTTAATTCGTTTTCAAATTTACAAGAGTTTAGTCCTACAGATAAAATAACGTTTACTCCGTATGTTACGGGTACGTTACCTGGTGATGGGTCATCGATAACATTACTAGATAGTATGGTTGCACACAATGACGCTTGGATAACTTTAAGGAAGTATATTGGATTTTCAACAATACCTGAAGTTGATTACCCAAACCAAGTTATTCCTGAGTTTCCAAGTTTACCTAGTCCAACACCAACTCCGACAACAACACCATCACCATCGCCAACACCAAGTCAGACACCAGGTCCTACACCAACATCAACACCAATACCATTACCAACTTCAGGACCAATACCTCTTAGTAGTCATTATACTTTTGAAAGTTGTTGTGATGGTAATACAACTTTTAATGTTATTATTAATAATTTGTCGGATTCAATGGTTGTTAGTAATAATAGTACATACATTGAAAATGAAATATACTTTTTAAAATTATCTGATAATATACCAAATACTAACCCACAAACATTAAAGTTGTTTTGCGCTAGAAAAATTAGTAATACCGCAACGTTTAATCCACCAAATAATATTAATTCAGTAGGACAACAAACATATTATTTAACAAGTGATGACGATTATTATGTTAATACCCCAAATGCTCAAAGCGAATGTGTTAATTATGAATTATATGGTACTAATTGTTTAAACACAATTAGCCCCCCACTATCATTACCAAAATTAACAATACAAACAATAACAGTAAAACCAAAAGGACCTATAATCCAAAGTGTAATAAATCAAAAATCTTTAGTTTCTGAATTTTTTATTTATCAAAATGTTGAATTTACATCTGAAAATATTATTAAATTGTACCCAATTATTAGGGTATATGTTCAAAAAAGATTAGAAAACACAAATTTTTATGGGTTTGATTTTACTGGTATAATAAATAATTATTTATCCGAACAAAAAGATTTACAACAAAGCATATTAAATAAAGTTTTTTCATATTTACGTACAAATTTAAAAGATATTGTAGTAAAACCCCAAACGGCGTCTTCAGTTACAGGAGATGTTGGTAAATTAAGTTTATATAACACCTTAAAAGGGTTTAATGATAAGTGGATCGCTGGTTCTGATTTAAAAAATATGACATTGTTTGAGGACTTTTTATTTATGGATAGGGCTAATAGTGATCTAGGTGATGTTTTTGTTATTGATGTAGAACAAGTTGTAAGAAGAATAGATCCATTATTAAACCCTAAAACAAATTTAATGCAAGTTGTTAGTACTATTTTAGACGATAACAAGTTTATGTTTATTGCTATGCCGGCTTACATTAATTTTTATGGTATTCAAAAGGCAATAAAAAATGGAATACCTCTTGAAGATAGTACTATAGGTAACTCTTTATTTGGTACTTATTTAGAAGTGGATTATACAAAATCCAGTCCTAAATTTTTATGTTTATATATGGGTAATCCTTCTGAAATGCCAAAACCAAAAGAAAACTCCTTTAGTCGATTTGGTGACGATAGTTTTGATTTAAGAATTCCTGCTGATAATCCTTTAAGGGTTTCCGATACAAATAGAGATTATTCTAAAACAAATAAAGTTGTTGGGTTTAGTGTTGATTTTGGGATACAAAATCAAAATATATTTAAAAGTTTTGATTTAGATATGTCAGAAATGAAAAACACTTCAGAGTCATTTAAAGTTTTTGCTGATATTGGTAGTTCGGTTGCTGGTGATCAAGTCGCTCAACAATCTGTTTCTATGTATAGTATATATAAATCTAGATCATACTCCTGTGGTGTATCATCACTTGGAAATGTAATGATACAACCGACGATGTATTTTGTTTTAAGACACATTCCACTCTTTTATGGTCCTTATTGGATTTATGAGGTAAACCATAGTGTGGATGAATCTGGATTTAAAACAGACTTTAAAGGGACTAGAATTCCAAAATACAGCCTACCAAACGTAAACGAATTAATAATTAATGTTAATAAAAACATTCTTAATTCTTGGAAAGACGAAATCGAGAAATCAAGGCCAGCTAGATTTAGTGGTGAAACGTTAATTAACGCCGACCCAAATGTCCCACCAATAATACTATCTTCAGAAGATGCGTGTTTAAATAACAGTGAATATAAGACTATACCATTTGTATCGATTGAAAGAACCCCAATAAGCTTTACTGATTTAGTTAGTGAGATTAAAAACAAACCAATAAGCCGACAAATGAAAGCTTTAATATTAGGTATTGCAACCACAAGACCTATAAATTCATTTGAAATAGATGGAAAGGTATTAAATGCTATAAATTATAATCCTTATGAGATATCAGCAGACTCTAGACAGCCGGGTAGTTTAGATTCTTATATTTCAGAACAAGTTTGTGCAAAGATTGGTGGTAAAGATGTTCCTTTAGTTAGTTTTTCTAGTTTAACTGACTCTACTAATTTTATTATTTCTTTTTATAGTTCATATGAAACAATGATTAGTAATTTGGTTACTGCAAACACCGATACTGATATTAATAAAAGTTACGGAAAATCTTTAGCCCAATTAACCTTTACTACTTGGGATACTGCGGAAGCTTTTGGAGATACCACAACAAGCCCACCAACACCACCGCGTACCGCTATACAAATTAAAGATTTTACACTTAAGCAAAAAAATGATAGTAAGTTTACTCAATATGACACATATGTTGAAATATTTACAAAATATTATAAAACTTTTATATAAAAACATAAACAAGTGTATATTTATATTTAAAAAGTTATGGACATTAAAAATTTATTAGACGATTATTTAAAAAAAGATACTCGTATAACCGAAAAAAATACATCTCCAGGGTTTAAAGAGGTTTGTGATTTAGATACTGGTGATTGTTACACTATAAGATTAAAAGATGGTCTCATTGAAAGATTTGATAATACTATAAAAATAAATAAAACTTTAAAGGTTGAAACACCTTCAGGTGTTAAATCATTATTAAATGGTTAAAAAATATAAAAAATGAGTATACAAAAAACAATATTAGAAGAATTACGACGGTTTAATCAAATAAATAATTATATTATTAAAGAACAACCAGAAATCCCTACACCACCTGTAGACCCAACCACCGCACCTGTAGACCCAACCACCGCACCTGTAGACCCAACCACCGCACCTGTAGATCCAACTGCACCTGTAGACCCAACCGCAACTGAACCAGTTGCTGATACTATTCCAGAACCCGTTGACGTTAAAACCGATCCTGATGTAGAAGAAGTTGGTGTTGATAGTGAGGAATCTAACGAGACTGAAGAGATAGATATCACGGATTTAGTTAGTACCCAACAAGATATTAAAATGAAACAAGATGAGTTTATGGAAAGTATGTTTACAAAACTTGATGACTTAGAAAGTAAATTAGCTAATATGGATACGATATTAGATAAAATAAATAGTTTAGAAACTAAATTTGATAAATCTAGAGAAAAAACACCAGAAGAAAAATTAATGTTGAGGTCTTTAGACTCTTATCCTTATACACAAAAACTTACAGATTTTTTTGACGATAAAAAAGATGAAATGGAGAAAACAGGAAAAAATGAATATATATTAACCGCTGACGATGTTGAAAACCAACAACCAAATGAGATTAAAAAAACATTTAACTTATATGATGATAATGAGTTATAAAATTTAAGATAATTTTTTATTTAATCAGGGGAGCTAACTCCCCTTTTTTATGCGTTTTAAGTTTGACATTCTATAAAATTTTATTATATTTAATAAAGATAAAAGAGTAATAAAACTAAAAAACCAAAAAAATTATTTATGACAAATTCAGCATTCGATTCAGTATTGGCTCAATACGAAAAAAACACACAAAGTACAGGTTCTCAAAAAGCAAACATATCTCAAGAAGATAGACTTAAGAGATATTTTTCAGCAATTTTGATGAAAAACGAAACATCCGCACAAAGAACAATAAGAATTTTACCAACAAAAGATGGGTCATCACCATTTGTTGAGGTTTGGTACCACGAAATTCAAGTAAACGGACAATGGGTTAAATTATATGATCCAGAAAAAAACGACAATGAACGATCACCTATTAGTGAAGTTTATAACGAATTAATTAAAACAGGAAAAAAAGAAGATAAAGACTTAGCTGGTCAGTATCGTTCTAGATTGTTTTACATTGTAAAAGTTATCGATAGAGATAACGAACAAGACGGAATTAAGTTTTGGAGATTTAAACACAACTATAAAAATGAAGGAGTTTTAGATAAGATATTACCTATTTGGAAAGCTAAAGGAGATGTTACTGATTCTGAAAATGGTAGAGATTTAATCATTGAACTTAAAAAAGCTAAAACACCAGTAGGTAAAGAATATACGGTAATCCAAACAATTATGTACGGAGATCCAACACCAATTCATACGGATAAAGATATCATGGATGGTTGGGTTAAAGATGAAATGACTTGGTCAGATGCATATTCTAAAAAACCTGTTGAATATTTAGAGGCAGTAGCTGTTGGTGAAACACCTATTTGGAGTACAGAACTTAAAAAATATGTTTATGGTGATACTGGTGACATATCATTGGGTGGTACATCAAAAACTATAGAAAAATTTGACGAAACTAAAGAAGATTCCGAATTACCGTTTTAAGTAATATCAAAAGTTATAATAACCTCCTAATATTAGGGGGTTATTTTTATAAACAATACAAATTAAAAAAAAATGAATAAAATTAGTGAAAAAATGTATGAGGCCCTTACTTTGAAGTATAGGTCGGAAATGGCGGCAACAGAAGCTACCTTACTTATCTATTTTAATAATCCAGTAGGTATCGGTGAACATCCACAACACTTAGAGGAAATGGATCTTATTGTTGAAAAAATGACAAACGCCAAAGACAAGTTAGAAATGTTAGAAACAATATATAAGTATAACATAAAAAAAGACGATAAGATTGAAATAACTAACGAAATGTTAAAAATCGTTAATGACCAAAATAAAATTGATTAATCATAAACTAAGAAAAGATAATGGGAATTAAAAAAAAAGAGTTTAATTTAGATGACATAAAAAATAAATTTTCTACAAAAACAAAATATAAAAATGAAAGTTTTTATAATTGTGGAGAGTCTTTTTTAGAGGCGTGTGGATTACCTGGCCCTGTTATGGGTGGAATTAGTATGTTTTTAGGTCATAGTAATACGAGTAAAACCACTGCAATGATATTAGCGGCTGCAGACGCCCAACGTAAAGGGCATTTACCTATTTTAATAATAACCGAAAAAAAATGGTCATGGGAACACGCGATTGAATTAGGATTACAAGCCGAAAAAAATGAACTTGGAGAATATGATGGAATGTTTATTTTTAATGATTCTTTTGATGTTATAGAACAAGCAACTGAGTTTATTAATAATATTCTTGATTCACAAGAAAAAGGAGATATACCATATAGTTTATTATTTTTATGGGACTCAATTGGTTCTATTCCTTGTCAGATGACTTTTGACGGTAAAGGTGGTGGTATGCATAATGCTAAAGTATTAGCCGATAAAATAGGAATGGGAATTCATTCAAGAATATCTAAATCTAAAAAAGAAGATTACCCTTATTACAATACTCTTGTAATCTTAAACCAACCTTGGGTTTTACTTGCGGATAATCCGTTTGGTCAACCTGAGATCCAAGCTAAAGGAGGTACCGCTGTATGGTTAGCCAGTAGTTTAATCTTTTTATTTGGAAATCAAAAAAAATCAGGTATTAGTCACATTGACGCAACTAAAAACGGTAGAAAAGTCTCATTTGCTATTAGAACCAAGATTTCTATTTTAAAAAACCACGTAAATGGTCTTGGATATAAAGACGGAAAAATAATTGCAGTACCACAAGGGTACATTTCAGACACAAAAGAATCTTTAGATAAATACAAAAAAGATTATTCAGATTATTGGATAACAAAATTAGGTGATTCTAACTATTCTTTAGATGAGTCCTTAGAAGATTCAGACGAGTAAGTAGCCCAAAAATATTTTCAAACTAATTAATAGTTATAAATGATTAAAACCCTTATTGTTGATGGAAACAACCTATTAAAAATAGGTGTTTGCGGTGTAAAAGATTTTTATAATAACGGAGAACATGTTGGGGGTATTTGGTATTTTTTAAACACTATTAGAAAATTTTTAGAAGAAACTAATTTTAATAAGGTTGTTGTTTGTTGGGACAGTCAAAGTAGCTCAACTCAAAGAAGACTATTTTATCCAAAATATAAAATTAATAGAAAACTCCCAGATAGTGAAGATATTGATACTTCATTTTTAAATCAAAAAACAAGGGTAAAACAATATCTTGAGGAGATGTTTATTAGGCATATTGAGATAGAAAATTGTGAAGCTGATGATATTATCGCCTATTATTGTAAAATATCTGAAGATGAGAATAAAGTGATATTTTCGAGTGATCGAGACCTTACACAATTAATTTCTGAGAATGTTACAATATACTCACCTAGTACAAAAAAGTACTATAAAAATGGAGATATGATTAAAATGTTTAATGTAGAAATACCACATTTTAATGTTAAAACTTGGAAAATAATATCTGGAGACAAGTCTGATAATATTTTTGGAATTTATTATTTAGGTGAAAAAACCTTAATTAAATTGTTTCCTGAATTACTTGACAAAGAGGTAAATATTACGGATATTTTAACAAAAGGAGAAGAACTTTTAAAGGAGGATAAAGGTAATCTTGCATTAATCAATTTATTAACTGGTAGAACGAAGGAAGGGATTTTTGGTAATGAATTTTATGATGTAAATAAAAAACTTGTCGATTTATCCGAACCACTAATAAGTGAAGACGACAAAAAAATAGTTAACACATATTATTCTGAATCAATGGATCCTGATGGTAGAGGACATAAAAATATAATTAAAATGATGATGAAAGATGGGTTGTTTAAGTACTTACCTAAAAACGACGACTCATGGGTAAAATTTTTAACTCCATTTTTAAAATTAACAAGAAAAGAAAAAACAAAATTTAAAACAAAAAATTAAAATTATGAAAGACCAAAACGACATAACAAAAATTGAATTTTTAATAACATTAAATAACAATTTTGTAGTACAAAGATTTTTTAACGTTAAAGGGTATAACCCAAAGGCTAAAAATAGTTTAGACCTTTATTACTACATTAAAGATTTGTCTAACGAATTAAAAAGTACTATGAGAAAAAAATCAGTTATATACATGTTAGAAAATAGATATCAAATTGAGGGGTCACCATCGGTACTCGAGACATCAAATACTGATGGATCTGAAACCTTTAATATTATTTTAAAGGTTGATAATGTGACTATTTATCATAGAGTTATTGACGCAAAAGTGTACCCACCAAAAGTTAGATATACCTTAGATGTTAGACCTATAGTTAAAAACATATTAAAAGATATTGGTGATATATTATCTAATAATAAATTATCTTTTAATTATCTAAATTATTCAATTAAATAGTATTTATTATTAACAATAAAATTAAAAACATGTCAGATAAAAAAAACTTCGGTTATTTAGGTAATACTTTTCAAATACAATTATTAAACAATATTGTAATATATAAAGAATTCTCAAACTCAATTATTGATGTAATTGACCCCCAATATTTTGATAATCAATATTTTAAGGTTATTTGCCAAATGATTAAAGAATATTATTTAAAATATGAGCATATACCAACATTTAATACTATTGAACAACTAACAAAATCTGAGCTTAGTTCACCTATGGCTCAAAAAAACATTTTAGACACATTAGAACAAGTTAAAAATGTTTCAGATGAAGGGTCTATTTATGTTCAAGAAAAATCATTAAAATTTTGTAAACAACAAGAACTACAAAGAGTAATGGTTAAGTCACAATCTATTATAGATAATGGGGATTTTGAAAGTTACGATAAGTTAGAAGAAATGGTTAGAGGAGCTTTGCAAGTTGGTGAAGTTGATAAAGGAACTACTGATGTTTTTTTTAATTTATCTGAGGTTATGGATGAAGATTATAGACATCCAATTCCAATTGGAATATCGGGGATTGATAATTTGTTAAAAGGTGGATTAGCTAAGGGTGAAATTGGTGTTATTTTAGCCCCAACAGGAGTTGGTAAATCAACGTTTACTACTAAAATTGCAAACCACGCTTTTAATTTAGGATATAATGTACTTCAAATATTTTTTGAAGATAATCCAAAAATAATACAGAGAAAACACATAACACTTTGGACTGGTATACATCCAGACGACTTAACCGATAATAAAGAATTAGTTATTGATAAAGTTAAACAAATACAAAACAATAAAAAAAATAAACTAACATTAAAAAAGTTACCTTCTGACACTGTAACTATGAACCAAATAAAAAATCAGATTAGAAAAATTTTGGCTAATGGAGATAAAGTGGATATGGTTATTTTAGATTACATTGACTGTGTTGTTCCTGACAGAAAAATGAGTGATGAATGGAAAAGTGAGGGATCAGTTATGAGAGCTTTTGAGTCTATGTGTCATGAATTAGATTTGGTTGGTTGGACAGCAACACAAGGAAATCGTAGTTCTATTTCTTCTGAAGTAGTTACTACTGATCAAATGGGTGGATCAATTAAAAAAGCTCAAGTTGGTCACGTAATCATTACAGTAGCTAAGTCACTACAACAGAAAGAAATGAATTTAGCGACTATAGCCATTACCAAGTCAAGAATTGGAAAAGACGGAATTATATTTGAAAATTGTAAATTTGATAATGGTATGTTAGAAATTGATACGGAACAAAGCGTTACTTTTTTAGGTCATGAAGAACAAAAAGAAGTTAAAAATAGAAATAGAATAAAAGAATTATTAAAATTAAAAAAAGAAACTGAATCTTAAAATATGGAAAAAATATTAATTGAAAACCCAAACAGGTTTGTTATCTTCCCAATAGAGCATAATGATATTTGGGAATACTATAAAATGCATCAAGCTGCTTTTTGGACAGCAGAAGAAGTTGATCTATCTTCAGATATTCGTGATTGGGAAGTTTTGACAGATAATGAGAGATACTTTATTAAAAATATTTTATCTTTTTTTGCCGCGTCTGACGGGATCGTTAATGAAAATTTAGCTGAAAACTTTTACAGAGAAGTACAATACCCTGAAGCTAAATTCTTTTATGGATTTCAATTGGCTATGGAAAATATACATTCACTTATGTACTCATTATTAATTGATACTTACATAAAAGATGATAAAGAAAAATCCGAATGTTTTGATGCCATAAATAAGATGCCAGCAATACAGAAAAAGGCTAAATGGGCTATAGAATGGATTAACAACGATTCTTTTGCTGAAAGATTAGTTGCATTCGCAGCCGTAGAAGGTATTTTCTTTTCTGGGTCTTTTTGTTCTATATTTTGGTTAAAATCAAAAGGGATTATGCAAGGACTATGTAATGCTAATTCTTTAATATTTAAAGATGAAAACCTTCATTGTGATTTTGCAATACATTTATTAAATAACCATTTAGAAAAAAAATTATCACAAAAAAGAATTAAAGAGATCGTATTATCAGCATTAGAAATAGAAAAAGAATTTATAACCGAATCTTTACCTGTATCATTAATTGGAATGAATTCTAATTTAATGATACAATATTTGGAATTTGTTGTTGACGGACTTTTAGTTAAAATGGGTTGTGATAAGGAGTTTAATGTTAACCAACCATTTAAATTTATGGAACAAATAGCAATTGAAACCAAAGGTAACTTTTTTGAGTCTAGAACAATGGAATATCAAAAAGCAAAGTTGAATGAAACTATAGTATTTACAGAAGATTTTTAAAAAAAAACAAAATTATGTCATTAAAAATAATTAAAAGAGACGGGGAGTCAGTATCGTTTAATCCCCAAAAAATATATAACAGAGTTAAACGATCGTCTAAAGGGTTAAAAGTTAATTCGGATGAGATATTCATAAAGGTTATTACTTCAGTACCAACTGAAGGTGATATAACAACAAAAGAATTGGATAAATTAATTTATGAGATAGCTGCCGCGTATACTGGTAGTCACCACGACTATTCAAGATTAGCTTCATCAGTTGCGATTTCTTCATACCATAAAGAAACTAACCCAAGTTTTTCAGAAACAATGTCAGAGTTACATTCACATGGAATTATTAATGACGTGTTAGTGGAAACAATTCAAAAATACGGAGAAAAAAATATTGATGAAATTATAAA
>Ga0049081_10000957_pt1 | contig 10985 bp, 8 predicted proteins | sample GreLakmeER78MSRF_FD_66717 | JGI IMG/M metagenome (GOLD analysis project Ga0049081, IMG submission 66717) | Freshwater lentic microbial communities from great Laurentian Lakes, MI, USA - Great Lakes metaG ER78MSRF | ecosystem: Environmental > Aquatic > Freshwater > Lake | place: Great Lakes...
TATTTTCTACCACGAAGTAGCAGTGAGTAATTATCCTTTGTTTGATTATCAACCCTACGAAACAGAATTGGCAAGCAAGCTAGTAGATGTTGTAAAACATGAAAAACTTGACCTTTTACACGTTCATTATGCTATCCCTCATGCTTCTGCTGCTTTTATGGCGCAACAAATTCTTAAGACGCAAGGCATCAACATTCCGTTTATCACTACGCTCCATGGAACGGATATCACGTTAGTTGGTAGAGATCCCTCGTTTGAGCCAGTTATTCGATTTTGTATTAATGTGTCCAACGCCGTTACAACCGTTTCTGAAAGTTTAAAACAAGATACGATTAAGCATTTCGGGATTGAGCGCCCCATCCATGTTATTTCGAATTTTATTCAAATAGAAAATAAGGACTCCGCTGATGCAATTCAGGAACTAAGAATAAAATATGCCAAAGAAGGTCAAAAAATAGTGTGCCATATTTCAAATTTTAGACCCGTAAAACGAGTAGAGGATGTTATTTTGATTTTCAGTGAAATCCAAAGAAAGCTTGATGCTAAATTGATTTTAGTTGGTGATGGACCGGATAGGCATGTGGCGGAAAAATTAAGTAGGGAATTAGGTTTGATTGATCACGTTATTTTCTTTGGAAAAGTGAGAGACACCAACCATATTTTAGAATTTTCAGATTTGTTTTTACTTCCTTCAGAAACGGAAAGCTTCGGTTTGGCTGCATTGGAAGCTATGGCGGCGGGTGTCCCGGTGATTTCGTCAAACACAGGCGGGATTCCAGAAGTAAACATCGATGGTTATTCAGGATTTTTATCGGATGTCGGGGATATTCAATCAATGGCAAGGGATGCAGTAGACTTATTATCCGATGATAAAAAACTTGCTCTATTCAGATTTCAAGCAAAAGAACGTGCAGCTTTGTTTTCATTGGACAAAATTTTACCTGAATACGAAAATTTATACCTAGAAGTAATTAAAAAAAATCATTAGCATCTTTTCCTTTTTTCCCTTTCTCCAATTTTAATCTTTTTTCGTTTCTTTTGATGGCTAATTTATATTGTTTGGTTTGATTTTTCCAATGTCTTTTTTTTGATTTCCGCTCCTCCCGTTTTTTTAAGTTAATTTCCTTTTTTTGTGATTTGGAAATAATTTTATTCGCATGCTTACTTTGCCTTTCAGAAGGAGTCAATTTTGAAGTAACACAAGCTGATACAATCAGAAGTGCAAATAAAAAAAATATCCATGCGTTTCGTTTAAAAAGCATTTTGTAATTTTAAACAATGAAGTTCGTAATTTTTTTAATAGGATCTCTATTGCTGATCAGTACGTCCTGCAATAAAAATGGTGCAAACCCTGTCCCTAATATTCCGTTCGATATCACAATCGATATTAATTTACCCAGTTATTCTAATCTTTCGGGTGTTGGCGGTTGGTCATATGTAAATGGTGGTTCTCGAGGAATTATCGTTTATCGGCGGGCGATAGATGAATTTGTTGCGTTTGATAGGCATTCACCTGCTGATCCGTCGGGGACGTGTTTTTTACCTCTTTTCCCAGACTCAGAAAACTTCCTGCAATTAAATGATACATGTAATACGGCGACGTTCTCCTTATATGACGGCTCGCCAATAGCCAATAGTCAATACGGATTGCGTCAATACAGAACCGTATTCAATGGAACGAATCTAGTAAGAATTTACAATTAACAGCTTTAAGTAAACGTTCAGACATGTCAATAACAAAGGGGATAGCCATTTTAGGTTCAACGGGTTCGATTGGTACACAAGCATTAGATGTGATTTCTAGTTACCCAAATTTCTTTCGATTAGAGGTTTTAACAGCAGGTAAAAATGTGGATCTGCTCATCGAACAAGCCATTAAATATCAACCAAATTCAGTAGTAATTGGAGATGAATCACTTTACAGCAAACTGAAAGAATCCTTGGCAAAGGAAGACATTCATGTGTATGCAGGCGAAGATGCAATTTGCCAGGTTGTTGAATCAACAGAAGTGGATACCGTATTAACGGCAATGGTTGGATATGCAGGACTAAAACCAACATTGCGCGCCATTGCAGCAGGAAAAACAATTGCATTAGCAAATAAGGAAACCCTTGTTGTTGCCGGTGAATTAGTAACAAAATTAGCGAAAGAAAAGGGAGTGAATATATACCCTGTGGACTCTGAGCACTCGGCAATTTTTCAGTGCTTAGTTGGCGAGTTCCAAAATCCAATTGAAAAAATTTACTTAACAGCCTCTGGAGGGCCTTTTCGAGGATTCTCGGCAGCTCGATTGGCGGAAGTAACCAAAGAACAAGCATTGAAGCATCCTAACTGGTCTATGGGAGCAAAAATAACAATTGATTCTGCGTCCATGATGAATAAAGGATTGGAAGTAATTGAAGCAAAATGGTTGTTTAACCTTAAGCCAGCTCAAATTGACGTGATTGTTCATCCTCAGTCTATCGTTCATTCTTTAGTACAATTTGAAGATGGAAGTATGAAGGCCCAGATGGGATTACCAGATATGAAACTACCGATTCAATTTGCTCTCACCTACCCCAATCGATTACCAACTGAGTTTCCAAGATTCAATTTTCTGGACTATCCAAGTCTAACATTTGAAAAAGTAGACAACCACGTTTTTCAAAATCTTGACCTTGCCTATCGCGCAATGGAACAAGAAGGAGTTGCAGCTTGTTTTTTAAATGCCGCCAATGAAGTGGCCGTGGAAGCATTTTTACAAGATAGAATTGCCTTTATCGATATTTTTAAAATTAATAACGCCGTTCTTGATAAAGCGCCCAAAATTCTTTCTCCCACCTATGAAGACTATGTGCTTTCAGATACAGAGGCGCGAATTCTTGCAACTGAAATTTGTTCTAGCAAAAATAAAGATTGATACCAGTCAAAATAGTACCTTTGCACCCTATGTACAAACAAGTTATTCTGCGTAAAAACAAGGAAGAATCGCTCTTAAGAAAGCATCCATGGGTGTTTTCTGGAGCCATTGACCTAATAGATGAGGAAATTTTAGACGGTGACATTGTAACTGTTTTTGATTCAAAGCAAAAATTTCTTGGTACGGGTCATTTTCAAAATGCAACTATAGCTGTTCGAATTCTTTCCTTTGAAGAAACAGAATTAGACCAAGATTTTTTCAATCACATACTTTCTGAAGCCATAGAACTTAGAAAAACTCTTGGCTTGTTTTCAAAAGAAAATTCCATTTGTCGAATCGTACACGGAGAAGGTGATGGATTACCCGGATTAATTATCGATTTTTACAATGGCATTGCAGTGATTCAATGTCATAGCATAGGAATGTATCAAACGATCGAATTGATCAGTCAAGCTCTTCAGAACACCCTTGGTGAATCACTCAAAGCAATCTATTCGAAGTCTAGTGAAACATTACACAACAAGGAAGGAGTCGTTGATTCCTATATTTGGGGTACATGCAAAATGCCACACAAGGCCAAGGAAAATGGAATTCGGTTTTCAATCGATTGGATTACTGGGCAAAAAACTGGTTTTTTCATTGACCAACGTGAAAACAGAAAATTACTCAGTAAGTACGCAACCGGAAAAAAAGTATTGAACACATTTTGCTACAGTGGCGGATTTAGTCTTTTTGCCTTGAAAGCTGGAGCAAGCGAAGTTCATTCACTCGATAGTTCTAAAAAAGCGATCGAGTTAACAGAGAATAACATTAGTTTAAATAAACTAACAGAAAATCATGTTTCGATAGTGGCCGATGCCATGGAATACATGAAAACTGTTGATAATTCGTTTGATGTAATTATATTGGATCCCCCAGCATTTGCGAAACACAGAGACAAGAGGCATCAAGCAATTCAAGGATACAAGCGATTGAATGAAATGGCGATTCGATCGATTAAACCCGGTGGAATTATTTTCACTTTTTCTTGTTCTCAAGTAGTTGACAAAAATTTATTTACTCATACTATCATTGCCGCTGCCATTAATTCAGGACGGAAAATTCGAATTTTAGAACAACTCCATCAGCCGGCTGATCACCCAATAAACGCATTTCATCCAGAAGGAGAATATTTAAAAGGATTAGTAATACAAATTAGTTAATGTTAGACATTCGCTATCGCACGATTCTCAGTGTGGCACTACCTTTAATGATTTCCACCTTCATTCAATCTATTGTATTGATTACTGACGCGTCATTTATTAGTCGCTACAATACCCATGCTTTTGATGCCGTTGGTAACGGCGGACTTTTATATATAACCATGTATATGGCACTTGTAGGCATGAGCGATGGAGCTCAAATACTCATAGCCCGCAGGGTCGGTCAAAGTAAATCTAAATCGATTAGTAAAATCTTTGGTACAACTCTGTTAATTCTTACATTTATCGCAATCGTTTTGTTTATGATTCTTTACTATTTCATGCCGGATTGGGTAATGTCCTATTCAAAAAATAGTGAAATTGCTACGTTTCAAGGGCAATATATTCAAATTCGAAGTTTTGCATTATTTAGTGCTATTTTAACCTTAAGTATTCAAGCTTTTTTCATGGCGATAGGCAAAACCTGGGTTGTTTTAATTGCCGCTTTAATTACGGCACTTAGCAATATTTTACTTGATTACTTGCTGATTTTTGGAAATTTTTCTTTTCCGGAGATGGGAATAGAAGGTGCGGCATGGGCTTCCACGATAGCAGATGCTTTGGGCATGCTCTTCTTACTTCTTTTTACCTTGTTTACTCGATATAAAAATGAATATCAACTATTTCATTCGTTAGGAATAAGTAAAAACTCTTTCAGAGAAATGCTAAAAATCGGAACGCCCTTAATGCTCCAAGGTTTAACTGCATTGGCTACATGGACCGTTTTTTTTACTTGGCTTGAGCAGATGGGATCCTTCGAATTAACGGTTTCTCAAAACATTCGTACCTTGTATATGTTTGCATTTGTTCCGATTTGGGGATTCGCTGGAACAACAAAAACCTATGTTTCGCAATACATGGGCCGCAAAGAATTCCATTTGATTCCAGTAATTCAGAAAAGGATTCAAATTATCACTGTGCTGTTGCTTTTAATTTCATTTCATGGATCGATATTGTATCCCGAAGCACTCATTCGTTTCGTTAATCCAAATGAACTTTATGTTACTAAAAGTGCTGAAATTCTTCGTTTTGTGTCTGTTTCAATCTTTCTATATGGCTTTGTGAGTGTTTATTTTCAAACTATCAATGGAAGTGGCAATACATTAATTTCAATGAGTATAGAAATAGGTTCAGTTTTGATTTACATATTTTCAGCATATTTATTTATCAAAGTGTTCAAATGGGATATTTATTGGGTTTGGTCGGTTGAATACGTTTATTTTGGAGTCACTGGATTATTATCATACCTCTATTTAAAATTCTTTAATTGGCAAAAAAAACGAGTATAAACTAAATTAGCTTAATACTATGATTCCAGCATTGCGCATTGTTTTTATGGGAACTCCCGAGTTTGCTGTTTCAATTTTGGAAAAACTATTTCATTCCCACCATCAGATTGTGGGAGTTGTAACAGCTACCGATAAACCTGCAGGTAGAGGTCAGCAATTGAAATCGAGTGCTGTAAAAGATTTTGCCGTTAACAACCAACTAAATTTATTACAACCAGAAAGTCTAAAAGATCTTGTTTTTATAGAGCAATTGAAGGGTCTTAACGCTGATTTATTTGTAGTTGTAGCCTTCAGAATGTTACCTGAAGCTGTATGGTCCATACCACCAAAAGGAACAATCAATCTTCATGCTTCATTATTGCCACAATATCGTGGTGCAGCACCTATTAATTGGGCCATTATTAATGGAGAAACCAAAACGGGTGTAACTACATTTTTCATCAATAAAGAGATCGATACAGGTAAAATAATTGATCGAAAGGAAACGGAGATATTCGAAAATATGACTGTTGGCGAATTATATTCAGAATTAATGCAAATTGGATCCGATTTGACACTTGAAACAGTTCATGCTATTGCGAAAAATGAAATTGAACCCAAAAATCAAGAGGAGCTAATTTTATCTGAACTAAAACATGCACCCAAGCTATTTAGACCCAGCTTTGAAGTTCTTTGGAATAACACAGCTTCCAATAATCATAATTTAATACGAGGCCTTTCACCCTATCCTGGAGCATGGACAAAACTACACAATACACAAAAGGATGAATTTGTTCAATTTAAACTTTTGGAAAGTAGAAAATCGGGAATTAAGGTTAAAAATTCCAAAAACCTACTTCTTCACGAAAATGGAATACTAATGCCTTGTTCTGATGAGTATTTGATTATCAGTAGGTTACAGCCAGAAGGTAAGCGTTCCATGCATTACAAAGAATTCCTTGCTGGTCATAAATTAGCCGATTGGTTGATCGAAAGTGGGGTAAAATAGTTACATTTGATACTTAAAAATTCAGTTACATGTTAGGAGACTTATTGAAACGTCTATTAGGGGATAAAAACACAAAAGACAGAAGAGAATATCAACCATTCATTGACAAAGCAAATCAAGCATACGAAAAGATAAAATCAATTTCAGATGACAGTTTGCGCGAACAAACGAATGAATTAAAAAAATACATCAGCGAACAAATTTCATCTTTGGAAGGTGAATTATTGGTTTTAAAAGACAAAGCTGATGATACAAATTTATCAATTCAAGATAAAGAAGAAATCTTTGAGGAAATTGATAAATTAATAGTGAAAATTGATGAGAAAATCGAAGAAGCACTTTTGGAGATACTTCCTCAAGCCTTTGCTTTGATAAAAGAGACTTCCTTTCGCTGGACCACCAACGGCAAATTAGAAGTTACCGCTATGGAGTTTGATAAGGACTTGGCATCTAAAAAAGATGGTATAACCTTGTCTGGTGATAAAGCAATTTGGCATAATGAGTGGACGGCAGCAGGTGCAAAAGTAAAATGGGAAATGATCCATTATGACGTGCAATTGATGGGTGGAGCCGTTTTAAATAAAGGTAATATTGCAGAAATGCAAACTGGGGAGGGGAAAACATTGGTTGCTACTTTACCTGTATATTTGAATGCCCTTGCTGGAAAAGGTGTTCATGTTGTGACAGTGAATGATTATCTGGCTAAACGTGACTCCGAATGGATGGGGCCCTTGTATCAATTTCATGGTCTATCAGTAGATTGTATTGACAAACATCAACCGAATTCACCAGACAGAAGAAAGGCATATCAAGCAGATATAACATTTGGAACCAATAATGAGTTTGGGTTTGATTATTTACGAGATAATATGGCGGGCAGCACAGAAGATTTAGTGCAACGTAAGCACCATTTTGCCATTGTGGATGAGGTCGATTCAGTTTTAATAGATGATGCTCGAACACCATTAATTATCTCTGGGCCAACGCCAAGAGGAGAAGAACATGAATATTATGAACTAAAACCACGCATCGAACGTGTTGTGAATGCTCAAAAACAATTTGTTCAGCAATGTTTAACCGAAGCCAGAAAATTACTAACGGTTATCACAGGCGAATCAACAAATACCGCAATTGATTCAAAAAAAGCATTGGAAGAAGGTGGAATTGCTTTGTTACGTGCTCACCGTGGACTTCCGAAAAACAAGGCTTTAATAAAATTCCTTTCTGAACCCGGAATTCGTGTTCATTTGCAGAAGACTGAAAACTTCTACATGCAAGAGCAAGGAAAACACATGAAAAAAATTGACAATGATTTGTTTTTTGTCATTGATGAAAAAAACAATACCATCGAATTAACTTCGCAAGGGATTGATTTGATTTCAGGGTCAGATGACCGAGACTTTTACATCTTACCGGATATTGGATCAGAAATCGCACGTTTACAAAAGGAAAATCATGACAAGGAACAATACCTTGAAAAAAAGGATTCCTTGGTTCGTGATTATTCTATCAAATCCGAACGCATTCACTCTATCAATCAATTACTTAAAGCGTATACTTTATTTGAAAAAGAAGTAGAATATGTAATTCTAGATAGTAAAGTTAAGATTGTAGATGAGCAAACAGGTCGTATTTTGGATGGTAGAAGATACTCCGATGGCTTACATCAGGCGATTGAAGCAAAAGAAAATGTAACTGTTGAAGCGGCTACTCAGACTTATGCAACCGTTACACTTCAGAATTATTTTAGAATGTACCACAAATTGGCGGGGATGACGGGTACTGCTGAAACTGAAGCGAAAGAATTTTGGGATATCTATAAATTAGATGTTATCGTTATCCCACCCCACAGAGTTGTTGTACGAAAAGATCAAAATGATTTTGTATTGCGCACCGCTCGTGAAAAATACTCCTCAATTATTGATGAAATTGAAAAATTGGTTGCTGCTGGAAGACCTATTTTGGTTGGTACAACCACCGTTGAAATTTCGGAACTTTTGAGTCGAATGCTCAAAATGAAAAAAATTGAACATCAAGTTTTAAACGCCAAATACCACCAAAAAGAAGCGGAAATTGTAGCGAATGCTGGTTTTGCTGGAACAGTAACAATTGCAACAAATATGGCAGGCCGTGGAACTGACATCAAATTAGGACCAGGGGTAAAAGAAGCAGGTGGATTGGCCATTATAGGTACTGAAAGACATGATTCAAGAAGGGTAGACAGACAGTTGCGTGGACGATCTGGTCGACAAGGAGATCCAGGTTCTACACAATTTTTTGTTTCACTAGAGGATGATTTAATGCGGAAATTTGGTTCAGAACGAATTGCCAAATTAATGGATAGAATGGGACTCAAAGAAGGTGAAGTAATTACCCACAGCATGGTTACCAAATCCATCGAGCGTGCGCAGAAAAAGGTGGAGGAAAACAACTTTGGAATGCGGAAACGTTTACTAGAGTATGATGATGTAATGAATGCTCAGCGTAAAGCGATTTACAAAAAACGTAGAAATGCATTATTTGGTGACCGTTTAGATATCGATGTAGATAATATGTTTTTTGAATTGTGTGAATCAACAGTCATTAAACTAAAAAATTCAAGCTATCTAGAATTTGAATTAGAGCTTTTGCGTGTAATTGGTATCGAATCCCCAATTGAAGAAAGTGCTTTTCATTCAACCGATGAAAATTCATTGACAGATCTTGTCTATCAATCCATGCGCGAACAATATAAACGTAAATGCGATAAAATTTCTTTCAAAGCATTTCCGCAAATTAAGCATGTACATGAAACAATGTCTAACAAATACAAGAATATTGTTTTTCCATTAACAGAAGGCAGAAGGGAAATGCAGCTAATTGTTAATTTAGAAGATGCATATAAAACTGAAGGAAGAGAAATTTCAAAATCTTTAGAAAGAAATGTTATTCTGTCAACAATTGACAATGAATGGAAAGAACATTTGCGTGAAATGGACGATTTACGATCAGCTGTTCACAATGCGAGTTACGAACAGAAAGATCCTTTATTGGTATACAAGCTAGAATCATTTGGATTATTCAAAAATATGATAAACCGATTGAATACTGAATCTGTCGAACTATTAATGAAATTAGATATTCCAGTAGAGCAAGAATTACAAAGTACAAATAAAGAAGAACGTCAAAATAATTACGCGAAGGCAAGTTCAACCTCCAATACAAGCAGTACAACCCCTCCTCAATTTAGTGGAGCAGAAGCTTACAAAAAAGCAATTGAATCAAGTTTGCCACCAATAGAAAAGAAGGAACCGATAATTGCAGAACCAAAAGCAGGGCGAAACGATCCTTGTCCTTGTGGAAGTGGAAAGAAATATAAACAATGTCACGGTAAATAAGTTATGCAGCAATTTCCATCAATTTCAATAATTGGAACAGGAAATGTTGCTGAACTATTGGGACAACGATTATTGAAATCAGGGTGTATTTTATCCTCTGTTATTGGTAGAAACCAAAGCCGGCTTATTCAATTAAGTAGTGATTGGAAATGTAACATTGAATCAATTGGTGCAATCAGTGGAGATATTGTTTTAGTAGCCGTTTCCGATGATGTTACAATTAAAATAATCGAACAGATTGAGCCAAATAAAATTGTATTCTATACAGCAGGAACTATTGATATAAACTTGATTAAGCACCCACTGGTTGGAGTTTTTTATCCATTGCAAACAGTTACTAAAAATAGGATTCCAAAAATAGATTCCTTCCCAATATTGATAGAATCGGAGCATCCTGATGTAATAAATAAATTGAACTTAATAGCACAACTCATTAGCAATCAAGTATCTGTATGTGATTCAATAGAAAGAAATAAAATTCATTGCATCGCTGTTTTCATTAACAATTTTAGTAATCACGTTATTCATATAGGGCAATCAATAGCTACAAAAGAGAAAATTGACTTTAGTTTATTTTCCGGTTTATTAAAAGAAACGTTCGAAAAACTGACTGAAATGAATGCGAAAGATGCACAAACTGGTCCAGCTAGACGTAATGATTTAGAAACCATATCAAATCATTTGAATTTACTTACAGAATCAGAAAAAAGCATCTATTTAGCATTAACCAATAGTATTTTAACCACTTATAGCCATGATCAGTTATAAAGAAAAACTCAACCACATCACAACATTTATTTTTGATGTTGATGGTGTTTTTACAGATGGAACTGTTCAATTATTTAATGATGAAGTAATCAGAACATTTCATTCAAGAGACAGTTATGTAATTCAATATGCATCGAAACTAGGGTATTCATTTTTCGTAATTACTGGTGGGCATTCAATTGATGTTCAAAATAGGTTATTAGGACTTGGGGTGAAGGAAGTTCATATGCGATCATCCCGGAAACTAGAAGTCTATAACGAAATCAAGCTTCGACATAACCTAACGGATAGAGAAATCGCTTACATGGGGGATGATATTCCCGATATTCCTGTATTAAAACAAGTTGGTGTATCGTGTTGTCCACAAGATGCAGCATCAGACATCAAACAACTGGTGGATTACCAATCACCTATAAGTGGCG
>Ga0049081_10000959_pt1 | contig 10976 bp, 11 predicted proteins | sample GreLakmeER78MSRF_FD_66717 | JGI IMG/M metagenome (GOLD analysis project Ga0049081, IMG submission 66717) | Freshwater lentic microbial communities from great Laurentian Lakes, MI, USA - Great Lakes metaG ER78MSRF | ecosystem: Environmental > Aquatic > Freshwater > Lake | place: Great Lakes...
TCTAGCTTCATTTCCAGACAGTTTGACTGACGCGGTCGTTGAGGCTGCTGAGGACTGCCCAGGCGAATGTATTTTTATTGAGGTCGACTAAAGTATTTAGTTATCTCTAGCCCATCGTTCTTGCTGGGCTACGCGAAGCTCGCCTCGCATGGCATCAAGAGCGCTCTCTAATTCAACAACCCTGTTTCGCAGACAGCGCAAAACCTCATGGATGTCATCTTCGCTATCGTGTCGTTGTTCCTTGAGCATTGCTCAAGTATAACATTATTTAATTGGACAAGCCCCAGTAGCGCAATCATCCATAAGGATTTCACCCTCAAAAGATTTTTGAATCAACGGGATGGACTGGTCAATTTTTGAAGCCATCTTTTCGTATTCTTCCTTGGTTATTTCCTCGTATGGAGGCAAGACGAAGTTGTGCTCCGCGTGCAACAAGAAAGAAACTGACTTGACGCTCTTGTCATAATTCTTCGACAGCCATTCCTTGATTGAGTCAAGCTCTTCCTTGCGGTAGTACACGGTCACCGATACGGCATTATCTGCCCAGACAGTTTGCATCTTCTTGACCCATTCAAGTTGCTGTACGGCGGTCATGTCCTTGGCGAGGGTTGAACCTTCTGGCGATTTACATGGGAAGTCGACCACTAATCTCGTGTGGTCTTCTCGTCCGTCAAGACCAATATCCCACTGAGTTTTATAGCCACGCTTCCTACATGCTTCAACTAGCGGGTCCGAAGAACCAAACCGAACACGTCGCACATAGTAAGGGGCGAAAGCTGGGTGTACTCCAGGGGTGACTCCAGGCAGTAGTGAAAGAGTCCCTGATGGTTGAACAGTTGTAAGTCTTACTGACTTTGGCCAGTTTTTAGCTTTTGAATATTCAGCATCAAGATTTTCTAGGTACTTATAGGCATCATCGAGCCACTCAATTTGTTCTGGCGAGCTCTGCAAGATTCCAGTTATGGATTGACCGATTCTGGAATTTTTGCTGACTATATCTGTTGTCTTTTGGTATGAATAATTCATGCGAGTGATTTGCTTTTGAGTCTTATAAAGCAAGTATGAAATTTCCTTCATTTGCTCCAGCGACTCCACGTTCGGCAAAAAGATTGTTGACAAATTGCAGGACTCACCATCAGCCAAAGCAATTTCAGCGCATGGGTTAAAGCCCTCAATCGAGTTATCAACTTTGGTTTCGCCGAGGCGTCCCACTTTCCTAGCGAGTCTGCGGTTCAATAGACCGTATGGTTCGCCAGAGCCGTCATAACCCCTCCAAAGCTCTTGTTGAATTTCTTCAAACGAGTCAGCGTAAATACTGTTATTTGAATTGGCTCGCCATGCAGGGACATTACCTGAAGACCAGTTTTTTGCTCGCAAGAAGAGAACGTCATCTGGGTCGCCCATTGCAATTTGAGCACTTCTTCGCGAAGAACCAGATACAACAATTCGTCCTATGATGTTGCAAATATCCAATACATCTACCGAGCGAAGTTTTTTACCGACCCGATTATCCATAACTTCGCAAATGTCTTTGATGCCATCAATTAACGCTCCCGGTCCGGATGCTGTACCACCAAAAGTTTTCAAAGCTGCACCATACTCACGGACCAGAACAGTTGAGTAACTAAATGATTTGCCGGTATAAAAGTAGGACTTAAGTACTGCGTGAAGTAGTCTGTTCCAGCCCTGTCGGGAGTCGGCAACAATCAAATCGGCATCATTGGTTTTTTCATGAGTAACAACTACGCCACTTCGAACCTTGGGCAAGTCATGGATTTTAGAGCGCTCAACCGAAAACCCAACTCCACCACCAAGCATTAAGTATTCAAAAAGTAGTTCAAAGTCTTCAATTTTTTCAATGTTAGTGAAGTAGCAGTTGTTGAGCGATGACGCTCCAAACTTCTTGACAAGCGGTGTCCCGAGTTGCCACATTGCCCTACCCGAGAACGAGCATCGAAGGTTAAAGCAGTGGTCAAAAAGTTTTTCAACTTCTTCTTTTGTGTACTCAACACCTATTTCGTGTGCGCCATTAATTACTCGCTGGAGGGTTTCGACCCAAGTTTCATTTTCGTTGTTTTCTTTTTTGCGGCTGTAAGTGCGTAAGAACACAATTTCGCCCAGGCCATTAAAACCCCAAGGGGCCTTCTTGTTTGCGTAAGAATCGACGAAGGATTGGTCTAATAGTGTCATATTCAGCCTTTCTGGCGTTTTGTTGGTTTTAAAAGTTTCTCAAATTTAGTTCGAGTCACTTGTCTAGTTGACGTAATCGAATGTTGGTTTTTTGGGCTGAGACCCTATAATTGATTATCCCCATAAGGAGAACTCAATGAATACAAAACCTATTAAGTTTATTTTTTTGGTTTTTGCCCTCGCCCTGCCTTCTGTAGGTGAAAAAACTTTAGCATACGACCTGGGACAAAGTTCAAATTTTTCAGCAAAGTTATCCACAGATTTGTCAGAGGTTAAGACTTACATTGTCACTCTTGAAGATGATGTGCTTGTCCAAGAGTTTGTTTTAGATTTACAAAAAACTGGCATGAACGTTTTACGAGTATTCAATTTGGCCACCAATGGATTTGTGGCAGAGCTCACAGCTTCAGATGTTGAAAAATTGCAAGAAGACGAGCAGGTCAAATATGTGGAAGAAGACGAAGAAGTATTTTTGGCTGGCGAACAATCTCTTCTTGATAGTTCCGGAGCTTTTACATTATGGAATCTTGACAGAATAGACCAACGCAGTTTGACCCGAGATGGGATTTACTCTTACGACACAACAGGTGATGGTGTTACTGCATATGTGGTTGACACTGGAATAAATTCAGGACACGAAGAATACTCGGGTAGAATCAATGACGGCTACAACATTGTTGCTGATGCATACGGGACCGAAGACTGCAATGGACACGGAAGTCATGTGTCTGCAACTTTGGGTGGGACGAAATATGGGGTAGCCAAAGATGTGACGATTACTCCAGTAAGAGTCCTGAATTGCAGAGGGTCTGGAAGTGTCTCGGGTGTTATCAGTGGAATCAACTGGGTGATAGCAAATCATTCTTCAGGGACACCAGCCGTAATGAATTTGAGTTTGGTCGTTACATCCTCAACAAGTCTTAACGATGCGGTTAGAAGCGCAATAGAAGATGGCATAACAGTTGTTGTTGCTGCTGGTAATGCAAACGCCAATGCTTGTAATTACTCTCCAGCTTCCGAGCCGCTTGTGCTTACGGTTGGCTCAATAACCAGCGCAAATGAAAAGTCTGGATTTTCTAATTTCGGTTCATGCCTAGATATTTTTGCTCCTGGCTCATCAATTGAATCAGCATGGGTCGGAGCAAGTAATGCAGTTAGAAGTTCTAGTGGGACTTCAATGGCGTCGCCACATGTTGCTGGTGTTGCTGCTCTGTTATTAGAAACAAATCCTTCAGCAAGCCATTCTGTTATTGCTCAGTCAATACTTGACATGGCGACATCTGGAGTTATAAATGCAGTAGAAACAGGTTCGCCAAACATACAGCTTTTTAATGGTTCGTCTGGTCCAGCATCGCCGACCACAACGACTACAACGACCACTACGACTACTACTTCTACTTCCACTACATCCACCACCACAACAGTCCCGCTAACACAAAATGCTGGAACGACAACCACCACCACTGTTGCACCAACGACAACTATCGCTCCAACAACTACGACTACGGTCCCAGAAACCACCACAACGACAGTTATTCCAACGACGACTATTGCCCCAACCACGACTATTGCCCCAACGACGACTTCTACAACAACCACTTTGGCCCCAACGACGACCAGTACGACGAGTACAACTACAACTACTGTTCCGGCGACTACAACCACAATTCCTGCGACAACGACTACAACCACAAGCACTACAACTATCCCCGCTACGACCACAACCACCAGTACTACGACAATCCCAAAATCAATTGGTGGCGGAACTAGTACCGGCGGCGGTGGTGGAGGAGGCGGAGGCGGTGGTGGCGGTGGCGGGAGTAGTGAACCGACAACTACTACAACGACCACAACAGTTGCTGTGCCCACCACAACCACAACTATCCAACCGCCGACTACAGTTGCGCCCTCGGTTCCAACACTTTCTACACCCCTGGGCGTTTCTCCTTTACCAGTTCAACTGACCACGCCATTGCAATCTTGCAAGAAGATTGGTTTGCGTAAAACAACAAATAAAGTCAATTTCATCTGCAAGAGAATTAATGGCAAATTAGTTTGGTACAAATATGTTCCAATAAGACCGATGAAGGGGTAGCTATTGGTTTACGAGAACAGATTTGACATTCCATCGAATTCGTTTAATTTCAAAAACGATTTGAAATACGGAGAAGATGGCGAGCAATTTATAAAGTCATTTTACGAACAGGTAATTCAGGGTTCCGCCGAGGTCAAGACCGATAGATACAGGAACGGAAGAATGGTTGTTGAAACCCAACAAAATCCTCAAAGAGCAAGGAATTTAGATGGTTCTGTAAAGTGGAAAAATAGTGGGATTAATGTAACCACAGCTGACTGGTGGCTGTATGTCTATTCACTAAACGAATCATTCGTAATAGTGTCAGTCAAAAGACTTAAATCTTATTTAAGAAAAAACAAAGATAGATTTACCGAAAGCGCAAAAGTCGTTTTCGCCGAGAATAGCGATAACCCCGCTAAAGGATTTTTGCTTGAGCCCAGCGAGGTCATGGACATGATTTACAACAAAGATTATGATTCATAAATCAACGCAACTCATATAGGTCTGATAAGATAAAGCAAAGGAGATTACATGTCAAAAATTTCAGGATTCAGCATTGGCAACCCAGACGAATCGTTCGTCATTTACGCAGGAGCTCTTGGTGGGAATGATGTCCCGGTTATGTTCGCTCAGGAATCTGCAAACCCGCAACGCGAACAGTTGGACCACTACGAAAGGGTCATAAATTCTTTTCTTACGGAAATCACCAACCCGCTTAATAAATTAAAAATGCTTTCAGAAATGCTTTCGGTTGACCCAGAAACAGAATCTATTGTCTTAGATAAAACTTTTGTTGATGATTACAACGAATCGGTTGCAAGCATTGAAAATGTATTAAATAAATTAAAGGAATCAAAATAATGGCTCAGCCCAGGACGGTGGATAAGACAGGTAAAGCAAACGGGGACGAAAGAATAACTGTACGCTTTACAAGAAAACAAGTCGCTCAAATTAAACAAATGGCAAAAAAGAATCGCGTGAGCGTTGGCGAATTCATAAGAAGTCAAGTAATTAACGTTAAATAGAATGGCCCAGCGCAAGCCAACAACCATAGACAAGGCTGAAATAAAATTAGTTGGCGGTAGTTACAATAAAAAAACTTTAACGATGAAATATCCAACGCCAAGGTTTATTGTTCTTGGTTTTGGCTTAGAGTTGTACGAAAGAGATGCTCCACCAGAAGTTGTTGAATGTTCTTATAAATTGCAAACCGACTGGTCGGAATACAACAAACTAAATCAACAGGCTTAATTACAAAAACAAAGAAAGAACAAAATGACCAATCCGAAGATTAAGACTTATCAAATCAACAACCATCGTTATTATGAGCACCCAAATTTAAAAAACGTAACAGCGCCATCGGTGACTTCAGTTTTAGACATGCTCCCATCGCCATTCTTGAGGGCATGGAATAGCAAGATGACAGCACAAGCCGCTATGGCCAATCTGGATTACATTAATGAATTAGCGGCATCAGGCAATTCCAACAAAGCAATTGAATGGCTAAAAAATGCTGCATCAAGAGAGTTGGATAAAGCAGCAGATATCGGCACACGAGTCCACGAAGCTTTTGAAAACAGAATCATTGACCCGACTCGTCCTTTCGACGCAGACCTCGCTCCTTTTATTGAAAGATTTGACATTTTCTGTAATCGCTTTGAACCCGAATGGTTGCATGTCGAAAAGTCAGTCTTTTCATTAACTCATTTGTATGCCGGTTCATTTGATGCAATTGCGCGAATCAATAAGAAAACAATGATTTTGGATTTCAAAACTACCCGCTCAGGTATCAGCCCCAAAGTTGCTTTACAGCTAGCGGCATACGCAAGGGCTGATGTAATGTTTGATGGCGATAAAGAAATTGCTATTCCACATATTGATGGCGCCGCCGCTCTTTGGATTAGGCCAGATAATTGGTCGTTCCAACCACTAAGAATTGACGATGATATTTTTGAAATGTTTCTTTCTCTTCGTCGAGTTTTTGAATGGGAGGCCAGGCACTCCAAAACAGCTATGCTTGCTCCCATGACATACAAAGGTGCATTATGAAAAATAAAGTCCAGCCAAAAGATTGGGAGACAGCGGCTGAGATAGTTACGCGTTCAATCAATGACATGACCGGCTCACACGAGTTCGCATCAATGATGGATAGCAGTGCCTGTCAAAAAGTAATTTTTGAAGAGTTTGAAGACATTGTTGAGTCAGTGTTTTCTTCAGATTCTCAAGCAGATAACGAAATTTTACAAGAACAATTTTTTGATATTGCAATCGCTGCTCTTTGTGGCTATGCCTATCAAAAAGATATTTCGCCAAAGAAAGCAAGCAAGATTGTAAGAGAAGTAGTAATCGGTAAGCAAAAGATGTATGGTCACGGGAATATTAAGCGTTTTGGTATCCCCGGTATCACAATTCGCCTAAATGACAAGTTGGAGCGCTTAAAGAATCTCCAACGGCATGGTGGGCCAGTGCTGTTTGAGCCAATTGATGACACATGGTTGGATATTTGCGGTTACGCAATTATTGCTATAATGTGGATTGAAGATTGGTTCTTACTTGAAATGAGAAACAATAAACAGGAAACATCAACGAATACAGGAGAATAAAATGAGTTCACAGGTAACGATAATTGGGAATTTAACAAAAGACCCAGAAACGAAGACAATGAAATCAGGAGCAACCCTCACCAATATGAGTGTTGCGGTAAACAGAAGCTGGAAGAACAAAGAAGATGCTTGGGAAGAACAAACATCCTTTTTTGATGTAACAGCATGGAGCGAGCTTGCAGAAAATATTGCAGCAAGCCTCAAGAAAGGCTCAAAGGTCATTGTTACTGGCCGCTTAGAGCAACAGACTTGGGAAAAAGATGGTCAGAAGCATTCAAAAGTTGTTTTGATTGCTGAAGATTGCGGTCCATCACTCAGGAAAGCTCAAGTATCTGGGATTACTAAGGTCCTAGGTGCAACACCAGCTGGGAAGTCTGGACAAACACGCCAGACGGCACTTGCCAGTGTTGGCGCTTTCGAAGAAGAACCGTTCTAATCTAATTTTTCTATAGCAACGGGAAAGACCTTATCTTAGGGTAAGGCTTTCCTGTTGCTATAGTTTTACAACTATGAAATTTTTGTCGTCCGATTACGTCAAGGGCTCTAAATGATTTTAGCTTATGGAATAATTACACTTTTGGCGGCAGTAGGCATTTTTTTTGCGGGCAAAACCTTATCTTTGAGCCTTAGAGAGCGGATTGCATTCGCTTCTTTTATTTCTGGCTGTTATTCAATGTGTGTTGGTGCTTTTTTAATTTCTCCGGAAGTTGGATTTTTCGTACTTAGCGCCGCTTTAATAGGTTCGGGTTTGCTCCTCGGCTTTACTAACGGGAATTAAACATGCCATTCCTTAGGTCTTTTACCACCCACACCCAAAATGGCTTTTCCAACATGTCGGAAAAGAAAAACTACTACCAGCCTTCTGGGTACAGCAGACCTAATACTCCATACAAAGATGGCTGGGATGTTGAGCGAGGCATTAGTCAAGCTCTTGACAGGGTTGTTTGGGTTTACAAAGCCGTTTACGCAATAGCGTCAAATGCTGCAAGTCTGCCAATCGGTATGCGTGTTGGCGATTGGAGAACTGGAGAATTTAAGTGGGACAATCCAATTCTCGAAGTTCTGAATCGTAAGGCGAATGAAAATCAAGACGCCTTTACTTTTAGATTTATGCTTTCCTCTCAGATACTCCTTTCGCGTAAAGGTGCGTATGTAGAGATTTTGAGAAACAGACTTGGAGATGTAACTGGTCTTTATCTACATCAGCCGCAATATGTCTTTCCAATTCCCGACATGAAGACTTTCGTTTCGGGCTATTCAATTGAATACCCAAATCAACCAAAGAAAGTTATTGACCCACAAAGCATGATTTGGATTAGGGTCCCACATCCAATTGACCCATACAAAGGTCAGACCCCACTTGAATCGGCTGGTTTAGCAATTGAGTACGACTACTACGCAAGAGTTTTTAACCGCAACTTCATTATTAACGATGCACGACCAGGTGGTTTGCTTGTTATTAAGGGCGAGTTAGAGGACGAGCAATCAGAAGAAATAGCTCGCCGCTTTAGGGGCTCAACTGGTTCAAACATTGGCGGCGCAGGACGAATGACTGTTATTTCAGCCGAAGATGCTGATTTTATTGATACAGCCACAAATCAAAGGGATTCTCAATATTCGGAAGCCAGAAAAGATAATAAAGAAGAAATTCTTTTAGCCTTTGGTGTCCCAGAATCAGTTTTAGGCAATGCTGCAAATAGGACATTTGCTAATGCTGATGTTGAGCTTGAGGTTTTTTGGCGAGAAACTATGCGGCCGCACCTGACACTTCTTGAAAGAGCGTTTGATATTTTAGATGCCGACCTGAGCACATACTTCGCCTTTGACTTGTCCTCTGTGGCGATTCTTAGTCGCGACGATAGAGAGCGCTCAAAGTTCCACTTAGAAGAACTCAAGCAGGGTGCTATCAGTATTGATGAATATAGAAACCTGACAGGTCGTGAGGCCGTTGGTATTGACGAGCTGCTAATCCCAACAAATCTTTCACCAGTGATGATGTCGGGTGACGGTGCAGGATTGCTGAACCCAAATCAAAGACCGGGCCAGAGGCCAAATGGACAAGAGGACCCAACTGTACCGAGCGCCCCAAATGGCGTTAATACTCCGACTCAAGGGCGAGTTCCGACAGACAGCAACGACCCAAGCCCGCGTGCCGTTTATTCCCCAGCCTTAACTCCGCTTTCACACGAAATCGAAAGTGTAAAGGTTGAGGATTCTGGAGTCAATAGGCGAGCAAGACAATTGGAGCGTTTAGAAGCAAGTGTTACTTTGCAGATTGGTTCATTTTTTAAACGCCAACAAAGGGTGACTCACGAAAAGAGCTCGTCTAAGAAAATGAAAGAGAAGTGGGAATCGGGCGAAGCGGTATCCGTAGATGATATTTTGGATATCAAAATTTGGGATGCGCAATTGAAGGCGGATGCAAAAACATGGATTTCTGCGACATTCCTTGATGGCGCAATTGAGATTGCCGGGCAATCAATTGACAAGCTCGATTTAGGCGAAAAACAAATTACGGATTTGATTGAAAATCGTGCAAATCATATTTTGGTTGTAAATCAAACAACAGCCAAAAACATTCAAAAGATTATTGATGACCACAAAGGCAAGTCCCATCAATCATTTGTGAATTCAATCGATGAATGGATGTCGGCTTCTTTTACTAAAAGAATGAAATTAATAGTCAAGACAGAAGTCGGCGGGGCTTTTAATGCTGGTTTGCTTTGGGCGGCCAAGCAGTTGGGCTTTACCAAAAAAACATGGGTACATTTAGACGACGAACACGGCAGGGAAGAGCATCAAGTTGTTGCCAACTCAACCGTTGGTATTGACGAAGTTTTTGATGTAAACGGTAAAAGCGTTCGCTTCCCTGGAGATTTTGAAAACGACAGCACATCGGTAATTAACTGCCGATGCACTCTTTCGTTTATCTAATCTATACTTTTTTGTCTAGTCGAACTAGACGTTCACACATCTATTGATATTTGTGGTATTTTCTAGCGCGAGGTAGCCGTGGAACATAAAAACGTATCAGTTTCGGAAATTAGAAATGTTGACAGTGTTGACGGGGTTGTTGAAGCAATCGTTTCCGTGACTAATATTGTTGACTCAGTTAATGACATCATTGAGCCGGGCGCATATAAAAATACGTTACGGAAGAGAAACCCAAAAGGCGTTTGGTCGCACGATACAAATATCCCTGTTGCCAAGACTCTTAAGGTCGAAGAATTGATGCCAAATGACCCAAGGCTTCCCGAAGATTTGCGTCAAAAAAATGCTGGTGCCCTTTTAGTGAAAATGCAATTCAACTTAAATACAAGTCGCGGCAGGGACGCTTTCAACGACGTTCAGTTCTTTGCCGAAGAGCAAGAATGGTCAATTGGGTATTCTGTTCCAGAAGGCAAATCAAGAGTTGATGAAAAAAGCGGAATTCGCTACATCAAAACACTAGAACTTTACGAGTACTCTCCTGTTCTTTTTGGTGCTGCACCAAACACAAGAACCCTTAGCGTAAAAGATGACGCTGAAGAAATTGAAAATAATGAAGAGACAATAGTTTCAGAGGGTAAGGTCGGGCGTTACTCAGATATTAATTTCAAAATACCATCAGGTGTCAAGAAGCAAGCACAAATTGGACTTGACTGGTCTAAAGAATTTAATCGTGGCGGTACATCAGTAGGGAAGAACACAGCCAATTATTTAATCAACAACGCAACTGTTTCTCCAGAAAAAGCACGTCATATCGCACGTTATTTCCCGCGCCACGAAGTAGACCTTCGCACACCGGCGAATAGTAGACCTGGAGCTGATGGCTATCCAGGAGCTGGGCTTATAGCTTGGAAACTCTGGGGTGGAGATGAGGGACGGCGTTGGTCCCAGAAGCTTGTTGATGCGATGAACAGCAGGGATGAAAGCAAGGCAGAACCAGACGAGTTAGAGGTTGGGGATTTTGTTTCTTGGAATTCTTCGGGAGGCAGAGCAACCGGCAAAATCGAACGCATTGTGCGCAACGGAGTTATCAATGTTCCGGATAGTGATTTCGAAATTACTGGCACGCCAGAAAATCCAGCCGCGCTAATTCGTATTTATCGTAATGAGGGAATGTC
>Ga0049081_10000962_pt1 | contig 10969 bp, 13 predicted proteins | sample GreLakmeER78MSRF_FD_66717 | JGI IMG/M metagenome (GOLD analysis project Ga0049081, IMG submission 66717) | Freshwater lentic microbial communities from great Laurentian Lakes, MI, USA - Great Lakes metaG ER78MSRF | ecosystem: Environmental > Aquatic > Freshwater > Lake | place: Great Lakes...
TCAGATCTTCACTGGAACAGTAGTCTCGGAAGATCAAAGAGACAATTTAGGCTTCAGGTGTGCCTGCTAAAATGGGCATAGCCCATTAATAACACTCGGGGAGGTGTCGCGAATAGCGACCCCTCCCTTTTTCGTTGGCCTAGCCCACTCCTCGAATCTATCAACCAAGTCAACGACCGCCCTAGCCGTCCCATGACGCTCGTAGAGGACCGCAAAGCATTCCCCGTGGAGTTCTTCATTGTCAAGCCCTTCGGGCCTGTAAGCCCAGACTAGACCCGCCAGAGCATTGTCTGAGAGAGAACAGGAACTCTTTCCAGAGTGCTTTCCGTATGGTATCGTGTATTCCATACCTCACTATATCCTAGCTATTTCGTAGGATACACTCATTTATGACTTCCACATATTTTTTGGCGATTAAAGACCAAGAGGATGTGGAAGTCGCATATTCTCGTATCTCCCGCCTCATTGATACAGAGATCTTCATATTCTCATCAATTACAGATGACACATATGATATGTCGTTGAGCTTTTCGACTGGGATTACGTCAATAAATGGCAGAGACAGGTCTAAGTTAGCTGTACTGTACTCAGAAATGACCAACCCCAAGCCAGACATCATGGCTTCTTTTGTAACAAGCGGGTCGGCCTCTCCATCGCTAAGTAACACTAGGGACCCGTAATCGGTCAGGGAAGAGTATAAAGTATCCTTGGACCATTCCCCGAGATATCTTGGTGATCCAGCATCGAATCTATTATCATCTAGATTTCCAGCAAAGTATAGATTCTCTATCCCCTGATACAAATATTGCTTCTTCCTGTCGGTGACTTTGGCCAAATAAATGGCTCGACTAGGATGTTTTGGGGCCTCAGTAAAAGAGAATAGATCCTCTCTGGCCCCATTCGGGGTTACAAAGAGCCTCGACTCATCGACGCCGAAATATAGGTAGACCTGCCTGATACATTCAGAAAGGCAGAATATGTGAAATGAGCCACTTATTATTCCGCTCATTATGTCGCGATATCCACCGTACCTATTCGGCTGTTGAAGATATCCATAATGTGTCGTGATAGCTCTGTTTTGGCACTTGATATGATTCAAGACATCATATAGATCATCATACTGTAAATGCACAAAGTCTGGCGAGAAAGCATTTACTTCTTTGACTATGCTGGATCTGTCAGTAGTATTTACTATTTGAACTTCATGCCCAAGATTTGAGAGTTCCTGATAGTAGTCCCATACTAGTGACTCTATTGCTCCCCATCCTTTTGGTGGAATAGGCATTACTCCGGGGCCGATTAGGGTGATTTTCATAGTAAAGACCTCAGCTTAGGAATATACTCATATTCTAGAATACTTTCAAGATCAAATGATCTTATGCCATAATCCCTTATTGCGACACGATTGTCTTCAGAATATTTTCTGTTCTTCTCTAAGACCATTTTGATATATGCAGCATCCTGAATCCTATCCTCTGGAATAACATCAATAAATTCAAGATCAGTATCTAACTCTGTCGATACCTGCTCAGATACAACTACACCAAGCCCGCAAATAAGTGCCTCTTTGACAACTAATGGAGTCGTATTTTCTACTGAGCTTAAGAGGGCAAAATTTGAATACTTGGTAATCTCTTCATTCAACTGATCTCTTGGCATTTCTCCTTTGTAATTAGACCTGTTCCTAAACAGGCCATGCTCCATTCTGCCGACAAAGTCGATATTGTCAAAATCTTGAATGAGGTACTGACGCTTTCTATCACAAATCTGAGAGAAGCAAATTGTTTTATTGTAAGTAGAGGTTTCGTCGAATTTATAAGATGATGATAGAACTCCCAGCTTACTAAGCCAGCAATTTTTAATATCTGCTCCAGATTTGGCAAAAGTATCGATATCCTTTTGGCTTGAGCAGAAAATATGAAAGTCTTTATTTTTACTGTACCCCCTCATGACTGGGCCGTAGCTATCGCCAGACCATGCTTCAGGGCAATTGATATAGGGGTAATGACTTGACACAATCAATTTCCCATTTGATATTTTTAAGATGTATGGGATAATATCATGAAAGACATCGTAGTGCAAATGAATAATGTCAAACTCATTCTGTCGTAATACCTCAAGAATATCAAGTCTATTCTGGGTATTAATAATTACAACATCTTCACCCAATCTACTAAGGATGGTGTAGTAGTCCCATATCAGCATTTCTACCGCTCCCCATCCAGTCGGAGGGATAGGCATGATGCCGGGACCAATTAGTGCAATTTTCATTAGATTATCTCAAGAAAGCCCTGTGAACATATCCATGTGTTTCCCATTATATCTTCGATATTGGAGGAACAGATATGGTTTTGTTTTTAGTAGATATCCTAACGCAGTTTGTTCGGTATTAACAAGCCCATTTTTGATCATTTTGTTGATGAAGATATGGTGGATTTCGTCATTTACCTTCTTTACCGCCTCAAGCTCTCCTCCAAAAAAAGACCCGCAGGTAAAGGCCCGAGCATCCCAGAAGTACTCTTCTGTTAATGTCTCTGCGACAACTAAGTCTTGATAAAAATCCATATTCATCTGGAGCAGAAACTTCTCGCCCATTTTGTCTAATAGCTCTAAAGACTCCTGACTTGGGAAGGTATTATTTGTGTCGAACCCATCGAAATGTCTAGAGGCTCCAGCGTCAATCCAGAAAAAATACCTACTGCTAAATGGATTTAGACTTATTGCCTGATCCAGCCATTTAAACTTTGAATATTGAATTATGTTGTACATCGAGTGCTGACATTCGATCCTTTCAGGAGCACCTATCTTATTCTGATACCCATCGGAAGAAAGTATTTTTTGGATTTCGTCTTTCAGGTGAAGGTAAGGTATCTCTGAGAAATTGCGAGTAACTATCTCTGTGGGGTGCTCTCTTCTCTCTTTGACGAAGTCAACTAAATCATTCTCACAGAATATGATCATGGGCGTCTTGAGTCGTAGGGTTTTTTCAAACCATTCTAGATAATTACCCCAAGATCTTCCATCGTTTCCACTCATCTTCTCTCTTTGGATATTAAACAGAGAAGTGACTAAACAAAATTTATTTTGCATCATACTCTCAATAAGATCAAAACTTAGAAATAATAAACGATGGAAGCCTACTGTCACACTTAATTCTATCGATCAAATCATTATCGAATTCCGATGGGTCTACCCACCAGTCCTCAAATGGGAATTCTTTTCCTTCGTAGCCGCTTTGCTCGACATACACGTTCGAGCAGACCAAAAAATACCCATGAGAATTCAGTATGCTTCTCTGAGGCCCTCTGTATCGATCCCCGTATAGGTATGCATCATGTTCAATTGTGATTGCCTTAAACCTATATTCATCTAGCGGCAAGATTTTAAGCACGTCTAAGCTTAGTGTATCGACATCTAGAGAAAGATAATCTATGCTTTTTGGAAATTTACATTCCTCAAATTGCTTTTTGTAGTCGATCTCTAAAGCACTTTCGTTTAGATGAACTCCATTCTTTCTGCTAGAATAGCTTTCATTATATAGGCCATCAAGCTCTATACTAATTGATGTCCAACCGTCTTCCTGAAAACAATAGGTATTATTTGAGCCTATTGAATGATTGCTTCCAATATCTATGCAGTAACCATCTTTTTTAAAACCTAAAATGTTAGCAACAAATTGATCTTGTTTTGCGTCAGAATTAAATTTAAGCATTGTTTGTTTCTATGATTCGATTTAGGATGTCGACAAACTTTTCATTGGTCCACAGATTATACTTTTGCTCCAAGGGAAGAAATCCATTTTCAATAATCGATGCTAAAGAATTATCCTCTACGCATATAGACGGCTCTACGTCCCAAATATGAGCGAACATATTGCTCTTGCAAATTGCTAGTGGTTTTTTTACAGAAAGTGCATAATCGATAGTAGAAGAAATCCCGTTATAATAGTTCTCATATTTTTGATAAAAGAAAATGTTTAAATCATTCTTGGCAAGAAAATCTAGCATCTCATCGTCGGTCAAGAAATCATGAGTCATATTCAATTTAATATTATCGTGGGTAATACAATTTAGACAATCTTGCTTAATAGCAGCAGCATCATTTGCATCAGGGCAGAAATGTGAAGATGTTAAATGTAAATTAATTTGAACTTTTCTATCAAAAAGCTGTTCATTTACAATTCTACAAATTTCATCAAAGTACTTTATTCTAAATCCAAATCCAAAGGACCCTATATGTAGGGTGTCATCATGCTTTTCTATTTTTGGTGATTTATAGTCGAATAAAGGCCTTGCTAATGCAAAATTATTGGTGTCGATATTTTTATGATAGGGATCTTGATGCAAATAATAATCAAAGAATGTTGCATATCCTACATTATGAACAATCAAATATTGTTTAACTCCAAGATCCCTATAGTTCTGAACTAGTTGCGGAGTTACCCAAGGCATCGTTCCACCTAGGTAATTGTAAATAATTGCTTCAGGCTTATACTCCTCATAGGAGCTTTTAAGTTCTTGCTGAGAATTCATTTCATGATACATGAAATTATATTTTTCAGACTTAGAAGCAATAGATCCAAATCTTTTTCCATACTGATACACTCCACAATTTTCTACAGAGTGATTGATTATAAAGACATTCATAATATTTTATACCTCTTTGAAGTATGGAAATTTAGTTTCAACGTTATCATAGTACTTTTTATAATGATGGACTAAACTTTTATTATTTGTCTGCCAATCAATATCAGTATTGCACTCGGTAAAATCGTCATTTAGGTGTTCTCTCTCCCCAATAAGTGCAAACAGCACTGGTATGATTATGTCATGAGCATAAAAAGCGTACCACGACTGAGTAAATTTTTGTAACAGATCTGGGATGGAAATAAACTTGTCATAAGCCCTAAGGAAGGTTTCTACTTTAAATATTCCGGGTGTCGCCCCCCACTCATCGATAGTTATAGCACCATCTATCTGTTGCAGTATTTTTTTCGTTGACCATGGGACGCCCCTATTCCTAAGCGAACCGAGGAGATTAACATTTGACGGTATGCTCAACTGGCCCCTTACTAAAACATCAGCATCCATTAGTAGTAGATATTCGCTTTGAGAATATTCTATCGTTTGATGTACTCTGCTCAAAAAGGTGAGTAAGGCATCTTGGATTTTTAACTGAAACTCTGGAAGTAAATAAACATTAGAAACAGTATTCTGATAATAAAAACTCATTGTGTCTTTATCATCTTTTATTTTTATGTTTCTATCATGCTCAAGCAAAAAACCATAGTCTTTATTACTTTCATTAAAGATATAAATCTTGTTTTCTGGATAAAATTTTCTTACTTCCTGTATCGCGAATGACACTGCTTCGACTTCATCAAAGCAGGTCATCATAATACCGATATCTGTTATGTTGGTTATCATAGAATTGATAGCAAAGAGCCTATTCGATTTACGTATGTATGATTCTCTTGAACTAACTTCATCCCACTAGATATTAATCTATAATTGTCTTTATTCCTTATCCCATCAAAAAATAGCTCTTCTGTATTTTCATTGTAAATACAATTGCCATCAAGCTCTTCATATACCGCTTTTGAGTTTGTCAATCCTAGGTGTCCATAACTAATGTTTTTGAATACTCTACAGGTGAGTAATTGCTGCTTTAAGTGTTCTGGACCACGAATATCAATACCGAGCAGTGATTTTTGCGTGTTGGCTATCACGTCCTGCGTAGATATAGGATTTTGCCAAGGGTCGTTATGAATAAATCTGACTTGATTTTCATTACATGCTTTTAAAAAGGGTAGCCAGTTAGAGTAATTCTCGCATACGCCGTTCGAAGAGATGCTTCCAGAGAAATAGATAGCTCGCTCTCTCTCTAGATACATGTCTTCTTTCTTGAATTCTTCTGGAAGTAGATTGGTCGCCCACGCGATGTAGACCTTATCATAATCATCCATTCCATAGTCTACATAATCATTTTTAACCTGAACCTTCCCGGCAACCTTTGGAACGAAATAACAGGCTGGCCCAATTTTTGTTGCAGTATTTTTGTCTAGTGAGTACTGTTGGATATGGTCCTTGAAGTTAACGGCAGACATTCTAATATCGATATACCTACCGGCCTCTTGATACTTGGCTGGAGATGGACAATACATGATCAAGTAGCAACTCGTATCATTTATTGGGATTTTTTTATCAGCAAAGCCCTCGCCGATAAATAGACAATTTGTATAGTCAAAATCTTTGGGATAGTCCTTATCATGGAACCAATAAGTGTCATACCCCATACTTTTAAATGCTCTATAGTACGCCTCATGTACGTATGAATGTGTATGGGAGTATAACGGGTGCCCCCAAATAATTACTTTAGAGTATTTCATTTGCAGCTATCATAACAAGTGTTTTCAATGAACCATTTATATGTCTTTGCAAGTCCAGACAGTAAGTTGTTTTTTGGCCTCCATCCGAGTTCAATCATTTTTGAGCAATCTAAAGGTCGATTTGGGGTCCCATTAGGCATAGATGTATCCCAATTGATTTCTCCATTATATCTAACGACCCCAGCAACTATTTCAGCAAGCTCTTTGATGCTTACATTATAGCCTGAGCCTACATTCACGAGTTCGGCATTCTCAAAATGCTCCATTGCAAACAGGCACGCATCAGCAAGATCCTCTGAATAAAGGAATTCTCTGCTTGGAGTTCCGTCGCCCCATAAGCTCACGGACCTGCCATCTGAGTTTCTAAATTTTTGTATCATCGATGGAATCACATGCCCATTTTCTGGATGAAAGTTATCCCCTATGCCGTAGATATTAGATGGCATCAACGATACGCTCTTAAATCCATACTGCTTGTTATATGCCTGAAGCATTTTAATACCAGCAATCTTGGCTATTGCATAGGCATCGTTGGTAGGCTCTAGAACTCCAGTCAGCAAAGACTCTTCTTTAACTGGAGTTTGAGCGAACTTAGGATAGATACAAACTGAGCCAAGGAAAAGGAACTTTTTTACTCCATGCTTCCAAGCATGATGAATTAAATTAGCCTGTATTTGAAGATTTTCATATATGAACTCTCCTGAATAATGGTTGTTGGCATAAATACCTCCAACCTTTGCTGCGGCATCAAATACATAGTCGATATTCTCTGATGAGAAGAAGCTATCAACCTGCGATTGATCAAGTAAGTCCACCTCGGATCTGGACCTAGTCACAACATTTTCGTATCCTCTTTCTTTGAGGGCCGCAATTATTGCAGACCCAACCAGCCCTCGATGTCCAGCCACAAAAATTTTGGAATCTTTATTCATATTTGTATTACTTTATAATTGGAATAGTTTCGGGCTAGGAAGCGGGAACAGCAATTTCTTCCCTTTAAACTTTGGATTGTTCATAAAGAACTCTTTAAAGTGCCAAGGCAAAACTACAAAGACATCATATTCACAAAGGACACTATCCTCATCCTTGATAGGAATCCAAGTTCCGGGGGTGAACGAGCCATCTTTATCTGGATTAACATCCCCAACTACCTCAATATAGTCTGAAATGTTCCATGTCTGTAATATGACATTCCCCTTTGTGCTTGCTCCGAGGGCGGCAATTCTCAAGCCCTCGCTCTTCAGCCTTCTCAAAATTTCCAAAAGCTCATTCTCGCAACTATCAATTCTATCTTGAAATGCGGCCCAAGGTGTAATAGTATCTAATCCGAGATCTATTTCCTCTTGGACCAGTAGAGATAGCTTTTCAGAGCATTCATCGTATCTACTATCTTTATTTGCTACTGTAACTGAGACGCTTCCCCCATTTACATCATTGAAATCAAAGTCGACAATCTTAAACCCGGATTGATCCATGATGTACTTGATCTGCCTCATCCCATAATAAGATAAATGCTCGTGACAAACAGTGTCAAAAGAATTCATCTTTAACATCTCTGGCATATAGCTTTGCTCTAAAACCCATACGCCATCTATCGGGTCCAAAACTCTGTTAACATCTCTGGCAAATCCGCACGGATCTTCGAGATCATAGAACATAGAGAACGATGTGATTAGTCTTGCTTTTTGATCTTGAAAGTTCTGTCTGAAGATCTCCTCAGAAAAGAAGTCAGCAATATGACTTACGTGCGGTTTGTAGTGCTTAGAAAACTTTTTAGAAGTTGGGTCAATGCTTACTAGGTTTAGGCCAACAGGAAAGAACCCTAGGAAGGTTCCATCATTTCCAGCAATGTCGATAACCAAATCGTCTTTTTTAAGATCAATGAACTCAGATATCTTTTGGCACTTTAATTGTAGGTGCTTAACCATGCTTTGGTTTAGCCCAGAACGATAGCCATAATTATCGCCATACATGATAGACAAATCAAAAGTGTGCTCTAACTGGATGTGACCGCATCCGCCAGTGGCTTCATCACACTTCACTAGCTTGAGTGGCCCTCTATGCATGTTGTGGTCTATTGTCTTTGGGAATAGGCCAGAAAGGCACTGATCTCCCAAATCAAAAATCTCGATAAGGCTATCATTTTTACAAACTCTACATTCTTCAATCTTGCGGAATGGATTACTCATTCTAGCGAACCTCCAAAACTGCCTATTCCCTGAAATCTAGGATAATCAATCATATTTTTATCTTTGTGGATTATTATTCTGTCAACATTCAAATTCCAGTTTTCTGGATACGCGAAGGACGAGCTTAAAATCTTTAGATCTTTAGAGTTCTCGAAGAAGAACCTGTTGAGATGCGACTCGTCGTGCCAGACAGCCACAAGGCCGCTATTTATGTCCTTCTGGACATTCTCCCGCAGAGTCTCGTTCATCTCCTCAAATGAGCCCGAGGTGGCTCCCCAGAGACAGCCCTGACAATATGTGCCGACCCTCTCTGGATTCAGATATGCGGTAGACGAATTGTTGGTTTCTACCGGCCAAAAATTCCTATGTAGAAGATTAGCGGGATGAGATACCCCAATAAATCTTGAAGTTAGCAACTCAAAAACAGAGTCTGGAATATTGGCCACAATCTCCATATCAGCATCGAGGTAAAGTATAAAATCGTACTCACCTACAAGCTTATAAATTTGTCTAAGGGTTTCAAACCGCTTGAGTGTCACAAATGGCCACTCTGCATTTTCTGCCCTAAAGCATTTTACATCATCTCTCTTCTCGTCAGTAAATAAGAATATGTCAGAATCCTTCAGATACTTTTGGATCGACCCGATCAGGGAATCGCTGAGCCGATTATATTTTCCAGTACTTATAATAAGTATAGCTATTCTCATAGAACAATCATATTCTCTGTATATAGATCTTTTGTAAGATTGTTTGAATAGGATAGCCCAAACCAGCTCTTGGGTGCAACTATCCTTTTACTTTCATCGCTCCCCAGATAAGACCCCCACCAACTAAAACTTGAGTTTGCGATAATATGATCTTTGCATGATGCCATTGCACTCAGTGACTGATATGGGTTTCCTTCGAAAAACATAAATTGCTCGCCAACAAACTCCCCCTTGCACCAGTCAATGTCGTCAGAAAAGACAAGATATTGGTCAGATGATACAATTGACATTGCATCATTATAGTAGTCAATGGGTAAAACTGGGTGCTTGTCTTGTAAGGACAAATAGTCGCCCCTTCTCACATGGATAGAGCAACAATCTTTATCTGCCTTGCTTAGTAAAAATTTTGACTTAATCATCTCATTACAATCGTCAAAATACTTTGAAGACTGAAAATACCCGTCAAATACTACATTGCCTTTTATATATGGAATTTCTGAATATGAAAAATTAGTTTCAGTATATTTTATTATTCCTTCGTCTAGAATAATATCTTGGCCAATTACTCCTACGTCTATCCTTGATAGGATATTTGTCTTATAAAAATCTACAGAGGCATGAATAGAACCATAGTCTAATTGAGACAAAAAAAATCGTTTGTTGTATCTGCTAGCATAAGCCAACCCATTGGCAATCTGAAATAATATATTGCCTATTCCACCACTAGTTATACACGTAACTAAATCTCGACCCATCTAGTTTACCTCCGAACCTTGATTCAATAAAATCTATAATTTCTTCAAGATTGTATTTTCTTAGTATGTCTAAAGCCTCGGCCTGATATCCTGAAGAAAATAATACTTCAGAAACTTTTACGGCAGTCTCTTTATCAATGGAGATTTTGTCACACCACTCTGGGCCATTTCCAGCAACTCGTCTGCGGACGATCCTTCCTATTGCGGTATAGCTCTTGTCATTATGAACGACTGTCGTGTTTGGATCGTGACTTATCTTGAACCCAGCCTCTCTGCATTGTAGAGAGAATAACGTATCCTCATTGTGCTTTCCGTCTTTGTAATCCTTCAGACCATTACAAGTATAGATCAAAACAGATTCATCCCACTTAACTTTATCCCATACATACTTTTTCATAATCCATGATTGGCCTCCAGACATGTATAGGTAATCATCTTCCTCATCTGGATTCAGAACAACATGCCCATGTGTAGGGCTCATATAGCAGCAATGATCCCAAAATCTAGTACCGTCTGGAGCTAAGATTCTGGTTGTCAAAATGTCAAATGGTTTTTCATAACATGAAAAGTTCTGATACCAATCTTCTGGAAAGAACATATCGTCATCTGAGATCACCACGTTGTCGTAGATAGAGTTGTGTACTGCTAGATTTCTCATCCCTCCCAAGCTGCCCGCTTCGGCAAAATGTTTTGCATCTATTCTTTTAACATTTTCACCCACGAAACTGTCACAATTTCCACATAGTACTATCTCATAATCATCTATTGATAATTTCTCTATGCTTTTTATCTGCGTTATGGTCTTATCTATTTTCTTACCATCAGTTATTATTATAAAAGATATCTTCATTCGATCCCGATCGTCTCAAGGTCAGTACGCACCGCCCCCATAATCCTCTTCACCTGAGAGGAATTCCCTAGTGCTTTGTG
>Ga0049081_10000965_pt1 | contig 10934 bp, 24 predicted proteins | sample GreLakmeER78MSRF_FD_66717 | JGI IMG/M metagenome (GOLD analysis project Ga0049081, IMG submission 66717) | Freshwater lentic microbial communities from great Laurentian Lakes, MI, USA - Great Lakes metaG ER78MSRF | ecosystem: Environmental > Aquatic > Freshwater > Lake | place: Great Lakes...
GCTTCGTAGTACTTGCCAAACAAGCGATAGCCGTTCTGTTTGCGGTCTGCCCAAGCTTTGAGACCTGCGTCATCAACTTTCAAGCGTTCAACAGAATCCATGATGCTTTCACCAGCAATCTTTTCACCGTGATCATAGAACTGGTTTTCAGCAGTGTCATCAAGTTGCTGCTCAAAAGTCCAGATCATTTCGTCTAAGACGTATTCCCAGCGATGAAAGTGGTTGTCGTCAATGTCCCAGTCATTTTCGCAATGATCACGAGCACCTGGTGCAGTGCTACGTAGTGGGCTAGGCACATCTTCGTTATCTACACTGGGAGCACCGTGCTTGGTAGCTTTCAGCTGCTTAAGCATAGGCACAATCATGTATGCAAGAGTGTGGTCCATTGACCAAGTGTCGTACTTGTCAATGCGGACATAGACACGACGCTTACGCTTGCTTTCAATCCACTGACACACTTTAAGCAGCCAAGATTCGCCGTTTTCCCCGCCACTCAACCAAGTACCGAAGTCGTGTACCCAGTCAGGCTTATCGGACATACCATACTTATCCTTGATGGGTTTAACCCAAAAGCAAAGCGCATTGGCAATCTGGTAAGGGCCAATCCAGCTTTTGTAGGGGCCAATTACAACTTTCATTTTTTATATCCTTAAAATAGTTCTAGTTGCTCGTTAACATAGTAGTGCAAGCTTTCACGAGCACGATCATATACTTCTGATGGTTCAAGCATTTCAGGTTCACAGCCCTCAACGGCACAAGCATAAGTGGCTAAAGTAAGATTAACTTCATTCCACAGGGCTTCGGCACCTGCTTTGTATGCTTGACGCATCCAGTAGTCGCGAGTATCAATATTGGTAATAGAAAAATCACTTACTGTATGAACTTGGCAACGATTGCTGCCCTGTTCAGGGTACTGTTCTTCGTAAAACCATTTAATAAACTCACGGTCTAAATTAAATTGTTCGCGTTTCATTAGTAGGCTCCTTCGTTGTGTGCAATAGCAGCAATTAGGTCAGGCATAAACATATCAACTGTTTTAAGTACATCGGCGTCTGACCCGTGTTTACGAGAATTACGCAGCGCACTATAAAAGTCTTGTAACAAATTTAAGTATTGCTGTGCACTAAGATAAGTGCTGGCTTCTTCTAAACTTTCACATTTAATAACTAGTTCAATCATTTTTAACCTCTACAAGTTCTTGACAAACAAAAATTGATTTAACCACTGAAGGTCTCCAGCGTAGTTCAATAGGCTCATCAAGTACAACTTCATACCTGAACTTGTCTGACTGAAACTTTCCGCCGGTAACACGGCCTGAGCGATTCTCGGCTTGATACATAACCCATACAGGGGTTCCTGGTTTGATAATATTCATTTTAAAGGTACGTGTGGTTTCCGCTTTTTGAGTTGATGCCAACTAAATCAGCTAAGTTAAATATGGGAACGTAGTTAGACTTGTGCATTGGCACAATCGTGTGTTTGTAGGCTTTGGCGTGTTTTTCTCCGCAGTCTAAACAACGATGAAAGCCAAGCCGCCAGCGAGCGCTAGCCACACTTTCACCACAATTTACGCAATTAAACATAGTATTTCCTTTAATCAATGAATTATTATACAATTTATTGACAGGCTATTCAAGTTAATTTTTTCTCATTACTCTTATGATTTGTTCGTTTAAATGTTTAATAGTGCTTTTGTAGTGCTGCACATTCCATACCTGTCCAGGAAGCCAACTAGGTTTAATAGCTAATGCTAACTCTTCGTCTTCTGTAAATAAAATGGTTTTAATTGAACCGTCTGTCCAACGCATTTTTTGACAGTAGATTGTGATTGTCTCTGGCATAGGGAAAGTAAGGGTACCTTCGCTCATAGTTTTAGGAGGTTTAGCAACTATTATTTTTAGTGCTCCTTCCACTTCCATTTTTTCTAAAACGTCTATTGGCAGTTCTAAAACAGTTAGCGGCTCAAAGTCTATAGTATACAATATAACATTCATAGTACCTTTCTAACAGTCCAAGACCCGTCACCATTGTCTGACCAGTTTACAGTGTCTCCTACCTGCCAGCCAAGTTCGTCAAATATTTCGTCGCCTAAAGGAAGAATTAAGTCTTCACCATCTTCGATTAACTCAACAATTCGACTTTGGGCTATCATCTTTTTGCTTTGAAATCCTGTCATAATAATCCCCAAATATAAATAAGTAGTGCTTTGCCCATTCCATAAAATATGGCAGGCATAATTCCTAACCACATTAACGCAAATGCTGCGTATAGTGGCGATAGTAATAAAAATTCTAGAATAGATTTAAGCTTCTCTTGAAAAGAATGCTTTGAAAGTAATTGGCGCAATTTGTATCAACTCTTTTAAAATCAACTCTGCCAACTCTCTGTGTTCTTTTTGAGTAGTTGGGTCTAAGCGTTGTTGAAGATAGAAAATCCAACTACGAATAGTACCATTCATGTACATTTTAGAAGGAGTTAAACCCTCAGGCAGGACAGCTCGGGCCTGTTCTTTGGCAATGCCCGCGTGTAATGCCCAGTCGTAGGCTGCTTTAGCTTCACGAATTACTCGTAACTGACGCTCTTGCCAAAATGCTTGTAATTGTAAGTCTTCAGTCTTCAAGGAGTTCTGACGATTTTTTACATCTTGTAGTCGTGCTTCACGTTCCACAAACTCGCCCAAGTCGTCCACGGCTGCATAACGCTGCGAAAACTCTTGAAAACTAAAGCTGCGGTGTCTAAGAACTTGACGCCCAATATCTCTAGTAGTGGTAATCTCCAAGCATACGTTAGCCATTTCAAATGGACTAACGTGACCATGAGTAACCATGTACTTAAGTAATCCGGCAATGTTAGGGTTGTCTTGATTGCTGGGATTGCTTACTCGGGCAATGTAAGCAATTTTATTGTCAATATCGGGCGTTGCCCAGGAAATGTTAACTTGTTGTGTCATATTTAGGTTATTATATATAATATTCTAAGCGGTGTCCACAGTCTTTGCACAATAAAATCCAGTAAGCATAATAGTAAACTCCATGCGTAGTTTGCATTTTCTTGGAATCTTCCATTAGTTCTGACATAGTTTTGTGCTGTTCTTGAACAGGCTGGCGTTTAAGTTCATGTAGTACATCAGTGCTATCGCATTTGTCGCAGTGAATTATAGTTTTAATCATTATATTTCTCGTCTGCATTCAAACATTACTACGGCATTAGTAGTATTTTGATTTAGTTTTAGTAGTATTTTGTTTTCTATGGCAGTCTTAAAACCTTGACATTCTGTTAAAGTATAAAAACTTTCCAATTTAGTCTGATGTATTTCAAGTTTGCCGTTAGTTGCTAGTAAAGTCAATAATATCAGTTGATACATTCTGTGCCTCCGACATACGCATATAATAAAGCTGTACTTTAGCTTGATAATTGAATTGTACAGGGTAATGATCAGCATTTGCTAAATTATCCCCGTACACTTCAATTAATTTGGCCATTAATGTTTCTGGTGTAATCATACTTCAATTGTTTTAAAAGGATCAAAACCAGCACCGTCATCTACGGCCCCATAATACCCGTGAGGATTAGCCACCACACGAGTAGTACCAAGCTCAATATCAGTAGCATCGTGTGTATGTCCAAACATCCATGTAGTATCCGACATACCACTAATATATTCCCCAAGATTATTAGCAAAGTAATCATTTAGTAAGTCCGGCCCTTGCCAACGAGGTGCAATACACTCGCGTGCAGGTAAGAAGTGAGTAACAACTACAACTTTACGGTTATTACGAGCTTCGTAAGCTGTTTTAATAAAGTCTACGTGCTGATAGTAAGTGTCATACGCAACATTAACTCCAAAATTTTTAATAATTTTAAAGTCATTAATACTGCGTTTAGCGTGCCACTGACTAGTAGGGCTGTCTGCAAAGTTAGTCCAGAGTGTACCACCAACAAACAACACACCATCAATTTCTACTTGACCAGGGTTTAAGTAGTACACATTAGCACAGCGATTGCACTTGTCCTGCATTTTTTCATTGAATTCTGTAAAGTTACCACCATAGTATTCGTGGTTACCAGGAACATAAACAATGTTAGGAAATCCTTGTGCTTTAAAAAACTTAATTACGTCCATAACATTAGTACTGCCTGACGCAATGTCTCCTGCCAGGACGAGCACATCCTCGCCCCGATACTCTGCAAAATCAGCAGTTTTGTACGGCAGTCTAAATTCTGTATGTAGGTCTGATAGTAATCTGATTTTCATAATTTTTCCTGTTTTATGCTAATATTATAACACAAAACAAAAAGCACAACAAGCCTGTTTTTAAGAGCTTATTGTGCTTTTTATTACTTATAAAATACGTGGTTACCAATTTGGGCAACTAATAGTTTATTTTTTCGCCATTGTGGTCTTACAGTTTTATTGTGAAAATAAAGAGCAGTAAAATCAGGCAAATGTATAGTTTGACTTAATACTCCAGCAGCTATTTCTTTAGCTGCTTTAAATGCCTTAGCATCTACGATAGTTTTAGTTGGGTCGTCTGTCCAACTAAATTGTTGTTTAGCATAAACTACTGCACATACGGTATTTCCAAATAGCCCACTAAGTACTCTGTTAGTAGTTACTAGTGCAACAGCAATTTGACCCTCAATTGGTTCCCCTCGTGCTTCGTGGTAAATATTATGTGCTAGGCAATTTAGATCCGTCTTATGAAAAGCCTGAATTTTAGGGCGACTAATAGCAGGAGTGCCAATAGTAGTACAAAAAACAAGCAACGTAGAATACACTAGTAATTTTAGCTTATTCATAGTTTCTCCTGTTAGGAACAATCGTTAATTATATAACAATAACCACAGCTTGGCAAGTCAAAATTTTTGGTTGCCCTTTGGCAGGCCTGCGCCAAACCACAAAAAATACTGTATTGAAAAATATTTGCTTATCGTATATAATAGTCGTTACGAGGTACACCATGTCAAATATAAGCTATATCAGGCAATTAGAAGTTTTAATCCTAGACACTCTTTTACCAGTGTATTATAAACACTGCAAAGAAAAAGGTATAAATCCTGATAATTTAAGTATTAATCCAGAGTTATTAAAACAAATAAAGACAAAAGCTGAATTACCTGCTTTGCTAAAACCAAAGCAAAAATAAAGTTGAAAAATATTTGGATTTAGGGTATAATATATACTTAACCTTATAATACTACTTTTAATATGCCTAAACTAGACGAACAATATGGTGATCATGGCGGTGGAAGCACCTTGGATGATTATCCTGAAATCAAACAACAACTTGAACTTGAAGCTATAGTTGGCAAACTAGCAGCAACTGCCATAAAGTTTGACGAAAACAAATTACCGCTTCACCTACTAAGTACTGAAGCCATGAACCAAACAGCAGCTGTATTAGCATTTGGTGCACAAAAGTACGCCGCACACAACTGGCGTGATGGGTTTACGTGGTCACGACCCTTAAGTGCAGCCATGAGACATATTACAGCTTTTAATGATGGTGAAGACAAAGACCCTGAGTCAGGATTGTCACACCTTGCTCATGCAGCTTGCTGCATTATGTTTTTACTAGAGTTTGAGAAAACTCATAAACACCTAGATGACAGATATAAACCCCCAGTACCTAGAGTTAACTAAACTTTTAAATGGTACGCGAAAAAGCCTGGCACAGCTGTGTGCAGATGCTAACATAGACACTGATAGACTAGATTACGATCTGCTGCAACAGCACATAGATCAGTGTTCACACTGCAATATTTGGACAACTAAGCCTATTGAAGACTTAGATGGTAATCCTATATGTAAAGTCTGTGAACAAATTGCAGGATTATAAAAATCAATTTGTTTAATTGTTTACAATAGTGTATAATAATATTTTAAACAAAGAGAACAAAATGCAAGAATTTAGCTCTGGAACAAAAAATGCCGCAATTTTTAACACAACCGCCCCGTACAGCAACCCTTATCAAGGCAATACTCCTCGTTGGCTTTTTGTGTGCAGCGCTGGTCTCTTGCGAAGCCCAACCGGCGCTGCACTCGCTGTCAAACATGGTATCAACAGTCGCTCATGTGGCTCAAATTTTAACTATGCGTTAGTACCTTGTAGCGCTAACCTAATTAACTGGGCCGATAAGATTATCTTTGTTAATCCAGAAAACTTGTTCCAATTAGAAGATAACTTTATAGCTCACAAAGATTTGCTAGATCAAATTGAACAAAAGCAAGTTGTGCTTAGTATTCCAGATAACCATGAGTACATGGCCCCTGAACTACAAGAGTCGTTTGAAACTGAATTGTTTAAGCCACTAGGCTATTAATCTTCTGGCGTTCGTTCAATGGATAGGACAGCATTCTTCTAAAGTGCGAATAGGGGTTCGATTCCCTTACGCCGGACCAATAAAATTATAGACTTGCATTAAGTCCTTAAATCAGGCTATAATATAGTCTGATTTGGAGAAATAATATGAGTGCGTATACACGAGAATTTTTAATTGATGCTTTTATGAGCAGATATATTGCTTGTAATTTAATCACAATCGAACAACTAGAGCATCTTGAAACAATTACTGCCGAACTCTACGACAAGGTTGGCCGAGACAAATTTCGTGTATATGCATCCCTAGATGCTGACGCAATTAAAATATATAAACAAACACAATAATTAAAGCCCTGGTGGTGGAATGGTAGACACGTTGGTCTTAGAAGCCAATGTCGCAAGGCGTAGGAGTTCGAGTCTCCTCTGGGGTACCACTTAACATAAAGCACACAAAATGAAAATAGCAATTAATACAGATTTTGGCGGATTTGGCATTAGCGATCAAGCGTTTGAAGCACTGCTTACACGCAAAAACATTGCATTTGATGTAGTAGACACTGAAAAAGCCTGGAGAGGTAGTGACTATTACCTAGCAAGTCGCCCACATTCAGACGCTACTTATATTTCTCAGTACGAGTTCTATCAGCAGCGCAATGACCCTGACTTGATTGCGGTTATTGAACAGCTGGGCGAAGCTGCTAATGGTCAGTATGCCAATATTAAAATTGTTGAGATTCCTGATGACATAGACTGGCATATTGTAGAATATGATGGTCTTGAGCACGTTGCTGAAGCACATAAAACTTGGCAATAAAATGCATAGCTTTGACCAAACTATTTCTCGTGTTGGCTTTGCCTGTAAGATTCAAAAGTCTGAAGGCGTTGCCGACCCTAAACTGAATACTAAGGGCACAACCATAACTTGGCTCAACAAGCAAACCAAAGACGTAGCTGTTGCGCGTCTTTGGGATTTGATGCGTCATAATATAGATACGCTCTATAACCAAATTGTGTGGGTAGGTCGTCTAGATCGAAGCCAACGTATGTTCCGTATCTCCTCGGATCTACTGACGGCCTACACACATGATGACTGGATGTGGTTCTATTTTGAACCCGATGTAGTACAATTTCTAGAAACCAATCTTTCAAAGATTGGTGAACTAGCCCGTAGCCTGGATGTGCGACTTAGTTTCCACCCAGGTCAATTTTGCGTTTTAGCGAGTGAAAATGATGGAATTGTTGATCGCAGTATCCTTGAGTTTGAGTACCACTGTGACCTTATTCGATATATGGGATATGGTAAGAAATTTCAAGACTTTAAGTGCAACGTACATATCGGCGGCAAACGCGGACCAGCTGGAATTCAAGCTGCTTTAAAAAAGCTGAGTCCCGAAGCCCGCAATTGCTTAACCATTGAAAATGCTGAGTATACCTGGGGTCTTGATAGTTCCCTTGAGCTTATGCACGACTGTGCACTAGTGCTAGACATTCATCATCACTGGATTGCAACAGGCGAATACATTGAGCCTGACGACGACAGAGTACAAGCTGTAGCAGAATCATGGCGCGGTGTTCGTCCAGTCATTCACTACTCAGTATCACGCGAAGATGTGCTTGTAGATCATGATCCTCTAACAAAACCTGACTTAGCTGCATTAAAGTCAATGGGTTTTACCAGCACTAAATTACGTGCTCACAGCGATCTTTACTGGAATCAGGCAGTAAATACTTGGGCCCTGACATTTAGGTCAGTGTCCGATATAATGTGTGAATCAAAAGAAAAAAACATAGCGTCACAACAACTTTTAAGGACTTAGTATGGATATAGATATAGCATCAACCTTTTTAGCAGGTGGAGTTTTAGTAGTTGCAGGATTTATTGTTATTGTTGCTGGAATTTGTGCAATTAACAATATTATACATAAATTCTGGAAACCTGTTAAGGTGTTTACCGAAGATAGTTGGAACTTAGGTACAGGTAGATTTGCAGATACAGAAATCAAAAAAGAAGAAGCAAAAGTAGTTTTTCCACAAAAAACAAAATAAGTTTAGTCTCAGTGTAGTGAAATGGCATCACCCGTGTTTTGGGAACATGAAGCGCAAGTTCGATTCTTGCCACTGAGACCATTTTAATGTATATACTGCTTGTGGTCAATTTAGTTTGGAACCTTGCAGTTTTGAAACCTATATTTACTAGTAATGATATAGGGTATAGACTGAACTCTAGTACAGGCGTGCGTCATGAACACAATAAACTAGAGTCACAAGCTTAGCGGCTTGGGTAGTAAACAGTATATACATTAAAATGGGCTGATAGTGATAATGGGAGCACAGTGGCTTTGCAAGCCTCGGGTGGGAGTTCGATCCTCCCTCGGTCCACCAATTTTTAAGGATAGTTATGAAGACACCCAAACCACGGAACCACGTTGCCTTAGCTTTACAGAAGCGTAACGGCAGTGGTTCACATAAGAAAACCCACAAACAGCTTCGTGGTAAATGGAAGCGCAGCCTGGAGGCATAACTTAACGGCTAAAGTAACTGGCTTTTAACCAGTAAATCAGAGTTCGATTCTCTGTGCCTCTACCATATAAAAACACATTACTACGTTGCAGGCGAAAGTCCTACGCAAGAAGTTAAAGCTAGGCAGTGTGTTTCTATATGGAACATTGGCCGAGAGGTCTAAGGCACCGGTTTGCTAAACCGGCGGGTGGCGAAAGCTGCCCCATTGGTTCGAATCCAATATGTTCCGCCATAAAGCCTTTAGGTGTGGTCATAGTGTAATGGCAGCACCCGAGATTGTGATTCTTTTAGTCTGGGTTCAACTCCCAGTGGCCACCCCTAGAGGTTTTATGTCAGATTTACAAACACTGCTTGACAAGCAAGCTAACCTAAGCAATCGCCACGACATGGTAGTAAAACAAATTATTGCCATACGTGGAAGTACTCCACCACGTTGTTGGGGTATGGACGATTGCTCATCAATTGTTCTTTCACAATGCCCCTGGCGAGTTGATTGCAATAGCTATCAGGCTCAGAAGTGGCAAGACGAAAATCCCTGCTTTAGCTGATGTGGTCATAGCGCTGGTTTGAAGAACCAGTGAACGTGGTTCGATCCCACGAGGCAGGACCAACTATATCCGTGTAGCTCAGAGGCAGAGCAAATGCTTGATAAGCGTTAGGTCGACATCTCGGAATTGTCCATGGATACCAAACTTTTAAGGAATTATATGAAAACAAAAGCATCAGAAGCAAAACCAACAGTAATGGGTGTACCTTATGACGAAGGCTATGCTGAAGTCAAAGACCCTAAAACTGGAGCAGATGTAGGTGATTTAGCACCTGGAAGCACCGAATTAATGCCAGTAAATATTGTAGTCGCCCCTGGGGTTACCCACGAAGGCGATATGGGTCGTTTAGGCAAGTCAGAATAATCTTAGCCCTCATAGTCGTGTTAAGGCTCTAAAAGACGCGACCTTTCTTTCACACACAACACACAGGAAATATTATGAATCCATTTGAAATTCGTACTCAGTTACTAGAAATGTCTAAAGAGTACCTTGAAAAACAACACGAAATTAACACCCAATTTGCAAAGCAAGCCTTTGAAGAATTGGTTAAACAAGGCCAAAAAGTTGAGTCAGACTACAAAGAGTATATGCCTAAAATGTATACTTTTGATGAAGTCTTAAATCAAGCTCAAAAACTATATGGTTTTGTTGCCCATGCTAAGTGATTTAATGCAGCGTGTAAGGGAAGTGTTCAAACCTTACACGATAGAAGATTTCATGAATGATGCAAATCCTCAAGATCACAAAGATATACAACGTCTAGAGTCAATCTGGCAAGCATATCAAAATCGCAGAACATTTAATACTTGTTATTAAACTTATCGCAGTGTATGGAAGTGGTCATCCGTTTGGTCTCATAAGCCAAGAATCGCTGGTTCGAATCCAGCCACTGCAACCAATAAACCCATGCCGGGGATAGTAGTCAGCCTATCGTTTCGAGAATGGTGCAACCAAATTCAGGACATATAGCACAGCGGTAGTGCACGGTCTTCATACGGCCTAGGTCAGTAGTTCGAATCTACTTATGTCCACCAATAGGAGAAGTTATGTCAAAAGGTTCAAAACAAAGGCCCCAAACTGTAGCAGATGAAGTAGTTGCAGAAAATTGGGCGCGAACATTTGCAAAAAATCCTGATAATACAGGTATAGATAAAAACGAGTACTATGATATACTCACAACGGAAGAGGCTTTAATAAAAGAAAATGAGCAGTGGTTTTACGCTTAATATCTCGTTGGTGTAATGGTAGCACAAGAAACTCCAAATCTCTTGGCGGGAGTTCGATTCTCTCACGGGATACCAATTTTTAAACTTGACTTTGTGGTCAAGTTTTGTTATAATTACTTTTCAAAATCACTGGATTAGTTGATGCTACGGCGTGTGCATCGGCGGGCTGTAAACCCGTCCCCTCTGGGAAAACAATGTTGGTTCGACTCCAACCTAATCCACCAAAATATACGCGAGAGTGGAGAAATGGTATACTCAAGAGACTTAAAATCTCTCGTCGAAAGGCATGCGGGTTCGAGTCCCGCCTCTCGTACCAA
>Ga0049081_10000967_pt1 | contig 10907 bp, 20 predicted proteins | sample GreLakmeER78MSRF_FD_66717 | JGI IMG/M metagenome (GOLD analysis project Ga0049081, IMG submission 66717) | Freshwater lentic microbial communities from great Laurentian Lakes, MI, USA - Great Lakes metaG ER78MSRF | ecosystem: Environmental > Aquatic > Freshwater > Lake | place: Great Lakes...
GACTCAAGACGATTAATGGTTTCAGCTTGGAATGTAGGTGAATTAGACCAAATGGTTCTTCCACCTTGTCATTATGGATTTCAAGTTTATACAAGAGAGTTGAGTCTAGAAGAGAGATTAGATTTAGCATCAAAAACTTATGATGTATTTGACCCGTTAGATTTTAGTATTCCCGCTAAAGTAGACCACGATGAAATTGATAAACTATATCCTGTTCCTAAAAGAGCAATCTCTTTAATGTGGAATCAACGTTCAGTAGATACGTTCTTAGGTTTACCATTCAATATTGCTTCTTATGGGTTACTATTGATTTTAATCTCACGTGAGGTTAATATGATACCTGAGAATCTTATTGGTAACTTGGGGGATACACATTTATATCTAAATCATTTAGAACAGGCTGAAGAACAAATGTCACGAGAACCGTTTGAATTACCAAAAATTGAAATACTTGAAAGTAACATTTCAGAAGGTGAATTTGAATTCAATTTAGTTGGGTATCAATCTTATTCTCAGATTAAAGCACCTTTATCAAATTAAAAAATTATGGATACAAGTTCACTTCCTTTACAACCAACTAAGGCAAGCATCGTACAAAGATTGTTAGATGGAAAGTTAATCACTACAGAAGAAGCAGTAATTCTTCTCACAAATGACCAATCAATTAATATTCCGTGGTACCCTTCGTATCCAAGTTACCCAATAGGCATTCCAAACCCTTACGCGCCACCTTATAACCCTCAAATTTGGTATACAAATAATGTAAATCACAACGACACAAAAAAATAATATGGAAATACCTTTTTTAATAGAACACAAGACCTTTCAAGACGAACGGGGAAATTTTTGTAGTGTTCGTACAAATGTTATTGAAGACTCACGTCTTGATAAAAATTGGGTTCAGGTAAACACAAGTATTAGTTTAGAACCATTTACTGTTCGTGGAATGCACTTTCAAGTAGGTGGTTTTGAACAATCCAAATATATGAAAATTGTTTGGGGTCGTATTATGAATTTTGTAATCTGTATTGATAAATCAAGACCTGATTTTGGTAAGAAATACATTTTTGAAATTGATAAGGACCATGCGGTTTTGGTACCAAAAGGATTTGCAAACGGAGTTTTGACCTTAGAACCTAATACCGTCATTCAATATTTGGTGGATAACACATACTCGCCAGATAATGAGAGGTCACTACTTTATTCTTCTCTACCTGAATTTAAAGATATGGTTGCAGGATTTACCAGTAATCCAACTATATCAGAAAAAGATTTGAATGGTATTTTGTGGGAAGATTGGTGTAATTAGTAGAATAGTTTCCAAAATGTAAAAAGTCTGTTAGCTGCCTTAAAAACAAGTCTTTCAACATTTCTAAAATATTCATCATCATCATCACTTTCCAAATCTTTAATAGATTTAAAAACACCCGAAATCAATTCTGATTTAACTTCTTCCGCCATTTCAAGAACTTCATCAAAAGATTCTTGATTTGGTGGATTTTCACCGTAATATCTATCTATCCAATCTTTTCCCGAGTAAAGAAACTTTGGTGCCTCATACATATTAATAACACCTGATTCCCTAACTTTATCTAAGTAATTAAAAATTAAATCTCTATTGAAATTTTTTCTGAGGTCACGGTTTTGTAACAAAAAATCCATTTGGTCTTCATCCCTACTATTAATATACTCATCATTTTCGGTTATGTTTTCCTTTATTTGTCTATAAACATCTTTACAAGACAATAAACTTAGTGAGGAACCATTATCCCATTTAACACCAATAATGTAACATTCGTCAGTTTCAAACGGGTCTCGGGTTACACTTGTGACAGTACCCTTATCTTTTGTGGATACGTCTAATTCGTCTTCCATATAGACTAACATTAGTCTATCACCAATTTTTACTTTAGGATTCATTTGATTATAAATATATTGGAGTATTTATTAAAGTATGGAGTATCTTATAAGTGAGAGTCAACTCAAATTAATTTTAAGTGAATCTAATGGTAATGGAAATATTACTGAAGACCTTAAACAAATGTTTGAGTCTGTAAAACAAATGCTAATCACCAACGCAAATGTTTGGGAATTGAACGCAAAATTTTTAATCACTTGGGGTGCATCATTGGGTGGTATGATTCTCCCACTAAAAAATTGGTTAGAAGGTCAATCATCCGATTTAACCCAAGAACAAGTATATCTTTTACTTTTAGGTATTGCCGCAAATTATTATTACGATAACTCAGATTTTATTAGAAAAGTTGTTGCTAAAATAAAGGATGAAGGACTAATGGATATCTTTAAGAGATTATATTCCAAATCCGAAGAATTAAAAAGAGCTTTAGAAGAGTTTTTACGAACAATTAGAATTAGTGTTTCAACAAACGCATCAATTGTTAGTTATGCATTTATTTTACCAATACTTCACGACATTTATCAATTATATGATGGTGTTAATCCAAATGAATCATTAAAAATGATTATAAGTAGAATAATTGCTTCAGGTGTTGTATTAATTGGTGGTAGTATCTTAACCACTTTTATTCAAAAAGTTATTAGTAAACTTTCAGGTAATTAAATTACCTTTACTGATGTTAGAAACGCCCAATCTTCATTATCTACAGTCATAAATTTATTTTCATATTGGGAAATTAAAAACCCGCTCATGTAATTATTAACCATGTCAATAAAAATATTATTCTGAGCATCATTTTTTGATATACCATATTTTTCACTATCAAAATTCACATTAAAATTAAAATCAATTGATTTTATCACAGGATTTATAACTAAAGAAAAATCCGTAGCATCTACTTTATATGAAATAACATCATTATTATCTTTATTAACCACAGCACCTATAAGGGGTAAATTATTAAATTTCTTTAAAGTTTTTTGTTTATCCTTGTCATTAACTCGATACATTGAGTACGATAATCTTTCACCTTCCAAATTATTTGGACCTGAAAGGTTTAATTTCATATCATAGGCAGTGTCTTCAATATCTAAAATATCAAACGCAGCTAAAATCAATTTTTCACCAAATCCATATATGTTTAACGCCAAAAATGTTACATCATCAGACTGAGTTGCGTCGATATAAAATTCATATACCCCATCATTAAAAACTATTTGGGTGAAGGTATAAGTTGTATCTCTATCAACCCATTTGTTTCTTGATAAAATCTGTTTTAATATTCTAGATAAATTAGTCATTCTTTCCGTAATTTTCTAATAATTTTCTTATCAGTTTATTAACTTCTTTATCTTTAAGATTGTGTTTGTGAGGATATTTTTTAAACCAATCTTTCATAACTTTTCTTATTTCAGTTTTTGTTGCCTTACTTTTGGCTTCAAAACCTCTGATTTGTGCCTCTAACTCGTGAGGTTGGGAATAATATTTAAATGGTTTTTTTGGTATCTTTTTTGGGAACTCAAGTCCACTTTCTTCTTGTAAAAAATGAACGACCTCATGAGTAACTAATTCATGGAGTTCAGGTACAACCAAATCCAAAATTTCATCAATTGGTTGGTTCGGGTTCAACTTAATTTCAATTTTGATTGTTCCCTCACCATCATAATATTCACCATCAACTTCTGGTTCAGGTAAAGCTGTGTCGTGAGCAATATCCAATTCCAAAGTAAGAGCATTTAGATTTTCAAAAATGTAGATTCCTTCACCTACACTATCATCGGGTAAATAAAAGTATCCTAAACGATTTCTTTTGAGTACATTAACAGCGTCGGTAACCAAAGCGTTTGCAATGATTTCCAATTTTTCCAAGTTAGTTTTAACGACCTTTTTCATTCTACTTCTTCAATTGATACTACCAAATTACCATTTCCCTTAATAACTCTGTGCCAAGCAAATTTAGGTATAAATAACTTATCATTTACATTTAATTTGTTTGGCAATCCATCATCCATTTGAAACATCCAATTATCAGACTCTAAAATAGTCACCCATCTGTTTTTCAAATCAAAATGCCATTTTAGTTCCTCGTCATCAACATTTTCTTGGAATGTTCTGACAAGATTACCGTCACTTATAATTTGTTCAAATGGGAAATCCATTACCAAGAATTACCTGAGGATAAACCTAACTGTTTAGCATAACGTCCAACATTACAAGACCAATATCCTGCGGTTGTCCTGTCTTTCTTTTGGTCGCATTTATGTCTTGCTCTGAATGATTTTGCAGCACCCTTGTTACTGTTTCTAACTCTTAAGTTTGGGTCACCAAATGTTACTTTCTTTACCCCACCACCAGGTGTTTTTACATATACCGCAAATTTCTTTGGTCCACCCGGTGTTCTGAATGGTTTACCAAGTTTAACATTTTTCCCTCTGTGTTTAGCTTCTTCTAAAACCTCATCTTCATCAACTAAAAATGGCGCATCCAAATATACTTCTTGTCCTTCAATGATAATGGCTTTACCTAAATCTGATTCAACCATTAAAGTATCTTCCTCATTCAATTCAATTAAATCTTGTTCGTATAAATCCCTAACTTCATTAACCAAATTAAAATATCCTGTTGAATATACTCTATAGATGTTATTGGTTAACGATAAACTATTTTCAATGTGGTAATTTAAACTTTCAGATATTTTAACATTCTTTTTAAGAACTAAAGTTGGGTTTTCTTTTTCCTCAGTATACTCTCTTAATATTTCTAATATGTTTTTCATAAACACTATTTTATTATAAATACTAACTAACCTTATTGTGTATTGTATAGTTTTTACTATCTTTGTGGTATGAAAAACTATGAGAACCCATATTGGAAGATTTATAGATGGTTTCGATGGGATGCGAAACATTTCCATCGTGATGTAATCCAAGGATTCAAAAATCTTTGGAGATGGTTACCAATTGTTTGGAAAAACCGTGATTGGGACCACCATTTTATTTTTGAGGTTCTCAAATTCAAAATTAAAAACACTGCAAACCTAACTAAAAAGAACCAACGTTTTGTTGGGTGGGAAAGTCAGGTTCGTTACATGACAATCTGTGAAAAACTAATCACTTTAATTCAAGACGAATACTATAGTAACGAATATTTTGATTATTACGACAATAAATTCAGTTTTGAAAAAATTGAAGACTCAGACAATTTTGAAATGAAATCAGAAGTCACCAGAGATGACCTTCAGAGTTACATTAACAAATATCCTAACACCAAACGTTTTGTTATGAACCATCCTAAGTATAGTAAGTTCATTGACCCTATGTCCGAAGCTACCGATTCACGTTTGGCAATGGTTATGGGAATGGCTCGTCACGAAAAATCAAAAAAACTTTTGTTCAAAATTCTTGAACAAAAAATTGAAAATTGGTGGGATTAATAGTTATAGAATATGGTATTTTTGATAATTTTTTTAATTATGCTCCCAATAAGTTACTTATGGGTTAGAGGGATTGATTATATGAAAAAAAATCATCCTGATTATAATGGTGATGATTTTATCTAATGTCTTATTTAGTTGCTAACCTTCCCCCCATTCAATGTTACATCCGTAAAGAATATCTTTACGATTTTCAAAGTGGTTTTGGTGAGTTTGAACCATGTTATTGGGTTTCAGTAAAATCAATCAAGGGTAAAGCCCTGTATATTGAGTCTTTGATATTAAATTACGGAGCACTCTATGATAAGTTACCCATATCGGCTTACGTGTGGAGGACGGATATCTCTGATGAACTTTTGCCTTTGGACTTTTTGGAGATTTGGGATGGGTTTTCTTACAATATCTCAATAATTGAAAAGTCTTTACTCAAGGGTCTTCAGTGTAAGGTACTGATGAAGGACAAGAAGTTGTATGACGGACAATATATGTTCACCATTGACTCTTGTTCGTCAGAACCAAACGAACTTAATGTAAGTTTGTCTGAGACTCCCAATGAACACAAGTCGTTTAACATTATCAAACTTGATAACGGTCAATTTGCCGCTCAACCCAATAACAGGGTTTTATTCTACGACCAGTCACTAACTCCCAAAGGTGTAACCATACCTGACTTTAAAGTATCTACCAAAGATTTTCACTGTGAGGATGGGTTAAAATGGAGTTCAGGAGAAAGTGACGATTTTTTTTACATTTTAGAGAAAAAGTAGTATATTTGTGGTATGAAAATCACATTTATCTCCGATACTCACAATAAACACGCTCAGGTGACATCAAGTCTTCCTGGTGGTGACTTGTTGATTCATGCTGGAGATATGAGTTCAATGGGTCACAAACACGAAATCCAACAGTTCCTCAAATGGTTCAATGGTTTGAATAACTATACCCATAAGATTTTCATTGCTGGTAACCACGATTGGGGGTTTCAAGAAAATCCTGTAATGTGTAAAGAGCAGTTGGATTTTTACAACAAGGTAACTTATCTTCAGGACAACCTTGAGGTTATTGGTGAGGATTATGAAACTCCGGTAAAGGTTTATGGGTCTCCTTGGCAACCTGAGTTCTATAATTGGGCATTCAATCTCCCAAGAATGGGTAAGGAGTTAGAGGTTAAGTGGAACGACATCCCTATGAATACCGACATCTTGGTAACTCACGGACCGGCTTGGGGACACTTAGATACCGTTACCGGACAAGGGGTTCCGTTGGGTTGTGAACTTTTGGCGGAACGAATCAAAGTTGTAAAACCTAAGATTCACGTTTGTGGACACATTCACACCGGTTACGGTTACAAGTTTGTGGATGGAACTCATTATTTTAACGCATCGGTTTTGAATGAAAAATACACCTTCACTCAAAAACCAATGACTGTGGAATGGAATCCTGAAACTAACGAATTAGAATTTGTTGATTAAAAGGTGGGGTAATACCCACCTTTTGAGTATTTATTGTTGATGAAAGAAGATTTATCAAACTATCCCGAAAAATTTGTTTATAGGATTGCAAAATCTCTCAAGGCAGATGGTTTTGATTTTAAACCATACTATGACCATCACTTTCAAGACAATCTTCCAATTGTAGAAGAGGCTTCATCACTTTACGGTATTGATATTCCTGAAGATTTTTTTGTTGAGTTGTATAGACTAAATGGGGAGGAAAGTATGTTTGAAAAAGGATACGACATTAATAATTTGAGATACCCCACATTAGAAAAATTCTATATCACAATTGGTGTTTCTCATGATGTGGTTATCACCAGAGAATATAAAGTACCTACCAAAAGTTTTTATAGTAAACAAAGACTTGAAAAGTATTGGCAGTTTTTGATTGATAATGAATTATATGGTGATTTAATCGTAAATGCGCAAGGTGAACCTAAGACTTATTATTCAGATGAAGATTTTAACGAAGTATATCTTAGTACAGTTAAAGAAATTGGAATTGACGAATCTGTCCAAAAAAGAAAAACGAAGCTTGAATCCCTGAATAGAGACCAATTGCTTCGTTTAAGAGGGTTGATTGATGAACAACTTAAGAGATAATCTCTCTTACATTACTTCTTCTTCTTTCGCTGAGTTTTTGTTTTTGTTGTTAACCCATTTGTCAATCGATGCAATACCAAAAGAACCTAATGTGATTACCAAGAATCCGTCAAAGATGAATTCGTTAATTAATAGTTCTTTACCCATGTAACCTGTTACCAAGTCAACCAAAAGTGAAAGAACCATCATTGTAAATGATAAAAACCCAACGACAGATTTTTCATTAATTGTGTTGTTGTCGTCAAATAGTTGTTTAAAAAAATTTTTCATAATGATTAGTGTTTGATAATAAATATCCAACTAATCGGGTATGACCTTTAAAACCATATCAATATACTTTTTAATCGTACGCCTAAGGATTGAATTATCAATAGAGGGAAAATCTTCAGAAATTAAATAATAGATACGATTTACCAAGTTCTTTTTATTGTCTTCAACATGATATAATTTATCATCGATAAACATTTGTGTAAACGGTTTTTCCATCCAATCAAGTTTAATTGACCTTACAGGAAAACGTCTCTTCATATATTTTAATACCTCGTCTGAAGTATTTTCAAAATATTTTGATAAAATTTCTTCTCTTTCGCTTTCAGAAATAAACATACAGATAAATATAATGCAAACATAGTTCAATTATGGCTGCAGTAAAATCAAAAACCAAATCATCAAACACCTCTTTGTTCAGGGAAAAATCAAAAGTATCTAGACCTGGTGTTCACGCTAAAACTAAGACTTCAAAATCAAAAAATTCCAAGAACTATAAGAAACGTTATAGAGGTCAAGGTTAATTGATTTATTAAAGTTTTAACTTAATTTTTGGATATGAACTCCAAGGGAAAAAACTATGCCCATTTGTTAGAGAAAATCTTAAATAAAGTTAGGAAAGAACATTTGGAGTCATTTTATGGTGAAGGTACAAAAATTAAGATACGAAGTATCAATTTTTCACACACAAAGAAAGAATGTATCGTAGATGCGGTTATCATACTTGGTCCAATCATCTGTGAGGACGTTTTAGAGGACGTTATTTTACATTATGAGATACTTGATGTAGCCGAACTATACTTAGACGGTTATAAGGTCGGAATTCAAGTAAAATTTGATGTTTAAGACTGTTTCATGAACCTTTGTAAAAGGTCATTGTTTTCTTTCTGTAAAAATTCAACACGAACCGACAGTGCGGACACTTTTTCTGTTAAAGCCAAGATAGTTTCTCTCATTTTGTCTTTTTCTTCAGAACTTTCTTTTAATAACACCTCCAACTTGGCAATTCTTTCTCTACAATCTTGTTTTACGAAATTATCATCGTCTCTTTTGACCTCAGCTCTCTTTTCGTAGTATTTCCAAGCACTGGTTGACCCCAAAATTGTGATTAGTGTAATTATAACTGTCCAAACTGAATCCGTACCCATGTAATTTGATTATGTTAATAAATATTCTGTTTTTAGAATGAAAACAATTTAGAATTATTTTTTCACAATTAACACTTTAGTCCAAGTTGAACTAAGTATTAATACTAGAATATAATATAATAATATATTATATTAATATAGTAATTTTAATTAATTCTAATACTAATTCTAGGGAATTTTTTTCCAAACGTTATCGGAGTTCAGTCTTACTGAGATGATGTGTTCCATGGACCATTCGTTTGGTTTAATCATGGATAAAAACTCTCGTCCATCCCTTCCCCTGTAAATGTGATAGGTTTGTCCAATCTTTGGTTCAAAATTATACTTACAATTGTAAATCCTATCGTTAAGCTCAATCGTATCCTTCAGTATTTGAGCCTCCTCTAACAAGTCTTCCCATTTACCCCCAAAATAATCGTTCGCTTTTATGACACCGTACCGTTTAAAGGCGGTCAAGTCTACAGGCTCTATTTTAGGTGATGAAAGTGATGTGGGATACTCATAAAGAGATAACGGTTTTTCTGACATTCCCAAAATATAGAGCAAAAAAAGGGGGAGTAATTACTCCCCTCCTTTGATTATGGTTATACCATGTTTTAAAAACTCTTTAGCTCGTGGGTCCAAGTAAGAAAGTGCGTAAACTTTCTCAATATCTTTCACCAACTCTTCTCCGTGTTCGTTCTCTTTGTAAAGCTCGATGATTTTGTCCATCGCCTTGTTACATTGTTTGTTGTTTTCGTCAAAGTAGTTGTATGGTTTAAACTCTTGTAATGTTGTAGACACCTTATGTGCCAAATCAACTCCACCGTCGGTAATCTGTGGGAACAATCTCATGGTCTTTAATACCTCTAACATATCCACCAAACTTTGGACACCACCTTTTCTTAATTTAATACCCTCGATATACTCTTCAGGCTCATCCATACCCATAAGGTCATGAATTGACTTTGTATTTTGAGAATTACAAAACATTTTTTCACCCTGTTGTTCAGGTTGTTCTGATTCTTGCTCATTCAAACGATAAAGAGACATAATTTCTTTAATATCCTCTTCCGTTATTGTAAATCTTTTTCCCATGTCTATAAATACTCACATGTTATGAATAAAATCTACCTTTTCTTTCTCAGAAAGTTCTTTAGAAGTGAAACTAAAGGGGTCATAGCCATAAAAATCAAAAATGTGTCGGTGTTTTCGGTAAATAATCCTGGCATTTTCATAGCACCACACGTCTTTGTATGAATCCGAAACATCGTATTGTTTGTATTCATCAAAATTAATGTTCATTTTATCTAAAAAATCAATTTTTGATAAATCTTCACGGTAGTTATCCAATCGTATACTCTCATCGGGGGTAAATTGGGTAAAATCATATGGATACAGGTAGATGTAACTGTTTATAGTGGTTTTCCAATCCGTCTCTAACAAATGGAAATCATTTGCAATGAGTGGAGTTAACCAACTATTGAATTTTTCACTCAGGTAGTCTTTGGAGTACTTCTTTAAAGCCCAATTAACGTGTGATATATCCTTGTATTTGGACAATATACGTCTATATGGGTTGTCTACCACACAAACCACTTTAAATCCCTCAGGAGGTCTAAAATAAGGTTTATAGTATAATACTTTATAACGACTAACATCCATTGAATCTTCAGAGTCAATTTCCATTCGTATTTTAAAACCTAAAACACCAAAATAATCACCCAAAACACGTTCACCGGTATTGTGTTGAAATAAAACGACTGTATTAAAAAGATTTGATATGTTCATTTGGGATAAATGTAATGGATAATGATTGTCTTATAAACAAAAAACCCCCAAAAGTGGGGGTTTTAAGATAATTTTGTTTGTTTAATTTATTTCTTACATGAAATATTAACTTCAGGTTCTGTAGGTAATTCATCACCTGAAACTATGGTTTCTTCTGTGGTTCCTGTAATTACAGGGTGAACCTCCCAAGAAACTGTTTTCATATCAACAACCATTTCAAAATCACCAGGTGTTGAACCCTTTGTTACGTAGATTCCGTCACTATCCCATCT
>Ga0049081_10000968_pt1 | contig 10902 bp, 9 predicted proteins | sample GreLakmeER78MSRF_FD_66717 | JGI IMG/M metagenome (GOLD analysis project Ga0049081, IMG submission 66717) | Freshwater lentic microbial communities from great Laurentian Lakes, MI, USA - Great Lakes metaG ER78MSRF | ecosystem: Environmental > Aquatic > Freshwater > Lake | place: Great Lakes...
TGATCGAAACTGCGTCCGTGGCAGTAACACCTGCGTCCGCAGTCGTGGCACCCGTTGCGGTTGAGACGGCTCCGGCGGCCCCTGCTGATCCGAATGCGCTCAATCCAGACGCACCGCGCAATTACCGCATCCAGGCGCAGGACGCCATCGAGCAGCGTACGCTTCAGCTTCGTGCCCATGACCGCACCCTCACGCTGCCGCGTGCCCTTGAACTCGCCTATTCGGAGCTTGGACTTCCGGCTCCTTTTGCCCAACCCGCAGCACCTGCGGCTCCCGCTGCCACTGCCCCCGAGCCAGCACCACAGGCTGCCGTGGATCCATTGACGCAGATCGAATCGGACATTGCCGCACGTGAAGCCGCGCTAACAGATCTCAATCCCGCCCTCGATGCCGCGGAATGGAATCGCGTGAATGCCGAACTGCGCAAGCTCGAGCGCCAGGCCGCCACTCTTGAGGCCCAGCAGACCGTACAGGCCCAGTTTGAGCAGCAAACGGCGAACCAGACTCTCCAGCAACTCGAAACTGCCCTTCACGGCGAGTACAGCGTGCTGGCCGATGCCACCCATCCTTTCACCATCGCCTTCAATGCCCAGCGCGAGCAGCTTTACCGCACGGGAACTGATGAGCAGCTAGGCGATCCCAATCTTGAAATCAATCTGGCGCGCCAGCTTGAGCAGCAATTCAGCGGACACGGCATGGCCGTCCGCACCCAATCTCCGAGCCCGGCGGCCACGACGCCCCAGGCACAGACCCCACCCGTCACGCAGCCTACGGCACCGCCGGCGGTCGCGCCCACTCCTGCGGCCCAGCCCAGGAGTGCCGCCGCGCCGCTCTCTGGAGCCCCAGCTAGCGTGAGTCCTGTCACCGGCATCACGCCGCCCAATCCGCAAGAAAAGTTCCAGAGCCTGCTCAGCAGTCCTGGCTCGATGAATGCCGATGAAGCTGCCGATGCCATGCTAAGCGGATTTTTCGGCGGCACAGCCCCGACTTACCCACAAAGCAGGCTGGTTGCTGCATGATGCGTCCCATCATGCCCGCGCTCATCCACTGACAGACCCGGACGGCTCACGATTGGCCGTCCACGCCACCCGGCACCCCTAGTCCACCCACATCTGGCTTCACACCTTCGTAGGTAGCGCCTTGACGCGCCTGCATGCGGCGGTGGCGGGCCAACACCAAACCCCACCGGGGCGGGCCATGCCCCGGACTCACCGCCACTACCACCCTTATGCCAAACGTATCCTACCCCGTCTCGCGCAGCACTGCCGAGCTTCTCAGTGCCTACGGCACCACCTATGCTGAACAAGCATGGGCATCCGGCGTCATCCTCGGAGCCGCCAGCCGTCATCCCATGTCTTCCATGAAGCAGGGCATGAATCCCCAAAACAAGCGCCTACCCAATGCGGCGATTGTCACCACCAACACCCTGACCAATGGCATCTACGGCCAAACCGCCAACTTCCAGGTGCGCGCACCTGCGGGCGGCTTCGGAACGCAAGGCGCTGAAGGCTACCGCGATGGTAAGGGTGAGCAGTTCAAGGAAAAAATGTTCACCCTCACCACGGGCGTGCATCACCACTCCTTTCAGTTGAACAACGTCTCCACCGCGCAAACACGCTTGGGTGTTGGCTCAAAAGATCAGGAGGTGCAGCAATCCCTGCGCGAACTGTTCGGTTGGCATACGGGCAACCTGCTCGAGGCTGAAACCATCCGCGCGACCGCGCTGGCTGCCTCCAGCTGCGTGCTCTACGCCAATGGCCGCACCAGCGTGAACGAGCTCACCAGCAACGACATCCTCACCACCGAGGAAGTCAGCCGCATGAAGGAGCAGCTCCAGGAAAACATGGCGCAGCCCTTCAGCATCACGACCGATGGCGTGAGTGATGTGAATGAGTTCCTCGTCATGGCCCCGAGCACCCTGTGGCGCTCCATGAAGTCCAGCGACGAATGGAAGTCCCTGATGGTGCAAGGCGATGACCGCGGTAGCAAGAACCACCTCTTTGGCGGCGGCATGCCACGCTGGGACGCCTGCCGTCTCTTCGACTGGCAGATTCAGGCCAGCGATGCAGACGGCCCGATTGGTGCCTTTGCACAGCCGATGGCACGCCTCGGGGAAGTCATCGCCGCCGGCACCACGGCCTTCACCATCAAGGGCGGTGGCAACACCGCCGCAGCGGCTCTCACGGATCGCGCGTACTTCTTCAACTTCTCGGCTACGGGTGTCCGTTTGTTCGAGCAGACGAAGATCGCCCGCACCACGGACCAGACCTATTACATCCTCGCCAAAGGTGCCGGTAAGACCTGGGCCATGGCCAGCTACAAGGTCACCTCCGCAGGTGACATCGATGATGCCACCGGCACCATCGCCCCCGGCAACCGCCTCACCACCTTCCAGTTCCTCGCTGCTGCCGCCGCTGGCGATGCCGTGACGACGCTGGGCGATGTCACGTGGAACACCGGCGTGTGGGCCAATCAGCACTGCGCCTGGTCGGACCTCACCGTGGGAGCCAAAATCTACCAGTGCAACAGCAAGGGTCAGGTTTATGGCTGGGCCACCGGCTTCGGTCAGCACGCCATCATGGACGGCCACGGTCGCATCAAAGATGACGGATCATCTGGCTACGGCGAGCGCACCGTATCCACCGCCACCGACATGGGCCGCCTCAAAGGGCTGGGCATGGTGATGTCCTACGGGGCCAACGCCACTGTGGACACCAATGGAACGCCGCGCGGACTCGTCCGCATGGCTTGCGCCTTCAACCCTCCGGGCCTGCCCACCATCGTCTAACGAGTAACCCCGTCAGTCCTTGACAACCGCAGCGCGGCAGGCCATCCTGCCGCGCTGTTTTTTTCTACCCGTATGAACACCCTCCGATTCCTCATCTGCTCCGGCCGCCAAGGCGGCTGTCAACGCATCTCCACCCGCGAGATGACCACCACGGACAACCTTTTCAACTGCTACTCCTATGTGTGCAAAGACAAGGCTGAGTACGACAAACTGAGCAAGGATTACGTCGCCAAAGCCAACAAGCGTTTCTGGGGCGAGGTGGATGTGTACAACACCGTCACAGGCCAGCGCAGCAAGGTCACGGACATCATCGGCGTGCTGCTGAAGACTGAAGTGGCGGCTGCATCGACAAGCCAGGGATTAGATGACAGCCAACCTCAGTGTGCTGCTGCCGGCGGTGCAATTCCGCCCCCTGACCCTATTACCCAAACGCCCGGAGGTTCCCAATCGGGCGGCGAGCAATCGCCGGCGGAACCCGAGGGCACCTTTTCGGACTACATCGCAGCTCACGCTGTCAGTCCCACGGCTCCAGATTTTGCCGCTGAACTCGCCGCCAATGCGGCAGCGGATATCGCGGACGAATCTTTGGCGGCGCAAGAGCAAACCGCAGAGGAAACGCCAGCGCCCGCCAAAACCGCGCCAGCAAAGCCTGCCTCGGCTGCAAAGAAGAAAAAGTAACCCCACAGCGGGCAGGAGTGCCCGCGCTCCCTTCCCATGGCCGCTGCATCCAATCTCCTTGCCTATCTCAAGAACTACATCGGCCAGCCGGCGGATGTGACGCTGGGCACGGAGGATGATGCCGCGTGCATGACGGCCGCCAATGCGGCACTGATGGAATTACTCGGCGATGGCACACGCCGCCGCGAGCAGCGCAAGGAACTCGTGCGCGCCCCGGCCAGTGTCACGCTGGGGCAGGTAACCGCCGACTCCAAAGACCTCACCTTCAGCGGTTTCCAGTCCTACATGACCGGCTGCAGCATCTTCATCGGTTCCACGTGGAACCGGCTGGTCACGCTCACCAGTGGCACCGTGAGCCTGGAATCACCCTATGAAGGCAGCACCGCCAGCAACGTGGCGGCCACCGTTTACTTTGATGCCATCCTGCTCGATGCCGCGCTGGAGCCCATCGGCCAGCCCATCCTGTGGAATGACACCGACTTCGTGCAGCTCGTGCCGAACAACGCCACGCTCACCGCCATGAGCCGCATGCGCCAGCAGATGCCCACGCCACCCATGGGCCAGCCTGCCTTTGTGCTGCAAGAGGATGCGCTGTCGATCAATGCCACACCCGCCACGCGGCTGATGTTCGAAAGCCTGCCCACCACCAAGGGCATTCTCAGCTTCAACGCCACCCTGCGCCCGCCACAAATCGCCAGTTGGAGCGATACCACGCCCAGCTTCCTCGGTGGTGCCCGTGACGGGCTGGTGCTCTATCCCGTGGCACGCTTCTACCTGTCCAGCTACGCCCAGTTCATCGGCGACCGTGGCGAGGCACAAACCGATCTCACCAACGCCCGCACCCAGTGGCAAGCCTACTCCGGCAGCGGCAACACCGCCGGCACTCTCGACCTCTATGGAACCTAGCCCACCGCCTCCACGCCCTGCTCCACGCACTGGCACCTGCGAAGAGTGCAACACCGAGCGCGTCCGCCTCATCGACCGCCCCAAGCCCGGCGATGTCGGCCCCCGCCTCATCTGCGCCGTCTGCGACTCCAAAAAGGACAAATAACCAGCCCATCTCATGAATCCCCCGACCTACACTCTAACCCCCGATCAAATCCAGCACCTGCATGGTGCCGTGGATGTGGCAGTCCAGATCAAATGTGAGGAGTCTGGTGTGGCTCACATCCTTTGTGAGGAGTCTAGTGTGGCTCGCAGCCTTTGTGAGATGATCATCACCGCCCGTTTCGACAGCCGCACATTCACTTCCGGCACGAGCATTGGTGAGTTGATCACCCTGTCAAATCCAGAGCAAGACCGGCTGCAGCGCTTGGCTGATAACGCTGTTTACAATTTGGAAGTCGAGCTTTTCAACCACATGCGCCCACGCATGTGCAAGCACCTGGCATCTCTGCCCGCGCACGCCCTACGCAAGTCCATCCACCAGATCGAGGACGAATGGCTGACCATGCTCGACAAGCCCTGGCTGGATTTCGTCGCCCGGGAAATTCAACTCGCCCACCTCGAGGATTCGATTTTGCCAGCACTGAGCACTAAGCACTGAGCACTTTCCCCCGCCCATGCCCAAGCCCGTCCAGTCCCTCCCGCTCCCCGCTCTTCAGCCCATCGACGGACTGAAAGAAACGACGCAGACCGGGCTGGCGCTGCTGAGCGCACGCAACATCCTGCTCCGCCCCCTCGGTGGCTTCAAGGGACCGCCCACCTACAACCGACTCTGGGCCACGGGCGCGGCGGAAACCATGCAGGCATTTTACCGCCGGCAGCCGTATTACCCTGTGACCGGCAGCACCTTCACGGTGAATGCTGGCACCGATGTCTTTACGCTGGCAGCCCATGGTCTGACGGTGAATGACGCCGTGCAAGTGGCATCCACCGGCACACTGCCGGGCGGCATGGCAGCGCTGACGACCTACTACGTTAAGACGGTGCCAACCGCTGACACCTTCACACTCTCCGCCACACTTGGAGGATCGACGCTGAACGTCACTACTTCCGGCACCGGCACGAACAGCCTCGGCTTTGTCGTGGGCGACACCAGCACACGCCGCAGCACGAATAAAACATGCGCCTACCTCATCGCCCGGCAGGGCAAAAGCACGCTCGTGTTCTACGATCTGGTCAACAGCCAGTGCCGCGGCATGTTCTACCTCGGTGATGACGGCAGCTACTCCAGCGGCAGTTACGACTTCACCGCTGGCACCGCCACCGTGACCGTGCTGGCCGTGGGGATGGACTCCACCGCCCGCTGGTATGCCAGCAAGATGGGCGGCAAGGCGCTGTTTTTGGGCAATGGCGTGGACGATAACGTGGTGGTGCAGATCGCCCGCAGTGCCACACCGGGCAAGTGGCGCAAAGCCGCCAGCAATGCCCAACCCACCGCCCCGGTGATTTCGCTCGTCACACCGGCCAGCAGCAGCAACGTGCAGGCCTATTGGAACATTACCTCACGCACCAGTGGCACCACCCTGACCTTCACGGCCAAGTCAGGACTCTTCCCCGGACTCAGTGGCAACAACAAAATCCGTGTCCGCATCAACAACACCGGCACGGGCGCAGCCCTCGCGGCCTCTTTGGGCGGGCAGGGCACCACGGCGGACCCGTATTACTACGCCATCACCGCCGGCAGCACCACGACGAACAGCAGCAACAATGCCATCGTCACCTTTGTCAATGCGGATACCCAGGTGCTGGCCATCCTGACTGCCAGCACTGCCTCACCATCCGCCACCGCCGACACCGGCAGCTATGGATCGTCATCGCCACCTTTGGGTGATCCGCTCGACAACGGCGAAGGCACTGGCACCAGCGCAGGCTTCAGCAGCCGCACGGTGACATTTTACGCGCGCTACTGGGATCCCGGCACCGATAGCTACGGCTATGAAGGTGTGAGCAGCGCGGAAAGCAACGAACTCGTCATCCCCAGCAGCGCCAACAACGACATCCGCGTGCTTGTGCCCGTGGATAGCACCGCCGAGGGTGGACGCTTCGGCTACATCCGGCTCTACATGCAGTTTGAAGAGGCACCGGATGCCGTGTGGCTGCTGATCAATCCCGACGATCCCGTGCCCAATGGCCTGACCAGCACCTTCACGCGCTACCCCGCCACCGATGAAATCACGCTGTTGACACCATCCTCGTGGGCGGACTATGACGTGGTGCGCCTCACCACCACGGTCACGCTGCCCACTGGGCTGTCCCTGTCCACCGACTACTACCTGCTGCCAGGCACCGCGGCAGGTCGCAAGAAACTGGCCCTCACCGCCGATGGCACTGCTGTGACCCTTTCCAGCTCCGGCAGTGGCACCCACACCGCCACGCTCACGAAAAAATGCGTGCAAGTCGGCACCCAGACCCCATTCCTACCCGCAGCCGATGGCGGCGAGATGTTTGCCGACCAAAACCGCCCGCTTCCACACACCCTGCATGCCTTTGCCAATGATCAGGTGTGGCGTGCCGGCAATCCCGCCAACCCGCAGCGCATCTATGCCTCCAAGCCTGCCACGGCGGATGAAGTGGCACCTGAAGGCGTGTCCCTCGATGATCAGGCATTTGTCACCGTCATCAATCAAAGCCAGGCTGGCGGCACCAACAAGATGACCGCCCTCGTGGCCAGTCAGAACCGCCTCGATTGCCATTTCCCCACAGGCGTGACCATGATCGATCCCGCGGACACCGATCAGCGCAACATCACCGTCACGGGCGCAGGTGCCATTTCCCAGACCGCCGTGACCGTGTGGGAACAGAAGGGCGTCTTCATCCTTGGTGGAGATTTGCAGCTCCGCACCCAGTCCGTGGAGCAGACCGGCGCAGGCTTTGCCGCCAGCGTGGCCAGCAGCGAGTTTGCAGCCCTCGCTGCCGCACGCTACCTGCGTGACCGCGTGGACCTCTCCGAGCTCGCACGCAAGCCGCAGCGCGTGTTCATCTTCCCCAACGTGGCGGACCAACATCTGTACATGAGCCTGCCGGCGCTCGACGGCACGCTGAAGATGTTCGCCTATGACTTCCTCACCAACGGCATCGTGGGCGAGTTCGATTACCCCAAAATCTATGCCGCCGTGCAGATGGAGCCCGACCGCCCGGAAATCCTCTTTGCCGATGAAGACGGCAACCTCATGGTGTGGGACACCAGCGCCCAGTCAGACCGCGGCGATCTACTGGCCACCAGCAACGCATGGATCCCCCACGTAATACCAAGTGTTCCTCCCGACATGCCCGCACAGTATGACGGCTGGGGCTATGTCGATGTCGGCAGCGCCCGCTACTATCAGGCCACCACCAGCACGCTCAAGACCGGCTTCTTTGACCTCGGTAGCATGGACCGGCGTAAGGCGCTGACGGGGTTACTCTTCCGCTGTGTCAAAAACAGCCGCGCCCGCATCAGCGTCACCCTGCGCACGCTCGATCAGGGAGAAACCACCATCACCGCCGAGCCCGCGCAAACCTACGCCCGAGTGGAGCACCGCCTGAATCGCTTCCTCGGCCGCAGCACCAGCCTGCAACTCGAGTTCAACATCATCGGCGCTGAGCAATCCCCCTGGATCATCCGCGACATCTGCGGACTCTGGCTACCGCAGGGCAGGGTGTAAGCAAGGGGAGCGCGGGCACTCCTGCCCGCTGTGTTTATTTCGGGGATGACGGGAATAGTCGTTGACAGCGAAAGCGCTTTCGCTTCAATGGCGTCACCCGATTTATGAAACGCCTCAATACCCGCCGCATCCTCGACATTGCATTGCACAACGTGCTGCAAAACAGCAGCGCCGTGACGTTTTTCCAAAAAGCGCTGGTGAAGGAACTCAGCAAGGTTCCCACTCGTGAAAAGGATGTCCCGGCACATCGGCGAGTCTTCGCAGATTTCTGCGCTCAGGTATGTTCAACTGGCGGAGAGTTTAACCAAACAGCGCCGCGCTGCTTGGAGCACCGCACAGACTACACCGGCCGCTGGATGATTCAAAATCGTGACCTGCGATTCATGCGCCAGCTAGCCATGTGGACGGGCCGTTATGAGGCGGATACAGGCGGTGGATTTTGGGCGGATGAGTTTGCCACCAAACTGGGCCGCAAGGTTGGGTTTAAGCGCATGCATCAGGCCTGGCAGCGTTTTCAAACCACGGGACTCACACAGGAGCACTGCTGGCTACTTGAGAAAGCCGGATGGTTCATCAACACCTGGCGCGGCGATGGTGAAAGCCTCTACATGGATGGCAAACACCCGTGGGGCGACTCCTTCAAGGAACTCACCATTTATCAAATCTGCGGCTGGGAACTACCACGAAACAAAGCTGAGGAAGTGGAGATGTCCAACGCCCATGAAGAACGGGCTTGGAACATCTTTGACGAACTCGCCTTTGCTGCCCCAGCCGCTGCCACTCGCGCCGCCGATTCCTTCCTGTAATAACCGTTCAAGACGCCATCACCTACATTGAGCGCCAATTCTAACCCCACGCCTTATGCCCAAAAAAAAGAACACCGCCGCTCAATCCCTGGGACGCTTGGGTAAAAACAAGCCCAAGACGATGACGAAAGCCGCCATCGCCCAACGGCGCGCCGCTGCCAAGCGCCCGCGCCGACTCCCCAAGTCCACCATCGAAGCCGCCAAAACCGCCGCCAAGTCCGAATCCACCTTCACCGCCCCACCGCCGTGGCAGGATGATGAGGATTAACCCCAGCAACCCCATGAAAACCGTTTACCACCTCGAAACCTACGCCGAACTGGCCGCCGCAGCCTCCCCTGTCCGCCAGGATGGCGACCCGCTCCCAACCCTGACCGGCAGACTGTGGATTCGCGGACAACCCGGTTCATTTCTCTTCGTGGAATTGTGAGAGGATCCGCTCTTCACCTTCAGCATGCCCTTGACCGACTTCCTTGCCACCGCCCTTGACCATCTGGACATCCCAAACCTCTGCGGCACCGCCAACCTCACGCTTCTTTCCCAGTAACCCCACCACTCCCAGTCTCCAAATCTCATCCTCTCCCCGTCTTCCCCTATGATCTCCCTCATCCCACCCGCCCCCGCCCCGCTCGGCATGCAGCCCGGCATCCGCTACCTCCTCGACAACGCTTTTGCCGCCGATTACCTCAAGTCAGGTGCCGACTGCCAGCCGGATAATTTCAAACCAGACACCTTTGGCTGCGATAATCTGGTTCATTTCTGTGAAAGTTACGGCCCGCTCCTTAACCGCATCCTCATCATCCGCGCCGGCGGCATGGGTGACCTCATTTTCCTCACGCCATCCCTGCGTGCCCTGCTGCAGCGCTTCCCCCAGCACGAGTTCACCGTGTGCGCCATCGCCGCCTACCGCCCAGCCATCAGTCACCCGGACCTCGAAGCCATCCAGTGGCTGGACTACCCGCCCACCATGGACGCCGTGGACACCTACCACCTCGTGGTGCCGCTGGAGGAAACCGTGGAGCGGGATGACGAGCACAGCACGGTGGACATCTTGGCGCGTCACCTGGGGCTGGAACTCACCGCAGACGAGCGCAGTCCCCTCCTGCGGGCCAACACGGCCGCGCTGGCCGCCGCGCTGGAGAAATTCCCGCGCTTCCCCGGCATGCGCCGCTACGGCATCGCCCTGCGCGCCAACCACGCCTGCCGCACCTGGCCCTTCAACTACATCCAGCAGCTTTCCAGCGTGATCCTCGACCGCGATCCCGCCGCCGTGGTCTTCCTCTTTGGCGAGCGCAAGGACTGGCCCGACATCGAGAACGTGGGCCACGAGCGCCTCATCTGGCTGCCGGAGCTGGACCTGAGCCTGGCCGAGTCCCTGGCCGTGCTGGCCACCATGGACGGCTTTGTGGGGCCCGACAGCGGGCTGGCCCACGCCGCCGGCGCGCTAGGCATCCCCACCGTGACCCTTTTCGGCCCCTACCGCAGCCATCAGCGCACCGATGTCTTCCCCAACGTCTTTGGCATCAACGGACACGCGCCATGCGCCCCCTGCCACCACAAGGCCCGCCAGCCCCTGCACCCGTTCCCCGCAGGCATGCCCTGCGAGAAACACGGCTGCTGCATCGCCCTCGGCCAGATCCAGCCCGATCGCGTGTACACGCTGCTGCATCGCCAGATGCAGGCCGGTGGTGCCATTCCAGCCGATGCCAAGCCCCTGCATGCCATGAGCAGCTTCTTTGGCCCCATCCTTCGCATCGGCGATGCCCACCCCGATCTCGAAAAGTCTGAACTCTTCCACCTCGGCGACTGGGGCGGCGGTTCCGCCAGCATCGAGGAGGCCAAATTCCTTCACGCCCTCGTGCTCTGCCTCAAGCCCCTGAACTGCCTGGAAACCGGCACCGAAACCGGCTGGACGAGCGCCCACATCGCCAAAGCCCTCGAAGAAAATGGCCGAGGCCATCTCACTACCCTGGAAACCGATCCCAAACTCGCCGCCCTCGCCCGCCAGAACCTCGACACCTACGGCTTGAAACATCGCGTGCA
>Ga0049081_10000970_pt1 | contig 10883 bp, 3 predicted proteins | sample GreLakmeER78MSRF_FD_66717 | JGI IMG/M metagenome (GOLD analysis project Ga0049081, IMG submission 66717) | Freshwater lentic microbial communities from great Laurentian Lakes, MI, USA - Great Lakes metaG ER78MSRF | ecosystem: Environmental > Aquatic > Freshwater > Lake | place: Great Lakes...
CAGCCTAAGCTGTCGTTCAACGCAGTGCGCCCACTGGATCAGGAAGAGCTGGAGATTGCTCTTGAAATGCGTGACTCTGCTGAAGCTAAGTCCGCTATCACCATGACCGTTGGCGCGTTTGACGGTAACAAGAAGGCCGCTGCGCCTGCTGCCCCTGCGAAGAAGAAACCTGCGCCTGTCGTTGAAGACGACGACGAAGAGCCCGCACCCGCGCCCAAGAAGAAAGCGGCACCTGTTTTTGAAGAACCTGAAGAAGACCCCGCACCTGCGCCTAAGAAGAAAGCAGCGCCAGTTGTTGAAGAAGATGACGAAGAACCGGTTGTCCGCAGCACAAAGAAAGCTGTTCCAAAGGAAGAGCCGGCCAGTGACATCGACGACTTGCTGGGTGAATGGGACGACTGATACCTACTAGCGGTTACATAGGTTAAGGCGGGGGCGCTCCGGCGCCCCTTGTCGTCTCTGAGCATAGCTGGTGGGGTATGAGCACAATAACATTCTTAGAACACATACTGGCAGGTAGTGGGAACTACTGCTTATTTGCCGTTAAATCGGGTGAAAAGCAGATTGTCCAAAAGTTTTTCACGTCACTGCCCGACATGGAAGAGCAGGCTTCGTTTCTCGATGAGAGCAACCATGACGTCTATTTTGCGCTGGCAAGTTTTGTTTCGCCGGGTAAGCGCACTGCGGATAACGCGGACAAACTGCGTTCGTTTTTTCTTGATCTGGACTGCGGTAAAGACAAGGCCGAAAAAGGTTTTCCCACCCAACAAGCTGCGGTAAAAGCAGTCAGGGTGTTTTGTCAGGCGCATCAGTTGCCGAAGCCGACGATGGTTAACTCTGGTCGTGGACTGCACGTTTACTGGACAATGGACGAAGACCTCGAGAGGGATGATTGGTTGCCGTTGGCACAGCGCTTTAAGCGTATGTGCATCAATCATGGATTAAATATAGACCCGGTTGTTCCGGCCGACAGCGCCCGAGTACTGCGCTACCCCGGCACGCGCAACCACAAAGACAGTCCACCAAAGAACGTGGCGGTGCTTGCAGCTTTGGAGCCCGTAATATCACTGGATAAATTTAAAGCAATACTGAATCACTATTCACCTGAAGGTGACGCTCCAAAAAAGACTCGTGCTAACGCAGCCGATCCTATGATGGCATCACTGATGGGGAACACCACCAGTCGGTTTAAGACCATCTTGGAGAAGACTGCCAAGGGCCGCGGTTGCTTGCAGTTGGCGTACCTGACAACAAAGCAAGCCGAGATAGAAGAACCTTTGTGGAGAGCAGGGTTGTCCATCGCCGTGAACTGCGTGGATGGTGACAAAGCAATACACATTATTTCGAAGCGTCACCCCGACTACGACGCCGAGGTTACTGAAAAGAAAGCTAAGCAGACTGCTGGGCCGTATCACTGCGCAACATTTGATAGTGTGAATCCCGGACTGTGCGCCGATTGCCCTAACAACGGGAAAATAACGTCACCGATTCAGCTTGGTCGGGAGATTATTCGGGCGCAGGAAGAAGACAACGTCGTGTTCGACAAACCAGAGCAGATGAAGACCGTGGAACTGCAGGCGTACACTATACCCAAGTACCCGCACCCATACTTTCGTGGCAAAAACGGTGGCGTGTATATCGAAACCGAAAGCCGTGAAGGCGACTCCATTGAAATGCTGGTGTATGAGCACGATATATATGTACTGAGGCGTGTGGACGATCCCGAGGACGGTGCTTCGGCTGTGGTGCGGGTGCACATGCCGTATGACGGGGTTAAAGAGTTTACGGTGCCGTTGACCGCGGCCACATCTCGGGACGAACTAAGAAAATATTTAGCAAAGAACAGCGTGGCAGTGGCCACGACTGCACATTGGGATGCGCTTATGACTTACATATTGAAATGGGTGTCCAGCTTAGAGCACACATCGGCGGCTGATCTGAGCCGCAGACAATTCGGCTGGGCGGATGAAGAGTTCTCGGCGTTTACACTGGGGCGTGCTCGCGTGCTGCCGGACCGCGTTGAACTCAACGCACCCTCAACTAAAACATCACTTCTCTTCCCTATGTTTGAACCGCAGGGGTCTATGGACGAGTGGAAAAAGAATCTGGACTTCTTTAACAAGCCCGGTTTTGAAGCCTACCAGTACATTATCGGCACAGCATTCGGCTCGGTGTTGACCAAGATGACTGCGATTAAGGGTTCTATATTTCACTTCCACAGTAAGGACTCTGGTTACGGTAAAACAACGGCGCTGCTGGCAGCTGCCAGCTTGTGGGCAGACCCATCAAAGTACGTGAAGTTCGAGCGTGATACCTATCACGACAAGATGAACTATGCAGAGATACTCAAAGACCTGCCGCTGTACTGTGATGAAATGACCAACATGCACCCAAAGGAGGCCAGCGACTTCATTTACCAGATACCAAGCGGTAAGCAGCGTGGCCGATTGAGCCAAGGTGCCAACTCGTCGCGCTGGCGTGGGGACCCATGGAGTTTTATATGCGTTACCACCGGCAACGCCAGCCTGATCTCAAAGGTTAACTCATACAAGGACGCACCGAAGGCAGAGATGCAGCGGGTGCTGGAGTTCTCCCCACAGAAAAAGAAGTTGCCCAAGCAAGACACCGACCATTTGGCGAAGTCTATCGAACTGCACTTCGGGCACGCGGCGATACCGTACCTGCAGTACATCATGAACAACAAGGAAGAAATCCAGAAACTGCTGGTCAGCATTCAGCAGACAATCGACACTCGTGCAGGGTTAACTGCACAAAACCGATTCTGGTCAGCACAGGCGGCGTGTGTAATAACCGGTCTACTCATTGCCAAGCGGCTCGGGTTCATACAGTACGATGTCAGGGCACTCATTGACTGGGTGGTTGAATACCTGCGTGGCTACAAGGACGACGACATCAATATGTACAACCACGACGCGATGCAGGTTGTGAGCGACTATTTCTACGCCAACGTGAATGACTTCCTGCGTATCCGTGACTCCAGTGACGGCAGGGCTGACTCCAGCGGTAGACCTGATGTGCTTGAGCACCTTGTTGTACCTGAAGCAATGCCGCGTGTGGCGCTGCTCGGTAGGTTGGAGACGGACAGTAACACGCTGTTCTTGTTGCCAAAACCATTCAGGACGTGGTGTGCAGATCGACAGATTGACTACAACACGGTTATCCGAGAGCTGCGCGACATGCCGTGCGGCGCTAAGGTTGTCTCAAAACGTATGGGTAAGGGCACTAAACTTAACCTGCCACCGATGAGTGTGCTCATGCTCAAGGGTGCGTCATGGCTGAGTGATGAGGGTACCGAAGATGAAATCGTCGATCGCACCGAGGAAGCCTCGCAAGAATGATAACCGAGGGGTGGCCATGGACTTGGCCCCCGACGGTCTGCGCATGGTGGTGAACTGGAAAACCTTTGAACCCGGCAGCTCTGTGTTTGTGCCCTGCATAGATATGGTGGAAGCCGTTTCGCAGTTTTATGAGATTGCGCAGTACAAAGGCTGGCTGTGCGATCACCGGTACAGGGTGGAGAATAAACTGCAAGGGGTTCGCTTCTGGAGAATAGCCTGATACACTCCCGCTCGGTTGTTCATTTTGGCCCCCGGCACATGCACCCCCCTGTTATTGCCCTCTTCGCCGGGGGCTTATTTTAAAAGCCCCAGTCCTCTGCGTTCTCCAGTGTCACACCCCGAGTTCTTTCTGATGGCAATCTACCCATCACCATCTGCTGCGTATTACGATCCCGACCGCTGATAGACTGCTTTAAACCCTGCGAAGTTATGGCAAACTCTGGGTAACGCTGGTTGAACTCGATGATTTTCTCCAGCGCCTGCGCCACGCCGCCGGTGTCCCCAACGCGATACGCTGTGTAGACGGCCTCGTAAAGACCCGTTCGCTTCTCGTATATCCGACGCTCTGCGTTTGACTGCCCAATGTTAAAGTCCATTGCTCTGGCGTAATCGGCTGGCGCAAAACCCAACCCCTGTGCCAGTGCACCGAACGGATTAACCTCAACCACAACGTCATCGCGCAGTGTTTCCACAGCGCCCTCTGCCAAGAACCGACCCGATTTAAATATGTTGGATACTGAAACCGGCAACATGTTTTCCACACCGCGCTGGATTTCCCCGTCGGCAATTAACCCCGCACCGCGAATAGCTCTGCTGGCTGACCCATAGGCCGGTCCCCCAAAGTGTGCCATGATTATATCTGCCAGTGTGGCGTCGTTTGGCAGGTTAGAGTCCCGGATCAGGAGGTTGGTCATCTCCATTCGCCCTGCGACGTTAGCGTTGAAAAGGATGTTCGGTATACCTTCTACAAGTATCGGGTCCAGATTCGTGCGCAGGAAGTTATCCAGCGAGTTGTCTTCGTCCTCTTCCCCAAACAGCGCCCCGTACATTGCCCACAACCCGGCAACTGCGCCCATCATCGGCATACCTTTAACACCTACAAACGCAGCAGAAGTTAACATGGTGTACGCGGCGAACTTACGTGCCGCCCTTTTAACGTCCGGATCATCGTTAAGCGTGGCGTCATAGGCTGTTTTTGTCTGCAGGTACAACTGCAGCGCAGCGAAACGCCGGTACATAAACGCTATACGGGCAATATCATTCTGCTGGAATCCCGCACCGGTCACCGCGGTTGATCCGCCGTTCAAGAGCAGACTCATTTCCATGGCTTTCTGTGCGGCGTCTGCCATCTGTTCCGGTGTTGGGTTCGCCCCCGCCTTAGCCAGCGCCAAGTCATACGCACTCTTCAGGCCAACCTCCCGCTTGAAGCGTTCACTGGCGTTCATCATGAACCCCATACGTGCCGCCCACTTGGACAGAAGATTGCTCTCGCCAAACTCAGCCGATTCGGATACCTCTGAATATCGCTCGGAGTGCCCCGCCTCACGTATCTTGTCTACCAGTGGTTTAAGGTAGCCGTACTTCTTCTGCTGCGCTGGATCGTTGAAGTCGATGTTGAGCATGGAGGGCAGTGTTTTTCTGTTCACCATGTCGCGCTCTTTGGTGCCCAGTGTTTTCAACACTTCTTGCAGCTCGGCGCCTTCCAAGCCTTGGGTAACCAGCGTCTCTACATTAGAAGACGTGCCCATACCCATCAGGTCCTTTGCTGCCAGCATCATCGCCCGGTGAGTTTTACCCCAGCCGTATGTTTGTGTCAGGTATGGGGCAGTAACCAGCGCCAGTGAGGACATATCCACGATTGCAGAAGAGATGTTAAATCCCAATGTCCATCCATAGGTTGCTGTTGTAAATAGGTTTGACCACCAGCTCTGACTTGGATTGGCTGCGTACTTCGCTCGCTTCTCAACCTCCGTCATGATGGACGCCGCTGTCGGGTCATCCCCGATGTTCTTGCGAGTCTCCCGCATGTTATTCTTTTCATTGTTCAGCTTGGCGCCGTACTCCATGTTAATGAGTTTACGGCCGAGCCCCATGGTGCCTTCTTGGAACGCCCAGAACGGATCGCGCACATACCCTGCGACTTCCTTACGTGAAGCGAGTCTCTCCAATACCGAGTTGGGTGGTGACATCGCAATGCCGAGGGTCATAACAGACTCAATCAGTGCGTCACGGGTAGCGTCATCCACCTTAACTTCTTTAAGGGTGCCAACAAGTTGACCGAGGAAACTTGACGGCACGATGCCATCAAACTCACGCAGGCTATCCCCCAAGAACGACTTAATGTCCTGCTCTTTTACGCCTTCGGCAAGGAGCTGTTGTTTACGCGCTTCCCGGTCATTGGGGTTGGTAAATATCTCAAACGCGTCTTCACCTTTAATCACGTACTTGAGCATGTGCTTGCCGCTGGGGCGAAGCATTGGCGCGTAACCTTCAAGCGGACCTTTCTCGCGCATCTGTGCAACGAACGCGTCTCGCACGCGGGTTGCCATGCCCTTGTCCTTTGTATCCGAGTACACCCGGTCAAACACCTGCTGAGAAATCTGCTTAAACTGCCGGTTGTGTATTGCCCGCATCTGCCGATAAATAGCCTGCCCAGATGGACCTATGGCAACAAAGTCTTTCATCAGGCGTCGATAGGCACTGAGCTTTTCAGGGTTTTTGGCGTAGTCACTCTCGGGCTTGGTCAAGTCTACACGTGCATGGGAGGCACCGAAGTACAGGTTGGTAAACGCCTCGTACTTGTCTGCGTTAGCTCTTTTCCAGTCACCCATACGGGTGATCTGCGCCGTAATGCCGTCAACGAACTCTCGCATTGCGCCTTCAAACTTCACCGCTGTTTCTGTGAAACGCTTCATCGCGTCGGCAAAAGGTTTGTAATCACCTTTGCTCATGTACGACTGCACGTAGTCATTAAGCGCCGGCAGGGGGAGACCCCACGCCAACACCGTGCGACCGGCCTTCGCCGTCGCGGAACCTGACTCGGTACCCATCACCTTTGCCACTGCATCACGCACCGGCTTTGACCGCATAGGTTTGGAAGTGGAGTTTAGCTCTTCGCCCTGTAACCGCAGGAACTTGGTGTTGTTGGTTGGGGTGTCGTCGAATACAACGTCTTCCGCGGCTCGCTGCGCCCTTGTTGCGCTTTCAGCTGCGCCCATACGATTTGTCAGGTCAATGAGTTCTTCGACTGTGCCGGACTGCGACGCAGGTAAACCGATGATACGGCGAATAGCGTCGACGAACCGACCCCACCAGTTCTGGCGTTTGAGAGTGCTTTGGAAATTTGGATTCGTTATACCTTCAGCAACAAACTCGTAGGGGTTTGTAAAACCATACGCACTGGATTCCGGGTGCTGCGCCTTGTACTGCTCAAACAACTGCACTACACGCTTGCCTTCTGGGGTGCCGCGAGCAATGGCATTGACGGTCATTGGGTGAACAAATTCGTGCAGGAACGTCTGCGCAGACGATTCGGATCGCGGGTCCAAGTAAATAGCTTCGTCACCGTTTTGTGGGTGCACATACTCACCGACAACATCCGGCTCTTCGTAACGACGTTCAATAACGGGCACTGTGATGTTTGGTGCAGCACGCAGCATAGACCGCGCAAGGTTACGCAAAGGCTGAGGCACGTCTTTGTCTTGGGCTATGCCCTGCAGTATGTTGCCCGATGAGTTTCCACGACGAACGCTATCCATCAAACGCACATTAGCCGGTATTGCTGCCGCTTCTTCACGCTTAGGTTGAACTGAAAACCTACCCGGTAACACCAGCTCACTGCTACTGCGACCCCGGATAGCGTTGTATTCGTTGTATATGGCAACTTGCTCAGGTAGGGAGAACGCTTTCAACGCGGCTCTTACATCAGTCGGGGGAGCTTCGCGAACAATGTTTTGATACGCTTCTGCCAGCTTGTCTTGGTTCGCGTTGGTAATCAACCGCGTGACATTGGCACGGAACTCTTGTTCTGCCGCAGGTGCAGTTGTTCCAATGGTCTTTGGGGCACCCTCTTTTGCGTCAACTGCGTCCAGCACACTTTGCGATGCTTCTGCGGCGGAGCCTGTTGCTCGGGCAGTCTCCACAGCCGCTAGTTTTTCAGACTGACTCAGATCGCTAACGTCCAGCTCTTGTCGTGCCCCCGAAAGCATCGCCTTGTTTACGTTGCGGTAGGCGTCAGAATCATCCAAGCGTTGGGCAACCGGGCGTAGTGCCTCCAGTCTATCGACCTCCGCTTGGAGCGCGTCAATTTCTACCCCGAGACTGAAACGATCAGCTTGGGGGACTTTTTCTCCCTGCGCCAACTCTCTTTTGGTATCGGCTATTCGACGGCTCAACTTCGAGGTGTACGTTGCCCCCAATCCGCTAAACTCAGAGCGAAAAGCAGCATCAGTTTGAGCTTCGGGAACGACAGTCCGCTCGGCTGCTAATGCCGGCGTAACCACAGGAATCTTACTAGCCACCAGTTCAGTGATAGACGCAGCAACTTCAGGTGTGGTGTTTGGGTTAGCAGCCAGTGCTTCCAGCTCGGCTTTTACCTGTGCTGGGTTCTCGTTGTTCACTACGCGCTTTCTAACCGGTGTGCCTCTAGGAACTTTTGCTGCGTCGAGGTCGGCTTGAGTCAGTGGAGTGAACGCAGCAACACCGGGCGCTGTTTGTTCGGATACAACGTCACCCTGCTCAAACGGGTCTCTTGGGGCACGTGGAGGGGCAGCAATACCCGGCGCCGATTCTGGAGTTACAGGTATAGCCCTTGCAAGATCGTCAACAGGAATGTTCACTCTTTCTTGCTGCGCAATGCCTTCCGCACCGGGTAACGCCGTAAAGCGATCAGGTTCACCCTCTACTTCTAAAGATGACGGGCTAACGCGAGATGCCCCCGGAACTTCAAGGCTGCCCACGAAACTAGAAGCGGGACGCATAGTAGGTGGGATCGAATCACCTGCTGTTTGAAATGGGTCTTCTGGGGGAGTTAATCTGGTCGGCGCCATTTCTGTAGGCGTTCGTACTTCCCCTGTCGTAAGGTCTTCTTCCGGAGCAACAGGTTCAACAGGTTGAGTTTCCGCAGCCGGCTCGGCTGGCGGTGCAGCAGGTGCCCTGCCTCTACCCGGAGCAAATAAGTCAAACAACCCTTGAGCAAGACCGCCCACACCTGCGCCATAACCGAACGACTCACCGGTGCCTGTAAACGCACCCTGTTCTGGGTTGTACACCCCACGCTCAATTAAGTTCTGTGCAACTTCTGCTGCGGCTTCCTGCAGACCTTCTTCACCACCTGCTTGTACAGCACGTCTTAGTCGGTTCAAAATACCGGATGCAGGCACTTCGCCAATGGCGTTACCAAGGATTCGGAAGGGTACAACAACTTCAGACAGGCCGACCAAACTACCGAGCCCTGTGGACAGCGCACGTTCTTCATCTGTGGCACCACCTTGCTCCGCTCGCTCCCGGGCTGTACCGGCACCCGCCGCCGCGCCTAAACCTGTGGCTGCAGCACGACCCGCAAGACCGAAAGGACCCGCCGCCAAGAAAGGTACAAAGCTACCAGCAGCCTCGCCAAACTGCGCAGAAATGCTGTCTTCGTAACCGGGCTTAGGTTGAAACGGCGCAGCCGCAGATTCCCCAACACGGGCAATCATCTCACGCGCTGCTCTCTCAGGACCTTCGGGTAATAGTGCACTGGCACCAGTCGCCGCCGTCTCCAACAAACCAACAGCCCCACGAGGGATACCTCTAAAAACTTCACCGGCTCGACCGGCTATGGTGCGTTCTGGAGCAAACTTGGAATCAATAATGCCACGTATTTCTTCACGTGGCATATCGTCGGGGAATCGAACAAGCCTGCCATCTGGCACACGTACTATGGGCATCGCTATGTCTCTGTTTAGTTATTTACAGGTCGGTGTAATCTATCACTCCGTCCCCGCCAGTGTCACCTCTAACTTCCGGTATAGGGAACCCGGCCGAGCTTGACGCTGCGTTAAACGCAGACTGGAGCGTTGCGTTGATGTTTCTAATGGCGTTTATTGCAGTCAGTACTTCCGCAGAAGGTGGTTGCCCCGGGAAACCCGTTGCCAACAAGTTGGCGATGTCATCGTTATTCGACCGGATCATGGCACTTAAGTTGCGTTGAACCTCGGCAGCGTTACTCTGACCCTTTTGCGCAGCTTCAATAGACATCTGGATGTACTCCACCCTTCTCGCTGCTGAGTCCGCTATTGCTGCAGCCTCATTATTATCAGCCGTGTTAAGCTGAGAGATTGCCATCTGCAGAGCAACGCCCTGCTGGTTCATCGCAGTGGTAGTGGCGTCGAGACCCGCACTAAACGCTTGCTGCGCTGCTTGCCTATCCATATCCATTAAGCTTGAGGCCAACTCAAACTGCTGTTCAGCCCGGGCAGTGGAATCCGCTCGAATAGCGTCACTGACTTCAGCAACCGCACGAGATGCGGCAGGGCCACCCTGCGCAATAAGGTTTGAACTCGCCAACCCAGAGAGCAATGCGCTAATCTCACGGCTACGTTCTTCTTCCGGTGTAAACATCGGCTTATCCAGTGCGGCAATGCGAGACTGGTACAACGCTTTAAGTTCTTCCGGCACAGCGTAAGCATCACGGGCGCGATCTTCAACACCACGTCGAGTGTCTTCAACGAAGGCTGGGTCCAAGTTGCGATCCCTGATAACGTCAGTTTTTGCCCGTAATGAAGCAAGCCCGCTGTCAGGTGCTGCGGTAGTGCCACGGGGTGTTGGACCTTCAGCTTCAGTTCCCAGTTGAGCAAGTAGTCGGTCAACGTCAGACATAGGTTGCTCTTGGTCAACGCCCATCATTCTGAAGTTTTGATCTGTCACGGAGTACGTAGGCGTGCGCTCGGTTGTCGGCGTAGGTGCAGCATCTGTTTGTGCAGCGGGTTGTTCAACTGCGGGGTATAACGCAGCCACTTCTTCAGCAGACGGAGTTTCCCCTCTACCTGTGGCGCCTTTTAAAAGATTGCTGGCCACCGAACGAATTGGCGCTTCGATATTCTCATAATACAAGTTGCCAAGACCACGGTACGCCTTGGGAAGTTCTTCAAAAGCAAGTCTTCTTGGGGTGTCAATCATTGTGCCGAGTGTTGGTATGGCAAGTTCCCCCATACCTTGATACATCTCCCCTCGAGCTATACTTCTGGCTTCCTCTGGCGGAACCCCTGCGGCTATCAACTCCTGCTCTCGCTGCAAACTTTTAGCTCGCGGAGCCCCTTCAGCATCACCTTCTACAAGGTCTCCTTCCTGAAACGCAACAATACCGCCACCGGCCATACGAGCCATGTTCGGTGCAGAGAGCTGGGGTAACCCACCACTCATCGCTTGCTGCATCTGTTGCGCCTGCATGTTGCCGCCTTGGCGTTGAATACCCGGGGACAGCCGTGAGGCAAGTCCTGCAATACCCTGCTCGGCTGCAAGTTTAGTGCGCTCAGCAACGGTAGG
>Ga0049081_10000971_pt1 | contig 10873 bp, 21 predicted proteins | sample GreLakmeER78MSRF_FD_66717 | JGI IMG/M metagenome (GOLD analysis project Ga0049081, IMG submission 66717) | Freshwater lentic microbial communities from great Laurentian Lakes, MI, USA - Great Lakes metaG ER78MSRF | ecosystem: Environmental > Aquatic > Freshwater > Lake | place: Great Lakes...
TATAAATCAATCAAAAAAAATTGTACCTGAAAGTGAGCATGTTAAATATTTTTTAGATGATTCAATACATTATTTACAAGAATTTGACAAAAAAATAGATTTATTATTTTTAGATTCTTTTGATTATTGCGGAGATGAAGAAAATATAAAAGCTTGTCATAATCATTCTTTAAATGAATTGAAAGCTGCATGGGATAAATTAAACCAACATTGTTTTGTTTTAATTGATGATGTATTTGCTCAAAATTGGGATGGTAAAGGAAAGTTGTCAATACCTTATCTTTTAGATAATGGATTTGAATTAGTATATTTTATGGATTCACAAGCATTATTAAAACGATAATATGATATTAGATTACTTTGAAGGAGCTTTCTATTTGAATTTAGATAAGCGTACAGAAAGAAAAGAGGCCTTTGAAATGAGAAGCTCACAAATTGGCCTTGAAGTAGAAAGATTTCCTGCTATACAGCTAGGCGAAGGAGATGTCCCAAATCCGTTACAAAATAAAGATTGGCACATTAAAATATCATGCACTTATTCTCATTTTGAGATGATTAAAGAAGCTAAAAAAAGAGGGTGGAAGAATTGTTTGATATTCGAAGATGATTGCATATTTGAACCAAATTTCATTCAAAAAATGAAAGAATGTATTCAGGATTTAAAAAATACAGAATGGGATATGTTCTATATGGGTGGAGAGCCTAATGCTGAATGTTATTCTATTTCTAATAATCTTGCTAAATGTACCACAGGACTTTATGGTACACATGCTTATGCAATAAATGAATGTTTTTACGATAAAATTCTAAGCATACCATACACTTCAGGTGTTATTGACACTTTATTCTTATTTTATGATAGGAATAATAAGAACTATGTAATGTCAAAAGACCTATTAGTATTACAAGATGAAGATTTTGTAAGTGATTTGTGGCATGGTAAAATTAAAAGAACCGAAATATATCAAGAAGCATATAAAAAATGGATAAAATGAAAAAATATATCAAGAAGCATATAAAAAATGGATAAAATGAAAAAATTAAGTTTTGTATGTACATCATACCGCAGATTTACATGTGTAGAAAGAATTGTAGCACAATTTCATGCACAAACCTATCCTAATAAGGAATTAATCATTTTTAATACAGATGAGGAATACCCTTATACTTTGGGATTTGAGGACAGCTCAATTATCATTGTAAATAATGGTATAAACTATGAGACAAATACTCCGTATGAAAACAGAGGACAGATATGCAGAGATGCTGTAACTCACGCCACAGGAGATTATTTCATGTTAGCAGATGATGACGACATTTACTTACCATGGCACATGCAACAAGCTGTAGATGGTATTGAAGCTAATGGGAAAGATGCTTGGAAACCTCAGCAAAGCTTTTTTGCAACACCAAATAAAGTTCAAATGTGTATGAATACACTTGAGGCATCAGTTATTGTAAAAATGGATAGAATTAGAGAAATTGGGTTTAGAAGTGATATTACAGGATATGAGGGACTTAGTTGGTATACTAAGTTAAGAGATGAAAAGCATTTAGATGAGCATAATAAGTATTATGTACCTTCTTATTGTTTTAATTGGTCCGACCCTCATGAAATAGCAGGTCATAAACAAAGTGGTGCAATAGGTAGCCCAAATAACTTTGAAAATCATAAAGAGGCATCAAAAGATTATGCTACTAGACCTTTAGAAAAATTATCTGAGGAAAAATTAAGGGAAACCTACAAACCATATTATCATTTTTTAAGACAACATGTTGAAGATTTCCCCTTGGAGTTAGTAAGTAAGTATGTCCCTACTCAGGTATTTCAGGTAGAGAATTTATTGTATTAATTACAGAAGCTTGTTTCAATGAAGTAACTTTCTTCCCATCAATAATTTTAATGTTATTGTCTTCATCTAAGCTTAGAATGGCACCTCCTTCAAGTTGGCCATCCATTTCTACTGCTTTTTTGCCATAGAAGTCCTTTGGAAGCATTTTAGATAACTGAATCAATGCAGTCTTTCTGACCATCCACATTTGAGGGTCTTTTTTGTCATTGAAATATAAATCATTGTCATATCGAGAAAGGGCCTTAATCTTTAAAATCTCCCCTTTTGACAATACTTGGAACTGATAGTCCCCATTCTTTAATTTAGCCACCGCATAGACGAATTTAAGCGTATTAGCAGACCTTTCTGTATCGAAGTTGGGTTTATGTATAATATTCTGCTCAAGGCCGTAAATCGCCTCAAAATGGTCCCCTTCGAATACACACTCTGTATGTATCTTAGTTATCTCCCCTGACCTTAAAAGGATGCTTACAAGTCCTTTATACCCGATTAATGGTGTTACAGTTTGTTTGCCATCAATTCTGCGTGGAATTAAATAAAACTCCCCTAGCATATCACTTGGAATTAACCCAATCTCTGCTCCTGCTAAAATAGAGGCAAATAAGGAGCTAGGATTTTCTTTGAACGCATCTATTAGCTTTGGGTTCTTTTTGAGCTCAGAAACGACTATTTGAACGAATTGAGCAGGTTCTATGTTATGCTTTGATAACAAGTTTGGTAATACCTGCTTTTTGTAAGCCTCAAGACTATTATTAAATAGCTGAATAGCTGTTAAAGGTTTTGCAGGAGGTGGAGCAGGAGCTTGAGGCTGTGGTTCGTTCAATTTTGGAACATCTTCATCTTTTCGTGCTCTGTTCTTTGCTCTTAGTTCCATTTCGCCCTGAGTAACAGGTGTTGTTAATACAAATTCATTTTGTGGCTTTGGTGCAACATCTTCTGTGTTGTCAATTGAGAAAATGTCAGTTTGTTGTAGTTTTTCTTTCATTTTTATGGTTTTGATTTTGATAAATTAGTTTTTTTAGGTCCAAAGTGATTTTTTAAACCTTTTATAAATTGCTTATTAGTGGGTATTAAGGGTTCTCCTGTAGTGGGATTACCATATATCTTGACATCGTTTTGGTCTATAGTTCTAATATCTCCTGTATCATATAATCTAATTATGAATTGAGGATTAGAGTGAATTGACCCGCCAATCATAAAGATTGCTACTCCATATCCTAATGGTGTTTCTACATCAAAAGGATTTAATATTTCATGGATTGTTTGTACTATCATTTTGTGGTTATTTTGTTCTATAAATTTTAGTGTATCTCTGTTTTACTTCGCACCAATATTTTACCCATCCTTGATTATAGGAAAGATGTATAATTTGGCCGCATAGGTAACATTTATACCGATACATAGGATTCTATAATAAGTTTTAGCTCTTCTTTATTTAGTTTATAAGTTATGTCTATTTTTTCTCCATTATCTAAAACTATCACAACACTTGTAATTACTCTACTTACTTCTTCAGAATCGTAAAAGGTATGAAACCCATGGCCTTCTTCTACATTAGTTTCTTCTTGATAAGTTACATCAAACTCATAACAAATCTCTCCGTATTGAGTTTCTTTTTTAATTATGCTTTTCATTTTTTTCTTCCGATTTAACTACTATTAATATTATAACAAAAGCCATTATAAAGCAAAATAAAGCTGCAATAGTTTTGATTAAATCATACATTTTAATAATCTATTTGTTCTATTAAAGGTACATCAGTTTTTTTATCACAACTATCATAAAATGGACATTCTAAGCACCTAATATAATTTGGTCTAGCTTCTAGTTTTTCAGGGTTGTTATAGTGAAAATCTATATAATTTTTCATCTTAGGAACAAAAACATCTTCATGTAATTGTAAATGCTCAGGCTGAATATTAGTTTTAATAATCTTAGCCTTCTTAGGGTCTTTTGAAGAAAATATAAAATAGTAAAAAGGTATATCCTCAATACCCATTATTTTGTTAATCAAGTACTTATAATGAATTGGCTGCAATAACTGCTTTGACTTGTATATTAAACTTTCTGTATGCCATCCATATTCATTCCATTTGTCATCTATTAAAGCACTATATTTTAAATCAATAATACACTCTTCGCCTTTCCATTTTGCCCTGATGTCAGATATTCCACTACATCCATCATGAGACATATATTCTCCAATCTTTAATATTTCAATATCATGCTTTTTGACTATCTCTTTAAATAAATCTGCTGACTCTGCCGCCCTTTCGTAGTCCACAGCATATTTCTCCTTAGAAGTACCTGCATATACCATTTTAGGTTGTGGTATTGGGTCTCCTTCTCTCACATAGTCTGTAGCTTTATACTCAAAATAAATTCCGAGTTTAGCAGCTTCACTAGAAGGAGTTGGTAGTTTTTCAAAGTACTGCTTACGGATTTTTAATCCACAGCCTCTTACATTTTCATCGTAGTAATCCACATAAGCTTTTAATAAGCTTTGGGAAAGATTTGGTTTTTGCATTTTTTTATGGTTTTTTTGATTGTTCTAATTATACTAAAGAATACGATACATACACCTCCCATTAGATATACTGATATTACTAATATAGGTACAATTACTAATAGTAAAACAAATATTAATGTTGCAATTATTGGGTCGGCCATATTAATCGTTTATAAAATAATCTCTTTTATGTTCTTTTAAATTTTTTGCTTGGTCAATTACTCTCATAGCATCTTCAATAGTTTCATATTCCACTACTATAGCTTCATCTTGTAATATCTCTTCATTTTTAAATTTGTGCCTTTCGCAGTATAAATTGTCTCCCGTAGTCAAGTAAATATTTTTTTTATAATCAAAGGCATTTGTAACCCTCATTAGTGAGCAGCTTTTAAATTCTGTATGATAGAACCTACAACTAGAACACTTTCTAATCATTGGTAGGCTTTTTTGGTTTAAATAAAATTCCATGTTTTTGTTTTAAAATAGGGTTATTTGTGGGTTTTCATTGGAAGTTTCTTCTATTTTGTAAACTTCTTTATAGAATGAAATTACGGAATCATTTACAATATTCAAAAATTCAACCATCTCATCTACCATGGTGGTTTTGCCTTTTAAAACTGTCATTTTCCTGTATTCATCGTATTTTTTAGTTACAAAGCCATTGCTTTTAAAATTTGTTAATACCCTGTTAGTTTCCTTCTGTAGCATATCTATGTGCCTTTTGAATTGACCTCTATGAGCTTCATGAGAGGATGACATATCCTTTAAGAGTTGGGTAAGCCCTTTTGAATTTTCCAAATACTCTATTTGTGCCTTGTCGCTGAGTTTATCGGCCAATCTTCGCCTTTTAGCTTCAGATAGCTCAGGGTACTCCTCTTCAATTATTGTTAAAAAAGAGTTGAAAATATTGTCTTTTAAATGATTTTTCATATTATCTTTGGTTTACGATTCACTTACTTCTAGTCCAAATTCGTGAAACTTCGTTACTGAGAGCAGTCTAGGTTTGAGCCATTCTGCTCTCTTTTAATTTTTATACATTTCTGTATCTTTTTTTTCATTTTCCTTCATGGTTATTTATTTAGTTTATTATTAAAAAAATTTATAAAAATTAGACAAGATATTGATGTAATTACATTAACTATTGGTATATGAGGGAAAGGAGATTTTTTTATAACACTATTCTCTGCATTAAAATATACAGCCCAATCTATTATATTCTTTGAAAATATTTGTACAAAAAAATCGTAGTTTTCAGCAACTGTTTTAAATAATAGTAAAACTGAATATATCATCAGTTTAGCAAATAAAAAATTTAAAATCAATAGGATAATAAGAATTGTAATCATATATTTTAGTTTATTTCTTTTTCTTCTTCGTTTAAAATTGGTTTCTCAGGTTCTACTAGTTGCTTCCATTCTAAGCTTACTGTATCTAAATAAGTCTGTACCATGTCTCTATTTGCAGGGGTATCTCGATAATAGATGCAGTCAGTCTTATAACATATAAAGTCTTCGCCAAGCATTTTAGCCATAATCATCATGTGTTCATAACAATCATATCTAATATTATTGTATACTTTTTGTAGAATAGGGTCAAATTTGAGCTCAATTGTCTTATTGGTCATTACCCCATCCTTTATGATTATATACTCTTTATGAGAGGCTAAATTGGCAAGAGAGGCCAATCTGAGAGACTTATCCTTTAACAATAAGCCTTTTTGATATGTTTTAGGCTTAATTACCCCTTCTAGGTAAGCAATACGCCAATAAGCATGGTCTATATCTGTAGCGGTTATTTTGCCCCTAAAACTGCGATTCTTAGCGTTCCAATAATTTACAGGTAGTTTTTCTTTTTCTCTAATTCTACGATTTTCAATAAAATCTTTGACATCATTCTGTACGCTTCGGAATATCCAAACGCCCGTTGTAACCTTCTTTTTTGGAGATGGGAATAAAAACTTTCTATTTTGCCAAATTAATTCATCGGAGAATGACCCTTTACGGTAGTAAGCTATTCCTTTCTTTCCTTTAAGCTTATCAAGTATTATCTTTTGTTGGTCGTGTCTCAGGATGGTAAATCCATTTTGTAAAGACATTTTATGGTTTTTTTATGGTTATTTTTTATTCTTAAATGCTAATATACTCTTTTTTTGTTTCTCAAATTGTGCTTTTGTAATTACTTTTTTCTTAACTAATTCCTGTAAAGACTTTAGTGCATTTCTGACTGCGGCATTAAGTTCTTTTTTTTCTTCTGCAGGTTTCTTTGGTGCAGTCTTTTTTGCTATTCTCTTTCTCTTCCTTTTCTCTTTTTGTAATTCTTTAAACTTACCTGCTAAATAGTCATTGATTTGGTCAACCTTCTTTTGCTCTGTTGCAGGTAAATCAAAGTTTACAGATTCATCATTAGCTTCAGGCTTATCATTAATGTAAAGGATATACTCTACAAAGTAATTGTCAGGATTACCATTATTCTTTTTACCGTACTTTAATTTGACTACTCCACTAAAATAAGCCATCCCTGATTGGTTTTTAGCCAAGTCTTCTCTGATATTCTCAGTAATCTTTCTAACTCCATCTCCATAGTAGCTGTAGTTTCTAGTATTGAATACTTTTGTTTTACCCAAAGCTCCTGCATTAACTCTTACATCTAGGCAGTCAGGTAGTACAGTCCTAATGTGATTATCTATCTCATAATATTCAACAAAAGCTAGATAGGCTTCAGAAAGATATAAAGGATTACAAATCTCTTTAGGGGGTAAAGTTTTAACAACTTTTCTTATATCAGTTCTAATCTCTCTTAATGAGAGCTTTTCTTTTGCTTTAAATTTTGGGTAAATTATATCACTTACAATCTTTCTTCTCTTAGTTGCACCTATCTTCTGTTGATTAGGTAATTTTTTATTAGCCTCTCCTAATTCCCTTACAAGAAAATTATATAGCCTGACACCCTTTAATTGGGACACATTGACTATCTTTTTTTTGTTAGGGGCCATGGTTATTTTAAAATTTTAAGGCGGACAACGAAAATACTAAATAAATTTATAATAATCTCTGACAATTTCATTAAGTCTTACACCCAATAGTAATTCCCTACTTGTTACATCTAAATGAAACTCTAATCTTAGTAATTTATCTATCAAAATGGTTGATACACAGAGCAATATGTATTTTTCGGTACTTCTATGACTAGCCATATATATATCTTTCCAACAAATATTATTGGCATCAGCTATAGTAGTAAATACCTTCTCAAATACTTGATATTGATACTTACACTCATCAATCTTTAAACTGTATATAAACTCGTTTTCTAGGTACTCATGCTTTCGTAACCTCTGCATAACTAAACTTGGTATCATTTTCTTTTAATGGTTTTTCGTATGGTCTAATAAGGTTAAAATCTAAAAACTTCTGTAGTTCAAACCCCTGTTGTTTGAAGTTCAAAAAAGTTCCCCTTTCTTCAATAAGCTTTTTAGGGAATACATAAAGCTTGTCATCATCTACTCTTAAAGCTATGGTCTTTATATGGATAAGGTTACTGCTTAAAATTTCCCAATTAAAGCCGAATCCTCCTGCTTTTCTATGGTAATGTTTAGCACAGTCTCTAACACAGTTGAAAGTTGCTGTTTGAACATCTACATAACCTAATAATCGGGGTTTTCTGAGGTTTGCTAGTTTTAAATGGATTGTGGCCCAAGTCCATTCTTTGTTTTCATCGTAGAATCCTCTAACGATAAGTGCATTTTTTTGTTTGTCCTCTTTTCCAAATACTTTACTTCCGATGTCCATGGTTTAAGTTTTTTATGGTTTTATAAAGTGAAACTAATCCTTGAATGATTATAGCTAAAACATATACTAGAATCCCTAATGGGATTGAAAAAAATATGAATTTTGATAACTCAAATATCGGTCTCATATCCAAAGTTAATTTCTATATCTGTAATGTGAACTTGGTTTTGGGTAGTGTTTATAACTTCTTAAATTTTGTGAATATCGTGGAGGGTAATAATTCATCGGTCTATAATAGGGCCGATTGTATATAGCATTATAAGTTAATAACTCGTTGACAAAACCACAACTAGATAGGGATAAGATAAGAAATAATAGTAGAATAAGTCTTCTCATAATGTTAATTTGTATGGTTAAAAATACCTGCATTTCCTTCATCAATGATTTGTGGTTCTTGTTGATTTACATACATAATCCAACCTTTAAATTTACTTCTCATTAATGACCTGTAACTCGCTTGGTCCTCTCTTGCAGCTTGTTCCATAAAAGCTTTCTCAAGCTCCTCTATTTCTCTAGCTAATTTTAATCTAGCCATTATTATATTATCTGCTGATACTACGAAAAAATCTTGTGCTACATAGGCTGTATCTGCCCAAATGTATGTTTTCATGTTAATTAATTATAGGTAAAGGTAAAAAATTGTGAATTAATCTTTTGTCAACTTCTAAATATATAAACTTGTCATCTGATTTAAGCAATTCAACAGGGATAATATCAAAAGCTATAGTTACCCTGTATTTGCCATCATTAAGCCATTCTGAGCTTCTGTGGCCATCCCCCTCTGATTTGCCGATAACACATAAGCCATCATAGCTAGGAATCGTAATCATGTCTGCAACATTAGGAATTTTATAGTCTGTATGGGATGGGTGCTCTCCTTCTGTATTTACACAATAAAAGCCATGATAAGTTTTAAAATGTGGCTGCCAATGACTGTGCCAATCTATATTTTTACCTTTATCAAATAAGTTAACCCAACAACGCATATAATATGTTTTATCTTTCAAAAGAACTTCAGGTAAATGTTTAATTATATTAGCGTATAGCTTATTCAGTTGTGGGCATGGAAAGTTAAATAAATTGTATACTCGATGGTAATAAGTAGTAAAACAATTATATATATTTTCTTCAGGTATTGGAGGATAGTTATACTTTAAAGCATTCTCTACATCTATACATGTTTTATATAATTTTTCATTATCAATACCTTTAAAATCAAAGGTCCATAGGTAATCTTTTGCTATTTCTTTCATATAATTTATTTAAAAATTTCATCTTGTAATAAAGCTGTAGCTATAAAGCATAATAATACTATAATAGCTGACTCAATGTTTGTTTTGGTTTCTTTTTTCATGGTTATTTGTCGTTTAAAATATTAGGTTCATCTGTAGTGTCAATAATATCAATTAAAGGTTTTTGTTGTGGGTGTTCATAAATTGTGAATTGGTCGAACTCCCCCTCTTCATAAGAGTATTTGAAATCGATACAATACAGAGTCTCCTTATACTGACTTATAATAGCTGATATAGCTTTATCTAGCTCCCTTATCCCTTTAAATCCATAAAACTCATCAAAATCATAAATACCCTGCTCATAGGTAGTATAAACCATTAATTCGTATGTAGGAAAGTATTCATCATCATCCCATGCTTTCTGTTTAGGTAACCCCTTTATTATGGATTTAACCTGTTGCTTTAAATCATCTGTTATGTAATTACTCATTTGGATTATTTTTTAAAAATTTATAAATAGTAGTTAAAACTGCTCCACCCACAAAACCATAAGCTAAAGATGGATTAATAGGGTATAGGAAAGAAACGCTAATTAAAATACAAATAACAATAAATAGTAGAGCAAAAGCCCATTTGTTATTCATTAAAAAGTGTAATAAATCGTAAACGAAGTCTTCAAATTTCTGTTTCATGGTTATGATTAATTATTAAATCCAATAATTTTATTTACATTGTTAGAAAGGTCTACAATTAATGATTCAGCAATAAAGCCTTTTCTCCATCCATCAGGGTTTTTTCTCATATCTTCAATTGTTAGTTCCATAACTTTAATAATTCTCTCTCTTAATAAAGCATTTTCCATTGGAGAATTAGTCCTAATTAATTTTCTTAGCAATTCTTCGTTTGTTTTGTTTTTTTTCATGATTATGCTAATTGTTTTTGAGGAGCTAATTTAAGATACTTGTTGAATAATGCTCTAGCATGTTTCCAATCTTTTGGGGTAATGTTAAGAACCCAATTCTCTATGTATACCTTCCCCTCACTACCGTTCTCAAAACGAATAGTCCAACCTGTGTACTTTTGATTAGCAGATTCAGTAACATCTTCAATGTTATGAGTAGCCCATTGGTACACCCCTTCAATAAATCCACCGCAAATTTCAGAGTAAACAGAATCAGTAATTGAACTGAAGCGATTATAGATAGCAATGTTAAATGCAATACCGCCATCCATTTCTAAGTAATCATTAAAAGTTTTCATGGTTTGTTGTTTTTATGGTTTTTATAATTCCTTTACAAGTACTAAATTCTGATTAATTTTTGAAACCGCCAAATAAATTTGTTAAAATTTTCAAAATATTTTATATGTATACTTTTCCTCTACACTTCTTTCCCCAACCCAAACTCCTTAAAACCCCCTCACATTCTTACAGAACCGCCCCAAATTCCCGCCCAATCCCCAAAACCATATCTATACCTCAAATAAACCCCG
>Ga0049081_10000972_pt1 | contig 10852 bp, 9 predicted proteins | sample GreLakmeER78MSRF_FD_66717 | JGI IMG/M metagenome (GOLD analysis project Ga0049081, IMG submission 66717) | Freshwater lentic microbial communities from great Laurentian Lakes, MI, USA - Great Lakes metaG ER78MSRF | ecosystem: Environmental > Aquatic > Freshwater > Lake | place: Great Lakes...
CCAATATAACTCCAAGGTGTCTCAGTTACAGAGTCAACACCAAAGTCAGTTAAGTCAACTACAGTCTTCCATTGGTAACGCTTACAATTCTTCTGGTGTACAAGAACAACTACGAGCATCACAGGAGAAACTAAGACAAGCCTCCGACTGGGGTAACTTCATTGGTCAGTATGACTTAAGCAACCGTGACGCTGACAAGTACGCGGGCGAGCAGAGTCAAGCCAGTGGGTACAGACAATTCCTTGAACAACAACTTGGAAGTGCCGAATACAATGCCGGTAACTTACTGAGTGGTTACGACCCGACAGCGGCTATCAACGCTGCACGGATGACAACCGAGGGATTCGATGCGTACAAGAATAGTCTGAGCAGTCAGGGCGGAGACTTTGCTTCTGCACAAGGTAACGCCTTACAACAACGAAGTCTATTCGGACAGAACCTGTCTCAGTATGACCAGGAAGTCCGTAACAAGTTAGACACTCTTGGGCAAGTCTACCAGGCATACAAAGGGCTAGGGGACATTAACGCTCAAACCGGTTCTACTGGTAAAGAGAAAGTCATGGGTCTGTTTGGGCTACGCGCTCCTGATATTCAGGGTGTACAAAATGAGTTCGGCTCCATGCAAAGTTCGTACCAGCAGAAAGCTACAGAACTCGGTATGCTAAGTGGGGACACTGCCGGCGCAAGAGCCGGTGAACAGCAAATGGGAGTTTGGCAAGGAATTGCTTCTAAGTTCAACCCGGCTGCCCAGGGTTTACTAAGCACTTACGGTAACGCTCAGGACACTCTTTATTCTATGTACGGAGATTTAGACGCTGTCAGAACAGGTCGTATTGGTAGTGAGGCATCAAGACAAGCCGGACTACTCAGTAACGCTACTAATACCCTAAGCGGTGTGGTAGGAGAAGCAGGGACAGCTACTACTCGACTAGAGAATCTGTACAATGAGACGGCTAACAGACTTCGTTCTACACGAGTTGCTGAAGGTCAAGCACTTCAAGAACAGAATGCACAACGAAGCTTTGTAGACAGGCAGAACAGACTGATGAGTCTTGCTGCTACAACTTTAGGTAAGCCAGCAGAGCGTACCCTAGGGACTCTACGTAGACCCGAAGAGGATACGCAACAGACTTTTGACCCATTGGGACTTTCTCGTGGGTACTCACTATTAGGAGGATTTTAGTTATGACTTACGGTACGACACGTAAAACTTTTGACGCACAAATTTGCAAAACGCAAAGTGTGATTAAAGAAACATGGAAAGCACGGGGCAGTATTGACGACAGCCCTGCCGCTGTTTTGTATCTGAAACGTGCAGACGGTTCTCAAGGCTTCTATTTACCGGAACAAACTGTTATCGGTTTACAGGGGTTAGCTGTAGTCAGCAACATTACTGACGCATACAGCACGTCTACTATTGAGCATATTCAGTTTAACGCCCTTGTCTTCCGTGACACGAGCGGTAACGTTACGGTTGTTATTGACCCGGCAACTCCCCAGACTGAAGCCATTGCTACGATTAGTATTGTCGCCAACACGACTGTACAAGCATTTGAGATTAAACTTGAAGTAGTCGGTACTCCAGACGCGACCTCTGTTGCTTGTGTTGCGTATGTAGAAATGACTTGTATCTACGAGCCGAACATTCCGTTGTTACCCGCCGGCGGAACTGCTGTGTTGTCTACTGCTGAATAATCTAGTGGGGGTTAACAGCCCCCTTGAGGTAATTATGGTTACGAAAGATACGTTATTAAAAGACTTGTCCAAAGAAGACCTGATGGTTGTACAGAAAAACCTTACAGCCAAAGGGTTCTTTACTTGGGTAGACGGTATTTACGGGAAGAGTACCGCTGATGCGTTTGCTAAGTGGAAATCTTCTGTACACATGAAGTTGCCTGCTACAATTGGTGCGGAGTCCTGGGCGTTACTGACGGCTCCACCCTCCGGTGCAGACTTTGGTAACTTCAATTCAAAAATCAGTAAGCACTTTACTGTAGGGGAAGTTAGTCACAATTCTAAAGACCGTATTGTGTACCACCCTACGCATCAAGCCAATGCTAAACGACTTGCTGCTGAACTTGACAAAGTACGCGAAGCTTGGGGTAAGCCAATTGGTGTAACCTCCTGGTATAGACCTCTGCTTGTTAACAAACGAGTTGGCGGCGCGCGTAATAGTCAACACCTTAACGGGTCTGCTGCTGACATCTACCCGATTGGTGGTAACATTCACGAGTTCCAGAAGTGGCTCGATAAATTCTGGGGAGACAAGGCACTTGGGTACGGAGCTAAGAAAGGTTTTGTACACGTTGACCTGAGACCTGGTCACATCCGTTGGAACTACTAGGAGGTACACAGTGGCTAGAAGAAGACAAGTTGAAAGGAAACCACCGACAAGAGCACAACTCGTAAAAGCTCTTGCTGATAAGTGGGCGTTTGCTGACTTAATCAGTTTCCATGGTGGCTCCAAAGCTTTTGGGGAGTGCCACCGTGAACTGTCTAATTGGCAGGACACAGACGCGCGTGAACACCGAAGACAACTTATTCTTATGCCACGTGGACATTTGAAGACGACAATCTCCACGGTACTCGACATACTGTGGAGTCTGTACATCAACCCGAACTTACGTATCTTTATCGGGTCAGCTAACCAGAGTTTGTCAAAAGCTATCTTGAGGGAGGTAATGGCTAACTTCACAGATAACTGGTTACAAGAGAATGTGTGGAATAATAGACCTCACATTGAAGGACGGCTAGTACCAGTCCTTGATAGTTATGGGCGTATAGAAAGACGTAAACGGAAAACTGCTGAAGGTGGTGACGTTGATGAGATGGATTTAGAAACGGAAGATGATAAAAAAGTTATCTGGAGACAAGACCTTGGTATTCAATTAATTCGACCTGACAAACTTAAAGAACCGACTGTGGTTATTGGTAGTGTACAATCTCCTGCTACTGGTTTCCACTATGACCGTCTGTACTTTGATGACATCATTAACTTTGACAATTATGACAAACCGGATAAAGTAGAAAGACTCGACATCTGGCGTGATGACATGTTCAACGTACTAGATGATGCCTGGTTTGATGAAGACCTGTATGACTCACTGTGTAAGACTTCCAGGTCAGAAACATATCGTTCTGTATTCAAGCGTCACTGTAGTGTTGGTGGTGACATTATTGTTGTCGGTACAAGATATTTTAAACATGACTGGTACAAAAAATTAATTGATAAAGAGTCAGAAGATGCTGACGAATTCTCGTGTTACGTCAAGAACATTTACAAGAATGGTGATGATAATTCAAGTGGTTACTTGTGGCACGAACGTTGGAGTGAACGTACAGAAAAACAACGACGTAGCTCGACAAGTACCAAAAACTTTAATGCTCAGTACCTAAACAAAATTGTTGTTGACGAGGAACAAGTCATACCTTGGTGTAAGATGTTGACAATGAACCCGGCAGCTATTATCCGTAGAGATGGGCAACTACGAGTACAGTATGAGACAGACAAAGAACGTCTTGATATTGTACCCCACATTGTAATTGACCCGGCTGCAACATCTTCTGAGAAGTCTGACTACACAGCAGTGTGGTGCGGAGGTAAAGACCGTAACGGAGACTTGTATCTACTAGACCTGTGGTGTGGTAAAGAGTCCAGTGTCAAATGGATTAAGCGAGTAATTGACATGTGCCGCAAGTGGAACATTAAACGTGTACACCTTGAGACTGTAGGCTTCGCTAAAGAGTTAAAGACAACGTTCCGACTGGTTATGCCTAATGACTACCCAATATCTGTTATAGACCATAATCCGACTGGTAGGACAGGCAAAAAGGAACGCATTGAGAACGGGCTACAACCTATGTTAGACAACGGTAAAATCTATGTAATGCCTTGGATGTCTAAACTGGACTACGTTACAGACCAGTTTGACTTCTTTCCACAGGAGACTGTAAAGGATGATGCTCCTGACGCTTTACAAATGTTGAATGAGGTTGCTAAAACCATGCGACTACAACTTACCAATGACAACGCACACCTTAATGTGAACAAACGCTTTGGAGGCATCCGCTAATGTTTGACAATAAAGAATTTGCAACGACACAGACAGAGCCTATTGTACATCCAGTAGACTCTAAGTGTATCACTGAGTTTATTACGAGTAAGTATATTGACTGGTCAGAGAAGCGACAGCCACTTGAGGAAGACTGGAAAGCTTCTTGGGCGGAATACTTTAGTAACACCAGAAGTGCTGACACAATTCGTGCAGAAGCATTCAAACAACTTGGAGATGTACAAACTGATTGGCGCAGTAAAATCCCTACTGGTAAAGCGTTTGAGCTTGTGGAAGATGCTAACTCGTACCTACAGGGTGCGTTCTTTCCTAACAAGCAGTGGTTTGACGTGTACCCTCAGAAAATGATTCAAGACCCTGATTGGCAAGAGTTACTTAAAGTCATTCAAAAATTTATTCAAATTAAACTTGACGACGCATACTTTCAAGAATGGTGGGACATGAACATCCGTCAGTGTCTTGTTACTGGAACTAGCGTTGTGTCTATGCCTTGGCGTTATGAAGCGACTCAAACTACTAAGAATGTACAGATTACAACCATCAAAGGTAAGAAGAAAGTTGTACCCAAGAAAGTACAGAAGGTTGTTAAGAATGGTCTAGACATCAGTGTCATTGACATGTTCGACTTCTTCATTGACCCGTTCGCACCGGACACACGGGACGCTACCTGTATTCGACGCTTCACTAAAACGAAAGGTGAACTCATTCGTCTAGTCGAGGAAGGAGTGTACAACCAGACAGATGCCCGGACTATCCAGAGTATTCAGAATGCTAAGAAGTCCCCTACTCAGTCATCTTCTAACAAGGCTGAAGTGGTAGCCTTCACAGGTACATCAGATGGGTTTGAGCCAGATGACATGATTGAGGTACTAGAATTCTGGGGAGACATTTGCGTAAACGGTCTTGAGTATACCGACGTGTGCGCCACTATCGTTGACGACACACTAATTGACTTTAAGACTAATCCGTTCTGGGGAGGTAAGCCCTACGTTATTACTACCTTTGTGCGTACGCATGACAGCCCTTACGGTATCGGCTTGTTATCTCCTGTACTCGGTCACTTACACCAGTTATTCGTCACACTAAACCACCGCTTAGATATCAGTGAATTGGTTATCAACCCTATGTGGAAAGTCCTTCAAGACGGTACACTGGACTTAGACAGTCTATTCTCCGCCCCAGGTAAAATCATTCCTGTGTCCGACCCGAACAACTTAGTTCCTGTACAATTTGATGTACGTAATCTGGGCATTAATGTACAAGAAGAGCAGATGCTAGAACAGCGTGTCGAGCGAGTAACGGGTATTAACGCCTACGTCGGGCAGGGTCAAGGACGTAATGCAGAACGTGTAACAGCAGAAGAAGTCAAGTCCAAGCGTGACGCCGGCGGTAACCGTCTGGGTCGTTACCATAAGCACATGGAGGAGACCGCTTTACGTGAATTACTAGAGAAGTCCTACTCATTCATTCAACAGTTTGTAGTTGAAGATGAGGTTGTACGAGTTACCGGGACAGTACCGGGCGCATTAGGTGGTAGTTTCGACTTCATTAAAGTAGGACAAGATGAGCTACAACATGACGTAGACATCATACCCGTGGGTAGTGACTGGGTAATTGACAAGGAACGTGAAATTACAGAACGCCTTGACTTTATCACCTTAACGAGCCAACATCCTATTATGTCACAAATGATTAACTGGGAGGAAGTAGTTAAAGATTTGTCACGTCGCATGGTCAAACAGGACTGGGATAAATTCATTAGCCTTAAACCACCAGCACCACAGATGCCCCAGATGCCTCCTGACATGGGGGAACCTGATAGTGCTATGCCTCCGGTAGCAGAAGCCCCGCCCGTAATGTCTGTACCTCTAGAACAACGACTTGCTGCACAAGCACCATTAGAGGGTAAAGAAGCCATTATGGACTTGGCAAGTAATCCACAAGCTTTAGCCCAATTAATGTAGGAGAAAACCATGCCACAAGAATTTACAGTTGACCCTCAAGGGAACACACAACCAGTCAATGATACTGGTGGTTATATTAATACGTCTTCTCCGATGCAGACAAACTTCCAAGCTGAAGAACAGGAACGAGGTTTCGACTCCTTACAACAAGTCGAGGAATTACAACAGAAATTAGGAGTAAACCTTAATGACCTGCAACCTCAACAACAACAACAGCCGGAAGTACAGCCGCCCCAACAACCCCAGGATGATATCTTCAACCGCTTTAACTCGGCGGAGGGGCAACGGATGCGGGACGAGTTTAAGAAGATTATGGGCATCGACCCAATGGAAGCTTTCCAGGCTGTCCAAAACACACAAGCTCAGCTCCAACAAATTGACCAGTGGCGGAAACAAGTCGTCGTTGAACGTGAAATGGACACGTTACGTCAAGAATGGGGGAATGAGTTTGACGCAACTTTTAGTGAAGTGCGTTCTCGTTATGAACAACTTCCTGACCACATGAAGTCTGCCTTAGACAACCTTGACGGTGCTCGTCTATTAGCAGCACAAATCCGTTCAGAACGAATTAATGGTGTACAATCTGGTACGTCATTACCTCGGAGTTCTGGCGTGAGTAGAACTCAAAGTATTAGAACCACTGGTGCGCCAAGTGGATTCGTAAGAACGAGTGACTATCTGAATGACCGAGTCTCTGAAGCTGACTACTTGGCAGCAGTAAGGGCAGGTCGCGTTATCCGAGATTTCTAATATTTACTTAAGGAGAAAACAAAATGGGTTACTCTAGTCCGGCTCCGCTCGGTACACAGTTTACTACTAACACCAGTAGTGTATTCATCCCTGAAATCTGGATGAAAGATTTAATTCGTCACCGTGATATTAGCTTGGTCTTAAAAGACGCAGTCTCTCCGGTGAACTTCAGTGGTGGTAAAGGTGACACCATCTACATCCCGTACGTAAGCAACTTGGGCGTTAACAACAAAGCTCAAGGCGCTCCTGTTACGTACCAAGCGTTTACTGAAAACCGTTGGACTATGACGGTTAATCGGTACAAAGAAGTAAGCTTCGCTATCGACAAGTTCCTTGAAGTGTTTGCCGACCGTGACTTACGAGCTATCTACACTGAGCGTGCCGGTTACGCTTTAGCTCGTGACATCGAGTTCGCTATCTTGGCTGAACGTGCCACTATTAACGGGTACAACTCTGGCTCTCAAGTCGTTTCTAACAGTAGTTCCGGTTTGACTTACGCTGACATCTTAGCGGCTATGGAAATCATGGACAAAGATAATGTACCCCGTGAAGGTCGCCGCTTAATCATCGACCCGTCCCAACATTACAGCTTGTTAGCACAAGACGAGTTCATTTCTGCCGACTACAACACGGGTAACGCGGTATCTACTGGTGAAGTAGGACGCATCTGTGGTGTACCTGTTAAGATGACTACCTCGTTAAGCATTAACTCTACCACTGGTTACACCAATGGTGAAGGTGCTTCCGGGCAACCGACTCCTGGTATGTCTAACTCGCCTTACTACCCGACACAGTCCCCCGTATTACGGAGTGGAGCAAGTGTTACTGCTTCTGCCTTGACTGCCAACTACCACACGGCTATGCTTGTACACCCTGACTGGTGTAAACTAGCCATGAAGAAAATGCCTAGCGTTGACGCTGACTGGTCTGTTGATTACCAAGAGTGGCACGTTGTACAGACTCAAATCTATGACGTTGAGGTGTACCGCCCTGAAGCTTGCGTATTAATCAACACCGACGAAGATGCCTTAGTCTAATTATAACGGGGGTGAAATTCCCCCAGGAGTACAACATGAAACGATTTTTACACGTGCAACTAATTACAGTCCTCATTAAGCTTGCAGACTTACTAGATGACTTAATCTTTGTCTTGACAATTAAACTTGACGACATCTTCACCGGAGAGAAATTTTAATGGCTAGACGTGACGAATTCCAAAGGTGGCGTGACCAGCAAACCGGTTCATTGCCTGCGTCTGTAACGGCTACTGCTGCTGAGCTTAACCAGTTAGATGGATGGTCTCCACTGGAGTTAACTCGTGACAACACGGTACTCCAAACTAAATCAGCGGACTACACGGCTGTTCTTGCTGATGCGGGTACAGTAATCGACTTCGGAGCAGCCAGTGGTGCTACGTTCACTATTCCGGCTAATGCCTCAGTAGCGTTCCCTATTGGTACGGTACTAATTGTTGCGAAGTCCGGTGCTAACACACTGACCATAGCTATCACCAGTGACACTCTTATCTCCTTAACAACTCCAGTATTGGCAGCTTCTGGTGGTGTCGCTTTATTCATTAAAGCGGCTGCCACGACATGGGTATGTGTTTCTGGAAACATCAGTTAATTTATAATGGGCTAACACTTTAGGGGTTGGGGAATGTTTAACCCCGCCCCTTTTTTATTGGAGGTAATCATGACGACTACAAAACTAGACCTAGTTAATAGGGTACTAGACTCAGTAGGTGAACGACGTGTAGCGGTAACGACTGGCGCGTTGGCTCTAATTGCTGAGGACTGTATTCAATTAGCATTAGACGAGGTCGCTACTTCAGCAAACTGGCAAGACTTACTACAGACTACCGTGGCAAGCTCTTGGAGTAATGAAGTGGCAACCCTAAGCACGAGTGAAGAATATCGTGTACGCGGCGTTATGACCAAGAACACGCAAACATCTCAGACGTACAAGACACCAGCTACCTTCCAGGCAAACGAATTATTTGATAGGCGCGTCTTGTATTCATGGACAGGGGCAAACACAGACCTGGTTAGGTGGTGGACTTTCTCCGGAACCGGGACTATTAAGTGTAACCCGTATCCGGCTGACTCTGCTGCACGCGCCACCGTGTTCTTTGAATACTACACAATTCCTACTGTACCGGCTGGAGACAGCGACACGTACTCACCACCCGACCGATGGATGAGACTAATCGAGTTACGAGCCTCAGCGTTATTCGCTTTGAAGCACCAGGCAGATGATAAGCTACACACTTTGTACAACAGAGAATACATGGAACTCAAGAAGAAATTACTTTCTAATGATGTCGGGTTTCCAAGTGGTGGTTACACAATGTACCGGGGTAGCCGGGGGAGAAATGCCTAATGGATATTAAAAACTTTCAAGGTCAGCAGACTGGTGGTAACCAGCGTAACATTGATAAGGACGGTGTGTTCTTGACAGAGAACTACGGTGGTCTTAACACTGAGTCCTCTTCAATGAATATGCCACTGACTGACTCTCCGGCGTTAATGAACGTGGAAGTTACGACTAGCGGAAAGCTTAAGAAGCGTCGCGGGTCTCTACTGATTACCAGTGTAACTGACACAGTTGACCAGCATATACCCGTTAAACTTCTTGATGGAAGCATTGTTAATGTACTCCTGTTAAACGACTCAATCCGTGTAGTTACAGACAGCTACGGTTCGCCAACAACTTTGTACACGGCTTCTAACGTGTTGCCAACAACCACTACTTATAAGAACACATCTGTAACGACAGTTGTTGAGGGAGACTTCACTTACATTTACTTTGTACGACGTGGAACACCACCTATCATGCTAGCAATGTATCAGGCTTATGCAGCTAGCTCTGGAACTACTGTGACTATTCCTAATTACTACTCAGGGGTTTACAGAGACACGTCCAAAGTGACTAACTGTGCATTCAGAGATACCACCGGAACATGGAGAGCTTATTCTTCTATCAATGCTTCTACTGGTGCTGGTACATTATCCACTACTCCCACCTCTGGTGTAGGTATCCATGTTATGTTTCATTGGTACTGGTTCGCAGAAAACATGTGGCGTGACAAAGGACACATTGAAGATAACCTTGTTCGTACACACTCCAACCGAGCTACTGACACGAGACAAGAACTGAGTTCAAAAATGAAGCAGCATTTACTCGCTTCTAAAACCATATCTGAACGTGACAAGAGTGGTGAATATAACGGTACGACAAGAACTATCCGACCCTCCGCAGTAGCAATTAACGCTGTGTCTTCTGATAATCCGCTTAACGTTGTACCAAGTTACTACACTGCTAACCCTGTTCCACAACAAGCCGCAACGGTCTGTAGTAGCAGATACTGGTTTACTGGTGGTCAGTACGTAACCCCTGGTGCTTACTCTTCAGTTTCTGGTAACTCTCCTAGTCTTGACCCTACATGGTTGTATCTTAGTGGTGAGACGCATCTTCAATGGGGAGGAGTTTACTACACTGACGCAGCCTATTCTGTACCGTACATTCCACAGGGAACCGTAGTCTTCAGTGCTGTACCCATTCCATTCCGTGGAGGACTCGGCTGTTACAGACAAGAGTTATTGGTCAGAACAAACAACGCGTTATACACTGTACAGACTGGTGCGCCAGCCTTTGTGACCTCTCCTAACCTTCAGTGTGCGTTGAGCGGAGTAACCTCAGACGTTAGCGGTACTTACCTTAACCAGGTAACAGATAACGTGACTTACGGTTGGTGGTTGACTTTTAACAACGGTTACATCTGTGGAATTCTCGGTGCTAACTTACTTGTCACTGACACCAGTAAACACGGTAACTCCTGGTTTGGTAGCGGAGCACAGGAAGGTCTTTACTCTGGGTACGGTTCAAACATTAAAGACGGTATCTGGACTTGCTACTGGGGATTATCACGTTGGATGAACTACCACACCGGAGCATTCGCTTCTGTTGTGGGTACTTACCAAGACCGCTTAGTTCTGTCTGGGTTTGACAGTAGTCCCGGTACACTAGCCTTTAGTAATGTTGGTACTCAAGACGAGACTGTTT
>Ga0049081_10000975_pt1 | contig 10830 bp, 13 predicted proteins | sample GreLakmeER78MSRF_FD_66717 | JGI IMG/M metagenome (GOLD analysis project Ga0049081, IMG submission 66717) | Freshwater lentic microbial communities from great Laurentian Lakes, MI, USA - Great Lakes metaG ER78MSRF | ecosystem: Environmental > Aquatic > Freshwater > Lake | place: Great Lakes...
CCTTTCAAGCCAGAAAAAGAAAATCATACTTATGTTCATTGTAAAGATGAAGTAGATCTGTTGAAACAATTTCTTGAGTATATCTCAGAAGATTATCCTCATATCATTACAGGATGGAACGTGGAGTTCTTTGACATCCCATATCTATGTAATCGTATCATTAAGATTCTCGGTGAGGATGCCTTAAAGAAATTTTCTCCTTGGAAAGTTGTTGAGGAAAAAAATATTCTTAAATTTAAGAAAGAGAACATCTCATTTAATGTGATGGGCATTGCTATTTTAGATTACCTTGATCTTTATAAGAAGTTTACTTATGGTAATCAGGAATCATACAAGTTGGATCACATTGCCAAAGTAGAACTTGGTAAAGAGAAATTGAACTATGATGAGTTTCCTTCGTTCAATGAATTCTGGAAAGGTAATTGGCCGAAGTTTGTTCGTTATAACGTAATTGATTGTGAACTTGTAGACGAGCTAGAAGAAAAGATGAAACTCATTGAGTTGATTCTCACAATGGCATATGATGCGAAATGTAATTATGTAGATATTTTCTCAGCAGTAAGAACTTGGGATTGTATTCTTTACAATCAATTGCTCAAGAAAAATATTATGGTTCATCAGAATCAGCGTAGTCAAGGCAGACAAATTGCAGGAGCATATGTACAAACTCCCAGACCAGGAAAATATGATTGGGTAGTTTCTTTTGATGCGACAAGTCTATATCCTTCAATTATTATGCAATATAATATGTCGCCAGAAACAATGTCGCAGGAGAGAAATTATTTAGACATTAAAGTAAGCGAGTTACTTGAAGGTAAAGTTGATACTTCGGACTTAGAAGGAAAGAACATTTGTATGGCATCAAATGGTGTATGTTACAACAATGATAAGCAAGGTATATTTCCTGAGATCGTTCAAAAGTTATTTGATGATAGAAAACAGTATAAGAAATTAATGTTATCCGCAGAAGCCAAGTATGAAGAAACAAAAGATCCAATATGGCTAAAGGAAATATCTAAGTATAATAATTTTCAGATGGCTCGTAAGATTCAGATGAATTCTTTATTCGGTGCGATGGCGAATGAGTTCTTTAGATTTTATGATGACCGAGTAGCAGAAGGTATTACTTTAACAGGTCAGTTTATTATTCAGAAAGTTGGTGTAGCACTAAATGATTATTTGAATAAGATATGCGGCACAAAGAATTTTGAGTATTCATTCTATTCTGATACTGATTCTTGTTATGTTACCTTTGCGCCTCTTGTAGAAAAGTTTTATAAAGGTAAAGAACCTCAAAAGATTGTTGAAATACTAGATCAAATTTGTGAGACTAAAATTCAAGAGGTGTTGAACAAAGTATGTGGTGAGATATCTGGATATACCAATGCATTCGATAATAAGATTTCATTTAAGAGAGAAGCAATCGCAGAGACAGGTGTGTGGGTTGCGAAGAAACGATATGCATTGAATGTATATAACAATGAGGGTGTCACATATGCCGAACCTAAGCTAAAGGTAATGGGGTTAGAAATTGTCAGATCATCTACACCCGAACCAATCAGAGAAGGTTTGCGAAAAGCTGTTAAAATGGTTTTGACTTCAGACCAAGATACACTTCAAAAATACATCATGGACTTTGAGGCTGAGTATAGAAAATTAAAGGCAGAAGATATATCCTTTCCGCGAGGCGTTAATGGCATAGGAAAATATACTGATAAGGCTAATATATATAAGGGAGGAACTCCGATGCATGTCAGAGGGGCCTTGCTTTATAATTTTTATACTAAGAAACATGGCTTAGATAAAAAATATGAGCAAATTAAAGAGGGCGATAAGATCAAGTTCGTTTATTTAAAGGAACCTAATACTATCGGCGAAAATTGTATAGCATTCAATACTGTAATACCCCTTGAATTAGATCTACTAAAGTTTATAGATTATGAGACAATGTTTGATAAATCTTTTTTAGAACCTATGAATACAATATTACATGGTATCGGTTGGTCTGCTAAACCACAAGCAACATTAGAAGGATTATTCGGATGAAAAAATTATTAATTGCGTTAGCAATGTTTGCAGGACTAACTGCACACGCCTGGGAACAAAGACAACCTTTGCCAGTAAATGAATGTAAAATACATTCCCCGTATGGATTTGCTGATACTAAAAAATCACTATCTCCTATTTGTCGCCAAGCATATCTTGTAGCATATGACCCCGCAGCAAAAATACCTGCATATGTAGCCTATACGCTATTACCTGCAAATGCACTTGGTTGTATTGCAAGAACAAACGCTTTTGTTGCAGATCAATCTATAAAAAATGGACCTAAACCAGATGACTATGCTGGAACAGGATATGATAAAGGTCATGTTGTTCCCGATGGTGATTTGTCGTGGGATCAGCAAGTTGAATATGAATCATTCCTTATGACAAATATGTTTCCCCAAGCCGGCTCATTAAATAGAGGCATTTGGAAACTTCTAGAAACATCTGTACGTGGTTGGGCAGTTCAATTGAATGCACCGTTTACAATTTACGGCGGCGGAATTTATAATGACCAAGATAAAAAGATTGGATCTGGAGTTGTTGTACCTCACGCATACTACAAAATTGTAATTAATAATAAAACAGGTGAGTATGCAGGTTGGATATTTCCACACGTTGCCCCTTATCCTAATTTAGGAAATGATCTAACAAAGTATCGTGCACGTGTTACGTATGATATCATACACCAATCAGGAATTAATTTTGCTACACCAAAAGGTGGAACAGAACTTCAACCTGGTTCTGAATGGAAAGTTGACTTTGGTAAATTAACCAAAGATAAAAGAGCAAAATGCGGCAAAAATGACTAGACTAAAATTGCATTATGCTATATAATATTGAAATACACTTAAGGAGTTATTATGTCTTTACTTGACAAATTGAAGAAAAATTCTACAATCAAAGAAACAGAAATTCTAAATAAATCAAAATTCTTTAGCAAGAAAGATATGATTCAGACTTCTGTTCCGATGGTTAATGTCGCGCTGTCTGGTAGTTTAGAAGGTGGGTTGATCCCAGGATTAACTGTTTTTGCAGGTCCTTCTAAACACTTTAAAACAGCGTTCTCATTATTGCTTGCAAAATCTTACTTGGACAAATATGAAGATGCTATGGTTTTATTTTATGATTCTGAGTTCGGCAGTCCTCAGTCTTATTTCGATAGTTTCGGGATCGATACCTCCCGAGTACTTCATACACCTATAACAGATATTGAACAATTAAAATTTGATATCATGTCTCAAATTAATCAGATTGAGCGCGGAGATCATATTATAATTGTAATTGATTCTGTAGGTAACCTTGCTTCTAAGAAAGAAGTTGATGATGCGCTTGAAGGCAAGTCTGTTGCAGACATGACCAGAGCAAAGCAGATGAAATCTTTGTTTAGAATGGTTACACCTCACTTGAATATTAAAGATATTCCAATGGTTGTTGTTAATCATACCTATGCAGAAATTGGTTTGTATCCTAAACAAATTGTGTCTGGCGGTACGGGCATTTATTATTCTGCAGACAACATTTTTATTATCGGTCGCCAACAAGAAAAAGATGGCACTGATGTTGTTGGATATAACTTTATTATGAATGTTGAAAAATCTCGCTTTGTTCGTGAGAAGTCTAAGATACCAATCGAAGTAACATTCGAAGGTGGTATTAGTACTTGGTCGGGCTTGCTTGATGTAGCACTTGAAGGTAAGTTTGTTGTTAAGCCATCTAATGGATGGTATTCAAAAGTAGATCCTGAGACCGGAGAGGTTGAGGACAAGAAATATCGTATCAAAGATACATACACAAAAGAGTTCTGGATGCCTATTATTTCATCTAAACGATTCCGTGAATATATTGAGGGTCAATATAAAGTAGCGTCAATTGATATGGTGGGTACTGAGATGTCTGGAGGTTCAATAAACAAGGAGTTCGAGCATGCAAGTGAAGTATGACCCGTGGGTAATTAGAACCGACGATAAAGAAATTTGGGGCGTTAAAATTCTAGATGGTAAGTTTGAAAATACTACATTTTCTATTAATGAATTAGATCAGAACGATGGTAACCAATCTTTAGAATTAGATTATACTGTTCTTTCTGCGCCAGATGGTATGGTAGTTGAAGATGTTGCCGGCAGTGAGTTTGATGAAGTGATTAATTTTATTATAAAAGATATACTACAAAAGGCATTGGATGAGCACGAAAATCGAAAAAGTAATTCTCCAGAATCTGGCGAATGACGATGAGTTTATGCGAAAGGTAATTCCGTTTCTAAAACGGGATTACTTCTTGGATAATAATGAAAGAATAATATATGAAAAGATCAGTAAGTTTATAGATGATTATAATGCAATACCTAGCAAAGATGCGTTGGTTATTGCTGTTCAAAATGATAAGGCTTTAAACGAAGATCAATATAAAGAGGTTGTGGAATATATCCATGACCTCGATCCTACAGACCACAATAAAGAATGGTTGTATAAGGAAACAGAAAAATTCTGTAAAGACAAAGCAATCTATAATGCTATCCTATCATCTATCGCAATCATAGATGGTAGAGACAAAGCGCAATCTGAAGATGGAATTCCGCAGCTTTTACAAGACGCATTAGGAGTGTGCTTCGACAACAATGTTGGGCATGATTATCTTGAAAGTGCAGATAGTCGGTATGAATTCTATCATCGCCAAGAATCTCGCATACCCTTTGATCTAGACTACTTTAACAAAATTACTAATGGCGGATTGCCGAATAAGACATTGAATGTTTGTTTGGCAGGCACAGGGGTTGGTAAGTCTTTGTTTATGTGTCACGTTGCAGCATCGGTATTAGCTCAAGGTAAAAATGTTCTGTATATCACTTTAGAAATGGCAGAAGAACGTATTGCGGAACGTATTGATGCAAACTTGATGAACATTACTATGGATCAGCTTAAGGATTTGCCTAAAGCATTGTTCGATAGTAGAATTGAAAAAATTAGAAACAAGACAGAAGGCTCTTTAATCATTAAAGAATATCCTACTGCTGGCGCACATAGTGGACATTTTAAATCCTTGTTAAATGAATTACAACTAAAGAAACAGTTCAAGCCAGCTTTGATTGTTATTGACTATTTGAATATTTGTGCTAGCTCCAGATTCAAAGGTGGAGCTAATATTAATTCCTACACACTAATTAAATCTATTGCAGAAGAACTTCGAGGATTGGCAGTTGAAGAGAATGTTCCTATCCTATCAGCTACACAGACTACTCGAAGTGGATATGGTAACACAGATGTTGAATTGACAGATACTTCTGAATCTTTCGGCTTGCCCGCGACAGTTGACTTTATGTTTGCTTTGATATCTACAGAAGAAATGGAAGCATTGAATCAGTTGATGGTTAAGCAGTTGAAGAATAGATATAATGATCCTACACAAAACAAGAGATTCGTTATTGGTGTTGATAGGGCAAAGATGAAACTATATGATCTAGAACAATCGGCACAAAAAGGTATCACTGATTCTGGTATTCGTAACGAAGTTCCTAGACAGAACAAGGCAGCGGTACGTGAATTAGATGGCATCTTTAGTAACAAGCGAGACTTTTCAAAGATTAGGATTTAATATGCAAAAACTTTCAGGTAGCAGATTAGCAGGACACAATCTCAAAGCAATGGCTCAAGGTAATATTCTTCATATGGCTGAAGAATCTCCTATACCATTTGATATTGCAGATTTAAAAGAACTTCAAGATCTTCAATCCAATCAAATTATAACTATGTCGAAAGATTTGGGAGAATTTAAAGTTATAAATAAAAAGTAGCCACAAAGGAAAAGTTATGATAGTAATGGTTAGAGGAGCAAAAGACAATCAACTAACTAAGCTATTAAAGATGGCGGCTAATTTTTTTGCCGAAAAACTATTATCCTCACAACTAAGTAAAAATATAACATTGACCATCCACATTAAGGATAAGCTTGATGCCGGAGGTTACTGCGATTATGAAGATGAAGGGCTACCATTACCTAGAACATTCAATATAGAGATCAAAAGAATAAAAACAAAAATACATATGTTTTTGATCCTTGCCCATGAGATGGTTCATCTTAAACAGATGGCAAAGGGAGAAATGAAGGATAGGTATAAGAAATCAAAATATGTAACAGTATATAGAGGTGAAACATATGGAGACGATATTTCATACTGGGATCAGCCATGGGAAATCGAGGCATATGGTTTAGAACAAAGTCTTGTTGCTAAATTTTTAATTGAACATGACCAATTCAAAACGCTTAAACAAAAGCAAGCCGATTGGTTCGTATATAATGAAGAATATGATTTGGATGAAATGCTAAAAGTATGAATCCCAAATTTAATTATAAGGAGAAAAACAATGGAACACGTAACATTTACATTTTATGATGTGGTACAAATTGTGTTAATGTTGGCAGCTTGCTGGGCTTGTAAGCTCAATGGTTATCATAAAGGAATTTCCGATACGATAGGATTTTTAGAAGACAAGGGTATCGTAGAAGTCACCGAAAACTCAGAAATCATCAAAGCCAAAGACTAATGATTAATAATTAGTCTTGCCCCAGCAAGGACTGGGGTATTTTTTTGGCAGAAAACGCTTGACTTCTTGCACAAACGGTTATATAATAATGGTTCGAATGAGGAAAAGATTATGAATTTTTCGATAGGTGCAGATATAAAATTGACGACAAAGTGGAAGTCAAACATTCTAGGACAAGAGTTCGACATTAAGACCTTCAGGGGTAAAGTCGTTCCAACTCCTAAATGGTTGGACACAGACTACATCTCACTTCATACTGGTACTCCGGAATATCCCATATCTCATATTCATAAGAAGTTTATAGTTGGGCATACTTTTACAGAATCCAGAAGTATCGCGCGCATATTCAATGTCAAATCAAAATCTTCGGGCAAGTCCTACACAGTCATTTCCGAAGATGGCACTGTTCAATGTGATTGCGTTGGCTTCCAATTCCGAAGAGTTTGCAAACATTCAGCCAAAGTTAAGGAAATGTTGTGAAAGAACAACAGCACAACTTAATGCTTGACACAGGATGTAAAAGGCTATATAATAAGGTTAAGAACAGTGGGTTCTTGGTGAGAAGTTTTTATATCATTTTTAAAGGAAAGACAAATGTCTAAATTTTCAGTTGCAGGTGTTTCTACTCAGCATGGTATCACTAAAGTTCGTTTCGCGAACGATATCGTTTCTCGCACTAAGGTGTTGGCCAAAGGTGGTCACGTTCCGTTGGAACTGATTGAGTTGCCCAGCCTAATGGATAAGGCAGATGCTTGCCAATATTTGTTGGACAAGGGTGGCGTGTTTGAACAATGGTCAGGTCTTATCATCGAGACTATGGGTAAGAAACTCCCCGCTACAGCAAAAGTTACAAAGGCGCCTACAGCAAAAGCAGCACCAGCAAAGGTCGCTAAGCCTGTAGCAAAACAAGTTAAAATCTCCAAACCGAAAGTTGTGGAAGATCTCGAAGTGACTGAGATTAAAACTCTTGCAGAAGCAATGCAAGAACCAGCAACGGTTTGATCTTATAAGGAGCCATTGAATGGCAACAGTATCAAACAAGTTAGCGAAAGTTAACGAATCAATTACCATCAACCGTTATGATAATGGTTGGATGGTTGAGGTAGGTGGTCGCAATCATGACAACGATTGGAAAACTACTAAGACACTTTGCAATTCAGAAGATGAAATGATTGCAGTTGTCAAAGAATGGAATTCTTTAGAGTTGCAGGATTAAGGTCATCTATGTATAAAACTAAAATAGGTATTATAGGTGCGGGTGTTGTTGGTGGCGCTATTATTAACGCCATCAAGGACTTAAATCAAGTTGAGCTACGTATATATGACATAGATCCTGAGAAGAGCACGCACCCTCTTCAAGATCTATTTCTTTGTGATGGAATATTTGTATGTACTCCTACGCCTCAAAGCGAAGATGGTACATGTGATGTTTCTGCATTAGTAAATACACTTGAATCTTTGGAAGGATATCGAGGCGTAATTATTAGCAAATCTACGGCACCAATAGATGTATACCAAACATTAAATGAAAAGTATATGAATCTAGTTCATGCTCCAGAATTTTTAACTGAGGCAAATGCAACATTAGATTTCATGAATGGCCAATTTGCCTTTATCGGTGGAAATACAAAAGCTTTTATAAAAGAAGCCGAACGTATTATTCGTATAACACAGCATGACCTTAGACAAATAATTCATTGTAAGATAGGTGACGCTGCATTGGCAAAGTATATCATTAATACTTTCCTTGCTGTTAAAGTTTCGTATATGAATGAGATGTTTATACTTGCACAAAAGATGCAATGCAATTATGAAACAGTTTCAGCAATGGTTAAGTGTGATACTCGTATTGGTTCTAGCCACATGGAAGTACCAGGTCCCGATGGCGTGTTTGGATTCGGCGGGATGTGCTTTCCAAAGGACACTTCTGCTCTTTTAAAATTTGCTGAGACTTTGGGCATAAAACTAAATGTACTTGAAGGTGCAGTTAGAACAAATAAAAGCGTACGAGCTGATGTTTGACGATGTCAAGTTGTATAAATAAATTATATGTTTAAAGGAAATCAAGTGCTTCTCAATCTCGTGTCCATTATGTGCATACATTCTTCTGGCAATTATAAGCCACAAGATGCCTTTGCACGTACAGTCTCAGAATGGAGTTTGGAACGGGGTTGATGTAGTAATTTTCTAAATACAAAAACCTCGGTACCCCTAAAGTCCGAGGTTTTCCTTTCTTAAAACTTCTTTATTAATCCCCTTATGCTTGACACGGGTACTAAAAGGTGTTATAATAGAGACATAGAACAAAGAAGCCGAAAGGTTTCAGTAACCAGACAAGCTAAAGGGTTATTCTTTTTAGATTTGACAAAGTTACAAAAGTGTTTTATAATAGTGTTATCGGTTGATCGTAATCGAGACAAAGTTCATTTACAATTTAGCGTACCATTTTCCTCTCGTAGCTCAGTGGCAGAGCACCCGGCTGATAACCGGTAGATACAAGTTCGATTCTTGTCGAGAGGACCATATGTCCTGTTCATCTAGAGGCCTAGGATAGTAGCCTTTCACGCTATTCACACGGGTTCGAATCCCGTACAGGACGCCATATAAAAACACACTTCCGACAGTAGGCGGAACTCTTGCAGGATATGCCCATTCGGGTGAGTGTGTTTTTATATGATAAATGTATCGGTGGCAGAGCGGCCCATTGCACTGGATTGCAAATCCAGAAAACCGTCAGTTCGAATCTGACCCGATACTCCAGCAAAAATAATGCTTGACAAATATTGTTAAGGTGTTATAATAGAAACAAGATTTGGAGATGTAGGAAAATTGGTAACCCCAGAAGACTGTAAATCTTCCGCCCCTGGCATTGTTGGTTCAAGTCCAACCGTCTCCACCAAATAAGGTCTCATAGTATAATGGTTAGTATAGCGGCTTGTCACGCCGTTGATAGGAGTTCGATTCTCCTTGGGACCGCCAGATTTTGCCCCGGTGGTGTAATGGTAGCCACGTCGGTCTTAGAAGCCGATGCCGAAAGGCGTGTCAGTTCGAGTCTGACCTGGGGCACCATATATAAAATGGGGGATTAGTCTAATTGGGAAAACACTTGCCTTGCACGCATGAGTCAGCGGTTCGATTCCGCTATCCTCCACCAATAATTACCGTGTATAGCGCAGCCTGGTAGCGCATCTGGTTTGGGACCAGAGGGTCGGGAGTTCGAATCTCTCTACACGGACCATATAAATTTAAAAGGAAAAACCATGACAGCACACGTAGATATTAAAACGCACTTCGATGATTATTTGACAGAGAATGAAAAGTTTGAAAAAGGCAACTCCGCGGCAGGCACTCGTGCTCGCAAGGCGTTAGCTGAAATGTCAAAAGCAATCAAAGCAAGACGTAATGAAATTACAGGCGAGAAAAATTCTCGTAAAGAAGCCAAAGCTACTCCTGTTAAGGCAGTTGCAGCAAAAGCAAAAAAAGTATAAGTACATTCCCTAGTAGCTCAGCGGTAGAGTAGTTGGCTGTTAACCAATTGGTCCGTGGTTCGATCCCACGCTGGGGAGCCAAATTTAGGATGCGTTCTGCAAATAAAAAAATTCAACTTTTAATTGAAAAATAAGCATCCTGTTGTTTTTGACCGTTAGGTTCTTTTCAGCAAATAAAAATATCTTTCTGGAAAAAAGAGGGACTGGGTTCGAATCCCAGCAGTGGGTTGGTCACCACTGAGGTGTAATGGTTGCACGTTAAAAGAGAACCTGTTGTATTTGGAAGATTAGCTCAGCGGTAGAGCAGCGCCCTTACAAGGCGAAGGTCAAAAGTTCGATCCTTTTATCTTCCACCAATTTTCGCCGGTTTAGCTCATTTGGTAGAGCAGGCGCCTTGTAAGCGTCAGGTGGTCAGTTCGAAACCGACAACCGGCACCAATCGCCCGGCCTTAGTATAATGGATAATACAGCGGTCTTCTACACCGTGAATATGGGTTCGATTCCTGTAGGCCGGACCAATATGTTGGGGATTAGCCAAGTTGGTAAGGCTACGGACTTTGACTCCGTGATGCACAGGTTCGATCCCTGTATCCCCTACCAAATTTGACAAAGTTTTAAAAAGATGTTATAATACTTTTTTAGGAGAAAGAAATGAAGTATAAGATGACCGTCAAGCAACGTAACCCCTTCGTTGTTTTGGCATTAAAAAGAAAAGCGGGTAGTCATCGTAAGTCTAACAAGGCATTACGAAGAG
>Ga0049081_10000978_pt1 | contig 10791 bp, 3 predicted proteins | sample GreLakmeER78MSRF_FD_66717 | JGI IMG/M metagenome (GOLD analysis project Ga0049081, IMG submission 66717) | Freshwater lentic microbial communities from great Laurentian Lakes, MI, USA - Great Lakes metaG ER78MSRF | ecosystem: Environmental > Aquatic > Freshwater > Lake | place: Great Lakes...
GCACAGCAGGCTTGATAGTAGCAACTGGCAACATCACAGGCGGTAACTTAACAACAGGTGGTGTTGTATCTGCTACAGGTAACATCACAGGTGGTAATGTAACCACTGTGGGCACAGCCAACATTGGTACTCTTGCAGTAACTGGTGCTGGTACTGTTGGTACAACTTTGGGTGTCACAGGTAACATCACAGGTGGTAATGTAACCACTGTGGGCACAGCCAACATTGGCACTCTGGCCGTCACAGGCACATCAAGCCATAGTGGCAATGCTACATTTGGTAACATCAGTGGTACTGGGGTAGCCACAATAACCGGTAACGTAACCGGCGGCAACTTGACCACTGTGGGTACTGCCAACATTGGAACATTGGCAGTCACAGGTGCAGGTACTGTTGGCACAACTCTAGGCGTAACTGGTAACATCACAGGTGGTAATGTAACCACTGTGGGCACAGCCAACATTGGTACTCTAGCAGTCACAGGTGCTGGCACAGTTGGTACCACACTGGGCGTAACTGGTAACGTAACTGGTGGCAACCTAACCACAACCGGTACTGCAAACGTTGGCACCTTGGCCGTTACTGGTACATCAAGCCATAGTGGCAATGCTACATTTGGTAACATTAGTGCCACTGGTGTTGCTACTGTAACCGGTAATATCACAGGTGGTAACTTAATCACTGCTGGCCTTGCTTCAGTTGGAACAACTTTATCAGTTACCGGCAATGCCAACGTGGGCAATTTAGGTACCGCTGGACTGATCACGGCAACTGGCAATATCACAGGTGGCAACGTTACCACTGCTGGTACTGCAAATATTGGAACACTGGCAGTAACTGGAGCAGGTACGGTTGGCACCACACTGGGTGTCACAGGTAACGTAACTGGTGGCAACGTAACCACCACTGGTACTGCAAATATTGGAACACTAGCAGTCACAGGTGCAGGTACAGTTGGTACAACATTGGGTGTCACTGGCAACGTAACTGGTGGCAATATTGTCACCGCAGGCCAAGTAGTAGCCACTGGTAATATCACTGGTGGTAACATTAGTACCACAGGATCAAACGGCAACATTTCGGGAGCCAATGTAATATCGGCCAATACCTTTACTGCCACTGCTAACGTAACCGGTGGTAATTTAATCACTGGCGGAGTTGTAACTGCTACAGGTAACATCACAGGTGGTAACTTAACCACTGCTGGCACAGCCAATATTGGAACGTTGATTGTCACAGGTACAACAGCATTTACTGGTAATCTTTCAGTTGGCAATATCAGTGGTACCGGCACAGCAAGTTTTACCGGTAATGTAACTGGTGGTAATTTAATCACTGGCGGAGTTGTAACTGCCACTGGTAACCTTGCTGGTGGAAACGTAACCACTTCTGGACAAGTTGTTGCTACTGGTAACGTAACCGGTGGCAATGTCAATACAAATAACATTGTTGGTACTGGGGTAACTATCACTTCTAGTGGCACGTTAAACTTAGCACCAACTGGCAACATCAACGCTGGCACACATTATATTAGCAATGTCATTGATCCAGTTCAGTTACAAGACGCTGCCACAAAGAACTATGTTGATACAGTGGCACAAGGACTTGATGCAAAAGCATCATGTAACATGACCACCACAACTGGACTGCCAGCTTACACATACAACAACGGCACCAGCGGGGTTGGTGCAACTATTACAGGTACCGCAACTGGCGTATTGACCATTGACGGTCAAACAGTTGCGTTGAACGATCGTGTGTTGGTTAAAAATGAAACAGGCAGCCCAGGAGCTGCCTATAATGGTATCTATTTGTGTACCACAGCTGGTGCAGTAGGTGTTGCGTATGTATTGACTCGTGCCACAGACTTTAATACACCAGCTGAAATGTATTCTGCATTCACTTTCATTGAATACGGTACAACAAATGGTGATACAGGTTGGGTCTGTACCAACAATAGTGCAACCCCGATTACCATTGGTACTACAGCAATTACATTTACACAGTTTTCGGGTGCTGGAGCATTTACTGCTGGCGCTGGCTTAACTTTAACAGGTACATCATTTAGTGTAAACGTTGACAATGTTACAACTGCTATTGTATCTGGCAATGTTGTTGTTAAAACTAGTGCTAATCTTACCACTCCAAATATTGGAGCAGCCACAGGTACCAGTTTAACTACAACCGGCAACGTTAGCGCAGGTAACTTAACTACCGGTGCACAGGTTGTTGCTACTGGTAACATCACCGGTGGTAACTTAGTCACTGCTGGACTAGCCAATGTCACTGGTAATGTCACAGGTGGCAACTTGACCACTGTGGGTACTGCCAACATTGGAACGTTGGCAGTCACAGGTACATCAAGCCATAGTGGCAATGCTACATTTGGTAACATTAGTGGCACTGGGGTAGCCACAATGACCGGTAATATCACCGGTGGCAATTTGACCACTGTGGGTACTGCTAACATTGGTACATTGGCAGTAACTGGCACAGCCAGTGTAACCGGAAATGCCAATGTGGGTAACCTGGGCACAGCTGGGTTAATAGTAGCAACTGGTAACATCACTGGTGGTAATTTAACCACCAGTGGCACAGCCAACGTTGGAACACTAGCAGTGACTGGCACATCAAGCCACACAGGTAATGCTACATTTGGTAATATCAGTGCCACTGGCGTTGCTACAGTAACCGGTAACATCACAGGTGGCAACTTAGTCACTGCTGGGTTGGCAAGTGTCACAGGCAACATCACCGGTGGTAACTTGACCACAGTGGGTACTGCTAATATTGGTACCCTGGCAGTGACAGGCACTGCATCGGTAAACGGTAATGCCAACGTAGGTAATTTGGGTACTGCTGGTTTAATAGTAGCAACTGGTAACGTAACTGGTGGTAATATAGTAACTGGTGGTGTAGTATCAGCAACTGGCAATATCAACGGTGGTAACTTGAATGTTACCGGCAACATTGTTGACACTGGAGCACTGAGTATCATCACGGCAGCAAGTGGCAACATCAATTTAGCACCTAATGGCACCAATACATTGGTGGCAACCACAACTGGTGCTAATATTACAGGTACTCTCAATGCCAGTGGCAATGCCAACGTTGGTAACCTGGGCACCGCTGGATTGATAACAGCAACTGGAAATATTAATTCAAGTGCAAACTTAGTAGCACCAAGTGTGGTTATCAGTGGCGCTATTAGTTCTGCTAGTTGGACCACAAATGGTATTGCCCTACGTAGTATTGCAAGTACCTATACAGATGCTAGCACACTAGCATCGGGCACAGCGGCCACCAACCATATTCATGCTCTTGCACAACCAACACTGGCTGGTGCTAATTTAACACAAACAACAACCACAGCAGCCACAATGTACATTGCTGGTGCTCCGCTTGCTGGCACCAACATGACTATTACCAATCCGTATGCATTTTATGTAGCGGCAGGTAACGTAGGAGTAGTGGCAAACATAGCTGGTGGCAACATCACTAGTGGTGGTATAATTACTGCAACAGGTAACATCACAGGTGGTAACTTAATCACTGCTGGGTTAGCCAACATTGGCACCACACTGAGTGTGACTGGTAATGCCAACGTGGGTAACCTGGGCACAGCTGGCTTGATAGTAGCAACTGGTAATATATCGGGTGGAAATCTCAACGCCACAAATGGTGCCTATGTTGGTGGAGTATCGGTACTTACAGTAAATGCTACAATCGACGGTGGTACTTACTAAGTAACGTAGATGGCAAACACTGTATTACTCAAACGTTCCTCGGTAGCTAACTCAGCACCAACAAGCCTGGCTTATGGTGAATTGGCGTTGAACTACACCGACGGCAATTTGTACTATCAAAATGCCGGAAACGTAATCACTGTCATTGCTAGTAATAAGTTCGTAACGGTCACGGGCAATGTCACTGGCAACAATGTAGTAATCAGCAATGCTGATGCCAGTATTGGTTCTGTATCTACCACAGCTAGTTGGTATTACGAGACCAGCTTTAGCGTTGCCTCACAAGAGTCAGAACCAAGAGGTGTGTTTTTCAAACCCGATGGCACTAGGATGTATGTGGTGGGAAACGCCGGCGATGACATCATACAATATGATCTAGGTACCGCATGGAACGTATCAACAGCCACCTATTCTAATGCTTTTGTAGTGTCTAGTCAGGGCACAAGTCCCTACGATGTGCATTTCAAAAGTGACGGCACTGTCATGTATGTGATGGACGGATCCAACGACGACATAGATCAATACACCTTATCATCGGCTTGGGATATAGGATCAGCTAGTTTTGCTAGTATTCAGTTCAGTGTTACTGGTCAGGAAACATCGCCCACTGGTTTTTGGTTCCGGCCTGATGGTACCCAACTGTTTGTAACAGGCACCAGTGGTGATGATGTCAATGAATACAGTCTTGGTACTGCATGGAATGTAGGTACAGCTACTTTTGTTCGAGTATCATCGTCACTGACTGCTTATGAAACCGCACCGGAAGGTTTGGCCTTTTCCAGCGATGGTACCAAGATGTGGATTGTGGGAAGCACATACAATCGTATCACGCAGTTTGATCTGTCTACACCCTGGAATGTCAGTACCCTGTCTTACAACAGTCAATTTCCCATCTACGGATCCGGCCCATATGCTGTTGCCGGGGCCAGTGGACTCTATGTGAATGAATCAGCAGGTGTGGCTTATGTGTCAGACTATGAAAATGATCGCGTATTCCAATATGATACAAATACCCCGACTGGGCAGTTTTACGGTCCTCAGTGGACTGCTCAAACAAATTTTAATGTAGGCAATAATCTTTCGGTCAACTCCAACTTTTTTGCTGGCGGATCCTCAAAACTTGTGGGCGCTGTGACGGCAGCTACATCTATCGCTTCTCCAAATCATGCTGCTACTTCAAGTAGTGGTACTACTTCATTGATCACAGGCACTACCTCTGGTACAATAAACTTTGCCACAGGTATTACCACTGGTACTTTGAATCAGATGACAGTCCAGACCACGGGCAACTTTACACTAGGCGGCACAGGTGCCACTGGTGCCATCAACATTGGACGTAGTACAGTCAATCAAAGTATTGTTATTGGCAACGGTGTTACTGCTTCGGGCAGTGTCAAGACCATCGATATTGGTACTTTGGGAGCATCGGGGTCTAACACCAATGTCACTGTTGGATCCGCTACTTCTGGTGCTCAAACCAGTATCACTCTTTATGGCAACACTGCCGCGGCCAACCTTTCCGCTACAGGCCTGATTACTGCAACCGGTAACGTAACCGGTGGTAACTTAACTACAGGTGGAGTTTTAAGTGTAACAGGTAATAGTAACGTAGGTAACTTGGGCACAGCTGGTTTGATTACTGCAACCGGTAATATCACTGGAAATTACTTCATTGGCAATGGTAGTCAGCTAACAGGGATTACCTCCAATGTCACGGTTGGTGGTGCCAACACTTATGTACAGTTCAATGACAATGGCTCCTTGGGCGGCAATGTCAAACTGACATTTAATAAAACAACAGGTGTATTGTCGTCAACGTCAATTGTATTCCCGGACTCTGGCGGCAATACTGTGGGATTTACTGCACCTGCCACAGTGACTGCTCCGGTTACTTGGAAACTGCCGCCAGCAGACGGCACAGTTTATGGCAATGTGTTGGCCACAGACACAACTGGAAATCTAATATGGCGCGGCTTTTCGTCTACAGTTTTTGTCTACACACGAGGTAATGTACAAGTACCTGTTGACGCTATTAATGGATATGTTAATATTCTAGGTAGGACTGGCAATGTTTACGTTAGTATCACGTAAGAAAAACATGAATAAATACCTGGTAGGATACACAAATGGCTAATTATTTTCCCTTAATTGTTAACGCAGTAACAGCACGAATTGAAGAGCTCCCGGCTGGAGCAGGACTTGACCTAACCAGCAGTAATATTGCCAACGCCACTATAATTACAGCGGTGGGCAATATAACCACAACTGCAAACATTTCAGGCAGCTATATTTTAGGTAATGGTAGCCAACTCACTGGTATTGATGCAACAAGTATTCAAAATGGTACCAGCAATGTTCGAGTAGTAAGTTCTGGCGGCAACGTAGCAATTGGCATTGGTGGAACCAGTAACGTAGTAGTGGTTGCATCCACTGGTGAATACGTCACTGGCGTATTGAGTGTAACCGGCAATGCCAACGTGGGCAATCTGGGTGCCACGAACATTGTAGGTACGTTGACCACAGCAAGCCAAACTAATATCACCAGTGTTGGCACCTTGGGTTCATTGACAGTTACTGCTAACGTTGCTGGCGGAAATTTAACCACAGTGGGTACTGCAAACATTGGTACGCTGGCTGTGACCGGTGCCGGCACAGTTGGTACAACCCTGGGCGTTACAGGTAATATCACAGGTGGTAACCTAACCACAACTGGCACTGCAAATATTGGTACACTAGCAGTAACTGGTAACATCACAGCCGGCAATTTGAATGTCACTGGCAACATTGTTGACACCGGCGCATTGTCAATCATCACAGGTGCAAGTGGAAACGTTAATTTGGCACCAAATGGCACCAATGTGCTGGTTGCAACCACAACAGGTGCCAACATCACTGGCACACTCAATGCCACTGGCAATGCCAACGTTGGCAATCTAGGTGCCGCAACTGTGGTTGCTACCACACTAACAGGCACACTATCCACTGCCGCACAAACCAATATTACATCAGTGGGTACATTAACTGCGTTGGCAGTGACTGGCAACATCACTTCGGGTAACCTATCAGGTACCAGCATTGTGGGAACTTTGACCACTGCCGCACAAACCAATATTACTAGTGTGGGTACATTGACTGCGTTGGCAGTAACTGGTAATATAAGCGGTGGTAACTTGAATGTCACTGGCAATATTGTTGACACCGGCGCATTGTCAATTATCACAGGTGCCAGTGGCAACGTTAATTTGGCACCCAATGGCACCAATACGCTGGTTGCCACCACAACAGGTGCCAACATCACTGGAACGCTCAATGCCACAGGCAACATAACTGGTGGTAACGTAACCACAACTGGTACTGCAAATATTGGAACACTAGCAGTCACAGGTGCAGGTACTGTTGGTACAACTCTGGGTGTAACTGGTAATGTAACCGGTGGTAACGTAACCACCACTGGTACTGCAAATATTGGAACATTGGCTGTTACAGGTACATCAAGCCACACGGGTAATGCCACATTTGGTAATATCAGTGGCACGGGATTGGCAAGTTTTACTGGCAACGTGAGTGGTGGTAATGTACTAACTAGCTCTATTGTTGGTACCGCAGTCACTATAACATCCACAGGCGCACTAAATCTAGCCCCAACTGGTAATATCACTGTCAATAGCAGATATATTAACAATCTAGCAGATCCTGTGGCCATCCAGGATGCAGCCACAAAGAATTATGTTGATAGTGTGGCGCAAGGTCTTGACGTCAAGGCATCTGTCACAGCAGCCACCACAGGCACATTGGCCACTGCGTCCGGCGGAACAGTCACATACAATAATGGCTCCAGTGGAGTTGGTGCAACTCTAACCACAACTGGTACCTATGTATTAATTGACGCTGTAAATATTGCAACAGTTGGTACTCGGGTTCTTGTCAAGAACGAAGCAAATGCTGCCCACAATGGTATCTATACTTACTCCAGTGGTACAGTGCTGACACGCAGTACTGATTGTGACACTGGCACAGAGATATCAAACGCATTTACTTTTATTGAAGATGGATCTACTCAAGCTGACACAGGTTGGGTATGTACAGCTAATAGCCCGATCACTGTGGGCACTACAAATCTTACATTTAGTCAGTTCAGTGGCGCTGGCACATATAGTGCAGGCACTGGATTAACATTAACTGGATCTACATTCTCAGTCAATGCAAGTCAAACACAAATTACCTCAGTTGGTACATTGACTGCATTGGCAGTGACTGGCAACATCACTTCAGGCAATTTGAGTGGTACCAGCATTGTGGGCACATTGACCACTGCCGCACAAAACAATATTACTAGTGTGGGTACGTTGAGTAGTTTGAGTGTTACAGGTAACATCAGTGGCGGCAATTTAAGTGGTACCAACATTGTGGGTACCTTGACCACAGCTAGCCAGACAAACATCACCGGTGTTGGAACAATTACTACAGGTACTTGGAATGCAGGTGCGGTCACTGCCACTGGACAACAAATTCTTGGTGCAACAATTGTTGCCAATACAGCTACTGGCCGCGCCGCGTTTGGCACTGATGCCGGTGGGTCAATGACACTTGGCTTTGTTGCTAACAACGCTAGTGCCACCACACCATACATTGATTTTAATACTAGTTCTGTTGCAGTTGATTTTGATGCACGAATTCAAGCATCGGGTAATACCGGAACAGTTGGTGGCGGCACACTGACATTCACTGCTGCCACTGTGACAGCTTCGGCTATCTTTAGTGCCGTCGGCAACATCACAGGTGGCAACGTAACCACAACTGGTACTGCAAATATTGGAACTTTGGCAGTAACCGGCACTTCAAGTCATACCGGCAATGCAACATTTGGTAACGTCAGTGGTACTGGGGTGGCAACAATAACCGGCAACATCACTGGTGGTAACTTAATCACCGCAGGCCTTGCATCGGTTACTGGTAACGTTACTGGCGGCAACTTGAATACTGGTGCTCAAGTAGTGGCCACAGGCAACATCACTGGTGGTAATTTGACCACAGCTGGACAAGTCACAGCAACCGGTAATGTAAGCGGTGGTAACTTGAATGTAACTGGCAACATCGTTGACACCGGCGCTCTAGTATTGATAACTGGTGCCAGTGGCAATGTCAGTCTGGCACCCAATGGTACAAACGTATTAGTTGCCACCACAACTGGTGCCAACATCACTGGCACACTCAATGCCACTGGCAATGCCAATGTGGGTAACCTGGGCTCGGCTGGGTTAGTTGTTGCAACTGGTAACGTTACAGGTGGTAATTTGGTAACAGCTGGTGTTGCAAGTGTAACTGGCAACGTTAATATAGGCAACGCCACTGGGGTGACCTGGGCCAATGCGTCTGGGGTGAGAGCCTGGACCTATTATAACAATGCGGCCACAAGTTTAGACACAGTGTTCCTATAAAATGCCCATAGCAACTAGACTCACTAATACAGGCACACTATTGGTCAATGGCTCGTTTGACGAGAATACCTCTATCGCCCCGGCAAAGTTTCGTACAACATCAACCACAGTGTCGGCCGGAACGCTAGATGAGGTCAGTCTGGCCGCAGGTGCTGTCAGTTTCAATGGCAGTTCAACATATCTAAGTGTTCCATATTCGTCAAATTTTGATTTTGGCAGCGGAGATTTTACAATTGAATTTTGGATGTATACTAGTAGCAGCGGAAATAGTACCAAAGGTCTCATGGCATTTTCACACAATGCCTCCAATCATGCTCAAGCATTGTGGTATTTCGCCACAGCATCTACCATAACGTTTTGGTGTTCTAGCAATGGAACAGCGTGGGACGTTGCAAGTAATGTAGCAGCCGGCACTTTTGCATTAAACAATTGGTATCATGTTGCAGTTTCAAGAAGTGGTTCTTCTATTAGATTATTTTTTGCTGGAGTATTGCAAAGCACAGTAACCTTTGGAGGAACGTTGGCAGGAACGTATGATAGAAATTGGATTGGGGCCACCGTGGCCAATGGATATTACAATGGATTACTTTCAAATATTCGTGTGGTCAAGGGCACAGCAGTTTATACTGCAAACTTTACACCACCACAAGCTATACTGCCTGCTATCACAAACACACAATTATTGTTAAATGTCACCAGCTCGGCCGACTTTATCAAGGACAACAGCACAAGCAATCTCACAGTGACCAACGTCGGGCCAGCTACGTCGACAACTAACGGGCCATTCAATCAAGGAGTGACCACAGTTAAACAACGACTAGTCAATGACGGCACTCAGGAAGTGTACACTCAATTTGACGAATTCACCGGAGCACCTGTAGTAGATTCAAGTTTACAACTTTGGTTAGATGCTGGACAAACTGCCAGTTACAGTGGCACAGGTACCACTTGGACTGATCTAAGCGGTGCCGGCCGCAATGGGACATTAACAAATGGCCCAACTTATAGTAACACAAATGGCGGGTCTATTGTCTTTGATGGAACCAATGATTTTGTTCAATGTTCAGGATCTCTTACAGTAACGGCAGCAACATTTGTAATTTGGATAAAACGAAACGGAAATCAAGACGCATATGATGGTATTTTGTTTTCTCGAGGAACAAATACTACTGGAGTGAATTTTTATTTATCTAATCAACTTGGATATCATTGGAACGATGACGGAGCTACTTATGCTTGGGCAAGTGGATTAACAATACCAGATTTGACATGGTGTATGATTGCACTTTCTGTTACAAGCACGGCAGCAACGGCATATCTATGTCAAACAAGTGGAATCACTACTGCTACTAATACAGTTAGTCATGCTAGTAGTGTTCTAGACGATATAAGACTTGCTCATGATGAAGCTGGAGGTGCATCAAGATTTTTTAATGGTAGTATAGCCTTGGCAATGATATACAACCGTGCGCTAACAGCAGACGAAGTTACTACAAATTTCAACGCTCTACGTAATAGATACGGAATTTAACTCGCGGTAAATATACAACTATGGCAAAACTCAACTCCGGAACACGAATTTATGGTAACGTAACAATAGATACGTT
>Ga0049081_10000979_pt1 | contig 10781 bp, 11 predicted proteins | sample GreLakmeER78MSRF_FD_66717 | JGI IMG/M metagenome (GOLD analysis project Ga0049081, IMG submission 66717) | Freshwater lentic microbial communities from great Laurentian Lakes, MI, USA - Great Lakes metaG ER78MSRF | ecosystem: Environmental > Aquatic > Freshwater > Lake | place: Great Lakes...
GATTATAACGTTGCATAAGTGGTTTAGCTATCACAAGGTATATGGCGTAGCTCATTGCGTTGATAAACAAGAATATATCTCCAATCCACGAATCAGTGGACCCTGATGACCCTCGCCAAGTCAATAAAATCGCCCCAACGGCACCAAGTAAAATCCCCACTGAATTTAATAAGGAAGGTTTATCTTTAAGCAAAAGGAAAGAAAGTAACAGCACCATTATTGGATTTACTGCCATAATGATTCCCGAATTTATGGAAGAAGATAAATTCAAACCATGAAAGAAGCAAAGTTGGTTTATTGCCACGCCGAAAAGGCCACATAATATTAATCTACCAAAATCTTTGGCTTGAATTTTTTCTCTTCGGTTAATGAGCATTAACAACCAAAACAATAGGGTAGCTCCAAGAACTCGCATTAAAATAAAAACATTTGGACTGAGGTAGTTAGGCATAACACCCTTTGCAAGGACATGACTAGCACCGTATAAAATATTTACAAAGAGCAAGGAAAGATGTGCTTTACTATCTTTCATGTTATCTGAATAGTCGCCATTTGGATTTTAGCGATGTTCTTCGAAAATCATCAAGTTTTTCCGTAATTCCGGCGCCTTGCAATTTATTGAAGAATTTTACTGTTCCTTTACCTTGTTTGTAGTCCATTTCATCACTAAAAATGGGAATTACGGCTAAAAATCCAATTTCTTTCTCTTTCAATGGAATAGGTGCTAAATCTATTTGAAGGGAGATAGGGTGGGAGAGGATAAAATGATTTTGTAGCATCGATTCGGAAAGGGATTTCATCTCTTTCCCGCAAGGCATTGTATGCCCATTTCCAAACCACGTATTCGTTGAGATAACATATTTTTTTAATCGCACTAGCCAATGGTAAACCCAGTTGAATTTTGGATTATCCAAATTTTCAACTTCCCAATAGCTGGGCAACATGAAGTAGAGCTCTTTATGTGCTTCATCCTTGTGCTTTTCGTGAACATTCATCGGGAAATCAGCAAGTCCGTTAGTCATTACGATTGTGGTTAGTGGAATTTCTTTTGACTTGAATAAGAGCAATTCTTCTCCTTCAAAGAGAATAATACGCGGTTCCCCTAATCGTTCACACAAAATTTCTTTGACCTCTTTCATGGCGTAAAGGTACGTTTTTAGGACATAATTTCCGGTCTGTACAGATGTAAGATCGTGCCGCTATGTCTCGAAATTTCAGCGGAATTTTTACAGTCAAATGTTATAGCAAGATAACTGGCTGTTTTTAACAATATGTTTTCACCTACGAGGCTTGTTGCCAGTTCTGATAGACCTTCATTGTGACCAATGAGAAAAAGATCATTGCTTGTACTTAACTTATTGATATATTGAAGTAATTCTTGAGAACTTGCTAAATATAATTCCTTACAAAAGTGAAATTTATATTCAGGAAAAATAATTTTAGCGGTCTCGCGGGTTCGGTTTGCCGAGCTGACATGAATTTCTACGTTCTTAGTGATAATATTTGCGAGTGCTAATTTTAAATTTTCCGCTTGGAGAATTCCTTTTGATGCGAGGGGTCTATCGTAATCTTTTCCGGTAACCGCGAATTTTTCTGTTTTCACGTGACGCAATAAGTGTAGTATCACAGCACTTTATTTTTCAATAAAAACCTTCCTAATTTATGAAAATAGGGTAAATGTAAATGGTCTTGTAATATCATTAAGTGTTCTATACGGTGACAGTCTGTTCCAACGAAATCAAATGCTGACGCATCGATTAATCTTTCAGCTTGTTTGCGGATGTCAGGGCCGTAGTGTCCAGTTAAGGAGTTTAGATTGATTTGTATATTGATTCCTTTCGTTCGCCACTCTTCCGCTTTTTCAACGCTTCCAAGGTAGTATATGTAGCGTTCGAAATGAGCAATTACAGGACGGTATTCATTTATTTGAAGTTCAAAGAATAACTGATCTAAAAATTGCGGTGGTGAATGAAAAGCAAATTCAATCAAAACATAATTGTCTCCAAAGGTTAAGAGTTCCTTGTTTTTAATTTTTGGTATTAACGTTTCATCGAAATAATATTCTGCCGCAGCCTCTATTTCTATGTCGAGACCAATTCTTGATATTTCTTCCCTTACAGCGTTTAATCCGTTTAAAATTATTTCTGGGGTATTCGGGAAGCCATCTGACATTATATGCGGGGTGGTGATCACTTTCTTATAACCCAATTCTTTGAATTTTGTCAACATGGCAATGGTATGATCCATTGATTGAGAACCGTCATCTATCCCCGGGATTAGGTGGCTGTGGATGTCAATGGCGATACTCCCCAAATTGAATGGAGGTAAAGTTTCTTTTTTTTTGAAAAAATCTAAAATTCCCATTATCGGCCTCCGTACATAATTTCATAATATTTTTTGTATGAACCACTTGTGACTTTGTCAACCCACTCTTGATTAGATAAGAACCAGTCAACTGTTTTAGAAAGTCCCTCTTCAAAGGTAATAGAAGGTTTCCATCCAAGTTCATTTTCAAGTTTACTAGCATCTATAGCGTATCGTTTGTCATGACCGGCTCTGTCGGTTACGTACGTGATTAAAGAGGCAGATTCACCTTTATTCCGACCAAGTTTTTCATCCATTATCTGACAGAGATAATTGACTAATTCGATATTTGTCCATTCATTTAATCCACCTACATTATAGGATTCCCCTATTCTTCCGTGGTGAAAGATTGTTTCAATCGCGCTCGCGTGATCTTCCACCCACAACCAATCTCGAATATTATCACCTTTTCCATAAATTGGCAGCGGTTTTTTATGTTGGATGTTGTGAATCATAAGCGGAATTAACTTCTCAGGAAAATGATGACTACCGTAGTTATTAGAGCAATTCGACATTTTAACAGGAAGATTATAGGTATGGTAAAACGCCATAACAAAATGATCTGAAGATGCCTTAGAGGCGGAATATGGACTTCTTGGGTCGTATGATGTTTTTTCAGTAAATAGTCCGGTATCGCCGAGACTCCCATATACTTCATCCGTGGAAACGTGGTGAAATACATGTTCTCCACTTTTCCAATTGTCTTTTGCTGTTTGCAACAGATTTACCGTGCCGACTACATTGGTCATAACAAATTCCATCGGGCCTTCGATAGATCTGTCCACATGTGACTCTGCAGCTAAGTGGATGACATCCGTGATATGGTATTTCTGAAAAACTTCCTTTACTGCTTGTAGATTCACAATATCAATTTTCTCGAAGCGATAATTTGTAAGTTTCTGTACGTCCGTAAGATTTGCTAAATTTCCGGCATAAGTTAATTTATCTGCGTTGACGATCAGGTAATTTGGGTAATTTTTTAGCAGACGCCGCACAACATGTGAGCCAATAAAGCCTGCTCCACCTGTCACTAAAATTCTACGATCAAAATTATCCATTATAAACTCCAGTATTCAATTTCTTTAATACTTCCTCTGTAAATACCTTTCACATCTACGATAAGACCTGTTTCATTTTTCAAAATGCCTTTAAAGTAGAATTCATTCAGCCCAAGGTACTCTTTATGATTCACAGCAACAATAATGGCGTCATAATTATCGTCGCACTGTGTTTTCAATTCAACACCATATTCGTGCATCATTTCGTTGCAATCAGCGTGAGGGTCAATAATATGAACATTCACATCATAGGTTTTCAACTCGTTAACAATGTCGATTACTTTCGAGTTTCTGATATCGCTAACATCTTCTTTGAAGGTGGCCCCCATGATTAATACTTTGGTATCTTGTATGTGTTTGCCTTGTTTTATCAATTTTTTAGCCGTCTGTTCTGCGATATATGCACCCATAGAATCGTTGATGTTACGACCACTCATGATAACCTGCGCGTGATAACCGGCTTGCTTCGCTTTGTGTGTTAGGTAATATGGATCTACACCAATGCAGTGCCCACCAACTAGCCCAGGTGTGAATTTCAAGAAGTTCCATTTCGTTCCTGCCGCCTCCAACACATCAAAGGTATTTATGTTCAATTTATTGAAAATAACAGACAATTCGTTGATCAGGGCAATATTCAAATCTCGCTGTGTATTTTCGATGATTTTTGCTGCCTCAGCTACTTTTATAGTAGGTGCTCTATGCACTCCCGCTTGGACAACTAGTTCGTATGTTTTGGCAATTTCGTTGAGTGATTCTTCACAACATCCAGAAGCTACCTTCACCACATTCTGTAAGGTATGTTCCTTATCTCCGGGGTTTATTCGCTCTGGGGAATAACCGACTTTAAAATCTTTCTTGAATTTAAGTCCTGACATTTCTTCCAAAATAGGAATACAATCTTCCTCAGTACATCCCGGGTAAACGGTAGATTCAAAGACTACATAATCTCCTGTCTTTAGAACCTTTCCCACTGTCTTACTAGCTCCCAGTAGTGGTTTCAAATCTGGCAGGTTAGCTTCGTCGATTGGCGTTGGTACAGCAACGATAAAGAAATTTACATCTTTTAAATCTTCAATATTTGCGCTAAAATGAATGTCACATCCATCAAAAGCTGAGGCTTCTAGTTCGTTACTTGGATCAATTTGTTTTTTCATCAAATCCACACGTTGTTGATTAATATCAAAACCAATAACTTTTATTTTCTTTGCGAATTCGAGTGCAATGGGTAGTCCCACATATCCAAGACCGATAACACCTAACTTAGCTTCGTGATCGACAAGGCGATCGTAGATCAGTTTACTCATTTGTTTCTTATCTTATATATTCGTTCAATTATTTCGACAACTTTCAATCCTTCCAGCGCATTTGTAGTCGGTGAAGTTCTACCTTTCAGGGTATCTATCACATTCGAAATGACATAATTATGGTTTGCAGCGGAACCTTTGTATGATCCGTAGTCGTTAGCGGGGTTTGAGGGCTTAAGTACTGGCATTTCGTAATCTTTAATGTTACATACCTCTACCTCGTTCATGTATTGGCCACCAATTTTTACACTACCGTTTTCCCCGATAATGGTAATAGAGGATTCTAAATTTTGATCTGCTACTGAGGTGGAATAATTTATACTTCCCATTCCCCCATTGATAAAATCAAAGTTTACAAACCCGGAATCTTCGAATGCTGTAATATTTTGGTGATTGAAATCTGCAAATTTCCCTTGTATATTGTCTATATCGCCGAAGAGCCAATACATTATATCTATAAAATGAGAGAATTGTGTGAATAGCGTTCCTCCGTCCAAATCCTCTGTTCCTTTCCACCCTCCTAATTTATAATAGCGTTGATCTCTGTTCCAATAGCAATTGAGTTGAACCATGTAAATCTTACCAAGAATGCCTTCTGAAACAAGGGATTTTATCCATTCTGAAGGGGGAGAATACCTGTTTTGCATAACACAAAAGACTTGGCGAGATACCTGTAAAGACTTAAAAATGATTTCTTCGCAACTGTTTTTTGTGAGTCCCATGGGTTTCTCACAAACGACGTGTTTTTTTGCTTCTAATGCTTTTAAAGACTGCTCCGCATGTAATCCATTTGGAGTACAAATATTTACAACGTCAAAATTCAATCCACTTTGAAGTAATTCCTCTATACTTTTGAAAAAAGGGACATCAAAATCTTGTGCATTGCATTCCTCTTTGCTGCGAATATCTACCATAGCAACTAATTCACCCTCAGCATCCCTGCGAATCATTTCCGCATGCCTTTTTCCTATATGACCGGCACCAACAACGGCAAATTTTATTTTTGTATCGTTTGTCATCCAATTTTACTTACTCGAGTATTTTCTAATTGATATTTTTCTTTGCTTTCTGAACAGATGGCAATTCCTTCTGAATTAAAATCCAGCCGGTGTCCAAATTCACTCATCCAACCAATTTGTCTAGCCGGGTTTCCAACAACCAAGGCATAGTCTGGTATATGTTTTGTAACAACGGCACCAGCGCCTATAAATGCGTATTCGCCAATGTCATGCCCGCAAACGATCGTGGCATTTGCACCAATGCTCGCGCCTTTTTTTACGGTGGTTTTACTGTACTGACCTCTTCGATTTACGCCACTTCTAGGATTTACGACATTTGTAAAAACCATTGACGGACCAAGAAATACATCATCTTCACAAATTACACCAGTGTAAATAGACACATTATTTTGCACTTTCACGTTGTTACCTAATATTACATTAGTTGATACTACAACATTTTGTCCAATGTTACAATTTTCTCCCAAGGTACAATTGGGCATAATGTGTGAGAAATGCCAAATCTTAGTGCCTTTGCCTATTTGGCAGCCATCATCAATTATCGCAGTATCGTGAGCGAAATAGGTCATTTTATAATATATTTATCGAAATTGTAGTGATCCGTTTCCATAAGTTCCTCTTGGCTAAGTGTCTTGAAAAAAGCATAAGTTCTTTTCAATCCTTCTGCTCGGTCAATTTGAGGTTCCCAATTCAGTAGTGTCTGAGCTTTGGTGATGTCTGGTCTTCGTTGTTTGGGATCATCAGTAGGCAATTCTCTGTAGACTACTTTTTGATTAGTACCTGTTAACTTGATTATTTCTTCAGCAAATTCGCTTATGGTAATCTCGGAGGGATTTCCAATGTTAACGGGATACACGTAGTCACTATGCAAGAGCCTTACGATTCCTTCTACGAGATCATCAACATAACAGAATGATCGGGTTTGGCTACCGTCTCCAAAAATGGTAAGGTCTTCCCCTCTCAGTGCTTGACCGATAAATGCGGGTAATACTCTACCATCGTTAAGGCGCATTTTGGGTCCGTAAGTATTAAAAATCCTAACAATTCGGGTTTCAACACCGTGGAAATTGTGGTAAGCCATCGTGATAGCCTCTTGAAATCTTTTCGCCTCATCGTAAACGCCTCTTGGCCCTACAGGATTTACATTTCCCCAATATTCTTCTGTTTGAGGGTGAACAGTTGGGTCACCATACACCTCTGATGTTGAAGCAATGAGAACCCTTGCTCCTTTTGCCTTAGCTAAACCCAAGCAGTTGTGTACTCCTAGCGAGCCTACTTTCAGGGTTTGAATGGGAATTTTTAGGTAATCGATAGGACTTGCAGGAGAAGCAAAATGCAAAATATAATCCAAATTACCGGGAACATGAATAAACTTGGATACATCGTGGTGGTAGAATTCGAAATGTTCCAACCCGAACAAATGCTCTATATTCTTAAGTCTACCTGTAATTAAATTGTCCATTCCTATCACATGATAGCCGTCTTTGATGAACCTATCACAGAGATGTGAACCTAAAAATCCTGCTGCTCCCGTTACAAGTATTCTTTTCATGTTTGTTGGATTAAATTTCGACCAATACTCGCATAGTAAAAACCATGGTTAGTCATTTCCTCCATATCATATAAATTCCGTCCGTCAAAAATTACTTGATCTGTCATTAATTTCTTCATTCTATCGAAATCCGGATTTCTGAATATCCCCCATTCTGTGCAGATAAGAAGTGCATCAGCTCCTTCTAAAACATCATATTCGTTTGAAGAAAACTCTATTTTTTTACCGATAATTCTTTCCACATTTAACATGGCTTCTGGGTCGTATGCTTTTACCTTCGCACCGGCTTTCACTAATTCTTCAATCATATACAAGGCAGGGGCTTCACGAATATCGTCAGTATCGGGCTTAAACGCCAATCCCCAAATAGCTACGGTTTTTCCTAGAAGATTTCCTCTAAAAAAGTTTTGAATTTTTGGAAACAAGACAGTCTTTTGTTTCTCGTTGACTCTCATTACTGCGTCCAAAATTTCAAAATCAAAATGATTTTCCTTACCTGATTTCACTAAGGCTTGGACATCTTTTGGAAAACACGAACCACCATAACCGATACCAGGAAAAAGAAAACGCTTGCCTATGCGAGAATCTGAACCAATGCCTATTCGTACTTTGTCAACATCAGCACCCACAAGTTCGCAGAAGTTTGCTACCTCGTTCATAAAGGTGATTTTTGTTGCTAAAAATGAATTTGCCGCATATTTTGTCAGTTCAGCAGATTTCTCGTCCATAAAATAGATAGGGTTACCCTGTCTCACAAAAGGTTTGTAAAGTGTTTCCATCACTTTTTTTGCGCGTTCGTCCGATGCACCAATTACTACGCGATCAGGCTTCATGAAATCACTGACAGCAAAACCTTCTCTTAAAAATTCTGGATTGGAAACTACAGCAAAGTCTACCGTAGCATTTTTGGCAATCGCTTGGCGAACTTTTTCAGCAGTTCCAACAGGAACGGTGCTTTTGTCTACAATAACTTTATATTCCTTGATTATTTTTCCTAATTGCTCAGCAACCCCCAGGATATAAGATAAATCAGCACTTCCGTCTTCTCCAGGAGGTGTTGGTAATGCCAAGAAAATTATTTCTGCATCAGCAATTCCTTCTTCCAAAGAGTTAGTAAACGAAAGTCTATTGGCTTTTATATTGCGATGAAAAAGTGTTTCAAGTTCTGGTTCGTAGATTGGAACCACACCATTTCTTAATTTCTCTACCTTTTGAGTGTCTATATCGATACAAACCACTTGGTTCCCAGTTTCTGCAAAACAAGTGCCTGTTACAAGACCAACATACCCACTTCCTACAACAGCAATTTTATTCATATTTATTTTCCGATAAATTCTTCAACTATTTGGGTAATATACTCCAATTGTTCTTTCTGCATTTCTGTATGAATTGGAAGTGATATAACCCGCTGCGTCAGTGAGTCTGTTACAGGCAAATGCAAATCTCCCGCACCAAACGAAGCAAACATTTTTTGTCTATGTGCAGGAATTGGATAATAGATCATACTTGGAACATCTCTTGACGCCAAATATTCATTCAGTCCATCTCTGTTTGGACCATCTAAAATTAACGTGTACTGGTGAAATACATGCTTTGAGTCGTCTGAACGAAACGGGATTTGAATCCCTTTCATAGGTCCAAAAAAAGCATCGTAATAGGCAGCAACGTCTCTTCTTGCATCAATATAATTTTCAAGCTGTCGCAATTTAATACGCAAAACGGCGGCTTGTACACTGTCTAATCTGGAATTACACCCAACTACATCATGGTAGTATTTTTGGCTTTGCCCGTGATTGGCAATCATTTTAATTTTTAACGCTAACTCGTCATTATTTGTAAAGATGGCACCACCATCTCCGTAGCAACCCAAATTTTTGGAAGGAAAAAAAGAGGTACAACCGATATCACCAATTGTTCCAGTTTTCACAACTGTCCCGTCTGTTAAGTGATAATTTGAGCCTATGGCTTGTGCATTATCTTCCACAACAAATAAGTTATGTCTTTTTGCTATTTCCATTATTGCGTTCATGTTCGCGGCTTGACCATACAAATGTACAGGGACAATAGCTTTTGTTTTAGGGGTGATGGCTTGTTCTATCTCATTTTCGTCGATACAAAAAGTGTCTTTATTGACCTCTACAAAAACAGGCTTCAAGCCTAAAAGCGCAATAACCTCTGTTGTTGCTATGTAAGTGAAGGAAGGTGTAATAACCTCATCTCCTGGTTTTAGATCAAGGGCCATCATCGCAATTTGCAAAGCATCGGTGCCATTTGCACAAGGGATAACATGCTTTACTTGAAGGTAGAGTTCAAGATCCTCCTTGAATCCTGTAACTTCTGGGCCGTTGATAAAATGTGCATTTTGAATCACATTTGATATGGCGTCGTCAATGGCTGGTTTTATCTTTTCGTATTGACTAACCAAATCCACCATCTGGATTTTTTTCATGCACTTACAATTAGGAAGCAAAGCTAAGAAATATAAAAACGCCTACATAATTTTTGTTCGCTATTTACCCATGAATCTCCGTAAAATTTATTGCCTTAACTTTATGTAAATTCTTTGATTTACTTTTGTCATTATGAATTGGCTAATTAGTTTTTTATTCACTAGTTGCATTTTAGGTATTTTCTCGCAAGAATCGAAACAAAGTTATGAGCGTTTGTTTGACGTTCATTACGGAATTAATCTGCCGGGAGGAGATTTAGCAAAACGCTATGGTTTTTTAAATCATGTAGGCGGAGGATTGGTTATCCGTTCGCCGAAAAATTACATTTTTGGCTTAGAGTCATCATTTATTTTTGGAAATCAATTTAAATCAGAGTTTGACTCTGTATTTTACCATTTAACAGATGCACAAGGCAATATTACCGATATCAATGGGGACATTGCTATTGTTACGACCTACGCAAGAGGATTTTATGCCAATGCGACTTTTGGAAAGTTGATTCCTCTCTCAGAAAGTAAAAAAGCGTCACATCTTCAACTTCAATTTGGAGCGGGTTATTTACAGCATCGATTTAGGATAGAAACAAACAGACAAGTAGTTCCTCAAATAGAAACTGATTACCGCAAGGGCTATGACAGATTCACGACAGGGATAAACACAAGTCAGTTTGTGGGATATGCATTTATTCCGGAGGAAGGGTTTTATCAGTTTTATGCTGGATTGTATGCCCAGCAGGGATACACATACAACCGAAGAAATATCAATTTTGATCAGCCAAATGTTCCCGTATCCACAGAGCTGCGTCTAGATTTGCAATTTGGAATAAGATTGGGTTGGTATATTCCTTTCTACAAAGCCGAACCGCGTGATTATTATTTTGAATAATCATGATATACACGCTATTTCTTTGGTTTTATCAGGTGGTAATTATTCTTGCTGCAAAATTTGGAAATATAAAGGCAAAAAAGTGGTTGAAAGGAAGAAGCCAATGGAGAAAACAGCTGCCTAATCTACCAAAAAAGGCAACACTTTTT
>Ga0049081_10000980_pt1 | contig 10775 bp, 23 predicted proteins | sample GreLakmeER78MSRF_FD_66717 | JGI IMG/M metagenome (GOLD analysis project Ga0049081, IMG submission 66717) | Freshwater lentic microbial communities from great Laurentian Lakes, MI, USA - Great Lakes metaG ER78MSRF | ecosystem: Environmental > Aquatic > Freshwater > Lake | place: Great Lakes...
AATGAATTGTTTCTATCGGCCACGCGTGGCCGATAGGCGGTTAGCAGCCCTCGATTCTTACGCCGCCACGGGGACCGAGAGACAACAAACAATCCGGATATTCGTCGAGGGTCTCGCGCCGTGAAGCGCGATGCAGTGAGGCCTCAATTTCCTGCTCATACTGCGCCAGCTCTTGCGCGACGCGCTGATACTTATTAATCGCGGCCTGTTTTGTTTTGTAGCAGAGTGAATCATCGAGGCAGTCGCTGCCGATTCTCAGGAACCAATATTGCTTGGTGATTGTCATCGCTCTATCCTTTCTGTTGTTGAGGCCTCAATTGTGCCTGATCCACGGCCCGCGTCCAATGAATAGTTTCTATCGAACCAGCGCCAGCAATAGGTCTTTCCGCGTCGAGCCCGCCCGCCCCCGCCGCCACCATTTGTGGGAAAAGTAACGCGGGCCGCGCTGCGCGGCCCGCGAACCAAGGCAAAAGGAAAAGGGCAAAAGCGCCAGCAAACGCGCACCGGCGGCAGCCGGTGCGCGGCCCGTGGCCATGGCCACGGGGAACACGGCCCGCGTGATTCGCGGGCCGTGGCGCGGTGCGTGCCACGATTAGCACGGGAACCGGTGCGAGGGCCGGGGCCCGGTTTACCCCGGGCAAATTAACGGGGGCAGCCGGTGCCGGTTTTCCCCGTTTTCCCTCTGTAAATGCGAATAATTCGCATCCTAATTTGCACAGTTAAGCCGTGAGCAGCTCCATCGCTCGGTTTTTAATCGCTGCACCGGTGCCGAACCACGCCGATTCGAGGCGCGTATTGTCGCTGCGGCCGCGCTCATGATCGACTAATTCAGTCACCGCGTTAAGCATTGCCCAACGCGTGCCCGCCACGCCGCCGATGTCCGAACCGATAGCCGCGCCGTTGAATAACGTCATGATTCGCTTGTATGCCCGTGATTCGCTGATGTCGATTTTGCCCGTATGGTAAGGCTTGAGCAGCTCAGATACAAACGCATCCGCCGATTCGGCCACCATGGGCACGCCCGCCAGCTTGCGCGATTCAATTAAAAAGCGCTCCCAATTATTGGCCACAATGCCAAGCTCTAACCGGACCGCGTCCGCGTCGAATCGCTCAGAGTGCAGCACGCGCACCGAGGCGGAATTATCACCAAGCGCCGCCGTTATCGTGTTATTACAAACCACGCGCACGGTGGTGAACTTGGCCACAGTGGCCATTGTTCCATCATATGACGTGCCAAGCAATAAGTAAGGCTTGACGGTGTCCCCTTCAACAATATCCGCGCCAGCGCCCACGGATGCCAGCGCCCAAACGCGCCGCCCGTAACTTAACGCGCCCGCCGTTTCCAATTGAAACCCGCCAAGCTTGACCAAGTTATCAAAAAACCCCATAACCTCGGCAGGCTGCACCACGTGATAGCCGTCCGAAACAACGGCCAAGGGTGCGCCGGTGTCGCTGCGGTGTAGTACTTTGCGCCCTTTGAAAGCTTCCGGTTCGCTCGCGGCTGCGGTGCGAAACAGTACGGGGGATTCAAGCACGTCATAAGCTAGGCCCGCCTCATGTGTCCATGTTGTGATGTCCGCATCAGCGCTCAAAGCTTGGCCGAGGCCATGCCATGGGGTTTTGCCGGTGTATGCCATTGCGGCCGTGCCGGTAGTGGTGTCGATCATGTGAGCCATTTCGCTATCCTTTCTTGGTTGAATCAGTAGCCGCCCGGCTGCTGATGTGTTGAATTCTAGTCTATTGTCCGCGCCGGTCAATTGAATTATTCCTATCGGTTTTGGGTTTCCGATTAATCCCCCCAATGATCCATCAGCCAGCCCAAAAAAAGAAAAATTGCAAGCGCTACTAATAAAAAGATCATGCGGCCACCTCGCGCCCAATATCGCCCGCGATATGGTGCCGCAGCATCGAGCCCACGGGCAGCGCCCGGGCAAAGTCGCGAAGGGTTTGCGCATCATTTGCGCGTCCGGTTTTGCGCGTCCCGTGCCATTGAATAGCAGTCGGGCCACTGGCCGCATAGCAGCCGCCGGGCGCGTCCGTGCCCACTTTCTTTTTTCCGGTCCCATGGGCAACGAATACAACGACAAAATCCCGTTCACCACGTGCGCACAACGGGGAACCATTGCCACAGTCCGCGCATGTAAATGACTCGGCCAGCTCAGCCGGGCAGCGTGCAAATGTCACGCCGTGGATTTTGCGCGGCCAAGTGTCGGCAGTGTCAGCCGGTGCAGCGTAAACCGCCGGGCGGCCAAGCTCAACGGTGCGCACCGCGTCCGCGATGGTGTCGCAGCTTGCGTTAATCGTGGTCTTTCCGGGTTTTGGTGTCGGCAGCGCCTCAGCGGCAAAGTGAGAATACGCCCATGCCATGCCCCGGCGCGGGACCGAATCATAAACAGCAGCCAAATAATCCGCGTCGATTTGATTCGTGCCGGTTTCACTTTTCGGGTGCAGTGCGCAGCTACGCGGGCACGTGCCATAAGTCTCATGTTCGCCAGCGCGATAAGTAACAGCTATCGGGCCGGTTTTTTTGTTCGCTGATATTGCAACGGTTTTGAGCATGTCTCTATCCTTTCTGTTCGCCGGAAAAGCTCCGGCGGTGTTGATTATGCAGTTATTGCAGCCATGCGCAATTTGAATTTATCTATCGATTCGCGGGAAATAATAGGAATCGGTGAACGTGCGGGAAAATCCCACGGAAAGCCCTCAATTGTCATATTCTCGGCAAAGTGTCGAGCAGCTTTCAAAGTGTCGAAGGCCTGCACCATGTCCCGCGTGCTAGGAAAGCAAACCACGTATTTAAAACGGGCGCGTTCGTTTTTTCTGATGTATTGAGTTGGGTTCATTTCTCTATCCTTTCTGTTCGCTGAATTATTTCAGCAGCCCCTATTTTGCCAAACCCCGGCAAAATGTCCAATTGTTTTTTTCAATCAATCCGCCAAGGCCGATAGCTTTTCTTTCAACTCCGCCCAGTTCATCCCCCGCGAAGGCCAAACCGCGAGCGGCGGCAGCCGAAGGCCCTCGGCAGCAAGGGCAACAGCATCGCGGCCGTGGTAAAGCAAAATCCGGTCGATATTCAAAACAAGCACAAAGCAAGGCCTGCCCTTAGAAGCGTGCCGAATCAAAAAAGCAATTTGATGCGGTCGCAGCGTAACCTTTAAGCCCCGGGCAACAGCTTTCAATTCCACAGTGACAAAGCAATCAGCCACGCCAATCAGCATATCCGAAACACCGAGGTTTACCCGGTTTTCGATTCGCTCGACATCGCACCCCAGCGCTTTGAGTCCATCGCGCACGCGTGCAGAGAATCGCGCCTCAGGTGTCGTCGCCACGGTCTATTTCAAAAACATCTAGCGGGGGATCGGCCACGCCAGCATCGAAGGCGGGATCTTTCTCGCGGTCGGTACTGTCCAGCACTTGGCCCGTGGTTGCGTCAATCAAAGCGGTCGGAGGGGGCCCACCGTACAAGCGCTTGAGTTCGTCCAGCTTTCGCTGCACTTCCTCTTTCGACATGGAGTCAATCGTCCCGTGCCGAATTTCCTTGCGTTCGACATATATTGTGCCCAGCGCTTGGCCGCGCCGGTACTCTGCCTGCACGGCAGCAGCAAAGGCTCCGGCAGCCAATGCTTTGTCCCGGATCTCCTGCAAATCTTTCATGTGGCGTTCGTACGAGGTGTTGTACTTCGAAGCCAGCTCCGCACGGTAGGCTTGGATCGCGGCCACCACATGCGGGTATTCCTTGGGGTTGGTCAGCTTCCACGCCATCACCGAAGCGGAGCCCTCCTTGTACCCGGCACGCATGGCTGCCTCTTTCAGGGTCACCCGGCCATCGCCGGACACGTATTCCTGCACAAACTTCCATTCCTTGGCATTCAGGACCTTTTGCTGCCTCAGGGGTCGGACTTCGCCCGCGAGCCTCTGCTTGGCCTTGTCAGGGACCACAGGAGGCACGTTCCAGACATCCCGCTTGGTCATGCGGTTCTCCACAAGCGCCAGCCGTTGTCCACCTTGCGCATGGAGAAGGTCCAGCCGGGCCTGTGGACCTTGGCAAACCGGATGGCTGCCACCCTAGCCGAGGCTGCCTGCTTTTCGCCCTTAAACAGGATGCTGTCGCCCGTTTCCATGTCCCGGAAGGGGTAGGTCGTGCGGTCCTCGGGGATGGGTATATTTGCGTCGATTTGTATCAAGGACTAACTCCTGTAAATCAATAAGCAAATGTAACCCAGCAATGCGAATTAGTCAAGATGTACATTCCCCCACCAATCCAATTCAAGGCCGTCTATATAGAGTCTGGGGAGGAAGAGTAGTAAAAAAAAAATCATCTCCTCTAAACGTAGGGACACCCCAGTAAATTACACTGTTTCTGACCCTGTAATGTACTGTAAGCTCCTAACTCCTTGATTTCATTCACTTATTACACCATTACGTCTATCACGTCTATTCCCACAAAAAAAATAAAAAAAACACCTCTTACCCTAAAAACTCCTATAGGGATCCCCAAAATTGCATAACAACCCCTGTTCTATATACTCAAATCCATATACACTAGGGAAAACCCCTATGAAAAACACAACAAAATGTACTTGACACCTAGTGTCCTCGAAACGATACTACGTGTCCCTAACCGATGTAATTCAAGAAAGGATAGCAGAGTATGAGTCGAGATCCATTAACCCAGCTACAGATAGCTGATCTTTCCCTTAAAGTCCCGGTCCAAGTAACGTACGGCAAGAACAGTGAAAACAACACTGTGATAAAGGATGTACGCGTGGTCCACGGTCCGTTGTCCTTGGACATCACTGCTTTGCTCACTGAAGACGACTTCTTTGACGCATTCGAGCAGCTTCACGATTGGTACTCTGATACCACCACCCCCACCACTTTTGAGGAGCCCAGCCATGGTTGATACCCGATTTAGCCCGTACGCGGGCCTGTTGAACTACTCTTACGACTTTTACAACGGCAAAACAAAGCATAGGCTGGATTGCTGGTTGGAGTATGACGAGGCGGACGATGGCGTGGGCTACAAGGAGGACTGGGCGGTTTTCTATGCCTTTTTGGACGGCGTGGACATCTCTGAGCTGCTGTCCGAGGAAGTCAAGGAAGAGATCATCTTGGGCGCGATGCAGTATTGTGCTGATGAAGCTGCCCAAGCGTATTACCCATAAACCATAAACCACACCACAAAAGGAAAACGAAATGAGCAAGAAGAAAGAACCCACAAAGGCATCACTGCCGAACTATTTCGAGGTCAACACTTGGATGATCCACGATGCGTGTAGCACGATGGATGAGGCGATGGCGATGATTGGCATCATTGCCCGGTCCTCGGACTATTTTACTCAACGGGCGTTGCACGGCGTGTTGACTGTGCTGGTTGATTCGCAGAGGACTTTGGGCGAGTATTTGGAGGGCCCAGAGAATGACGAATGAAGGCGCACCCTCACCGGAGGAGATAAAGCGCCTGAAGGTGCAGACACAGGCTTGTGCGGTGGAGATTGCCAAGGCGATGTTCAAGCATTCTGAGTCGCCCAAGGTTTCCGTGTTGGCGGCCATGATGGTTGCTGCTGGTGGCGCTCGGGCCACGGGCCTTGATAAGCACATGGCGCTGGACATGTTTTTGACCTTTTACAACGATGCAACCAGTTTCATGATGGAAGAGTGATTGCACAGTTTTGGTTGTTGGGAGAAAAGATGGACATGGACACAAAATTGTTGTTGCAGATGTGGCGGGTGCAGGTGATGGTCAACGATCATTTGCAGAGTCAGGAGGCGGGCCTCCTGCGCCGTATTGCTGATTTGGAAAGAGAACTGAGGGAGTTAAGAGATGCTGGAAAACGTACTGATGCTGGTGGGGCTGATGCTGATTGGCGGCGTGCTGGTCGTGGTCGTCGGCGCGATCCTGATAGCAGCGATTGATCAATTACAGAACGGAGACAGGAAATGATTCAAGACCCCGAAGACGAGGCGTTCAATCTCGTTGAACGACAGGCCAAGCAGCGCAAGGAGGCTGTGAAAGCAACGATGTTTGTGGCAACAAATCCATACCGCGATCAGGTTATCGAGGAAGTGGCACAGGCTATCGAGAAGATGGAAGGGTTTGGCAAAGACACCATTCACAGTTTTGCTATTTATATTCGGAGCATGAAGAAATGATCCTTGATCAAGGCAAACTGGCAAACGGATTGGTTGACGAACTGCTTGCTGTCATCCACCAATACGACGAGTCCCTGTATATGTGCAGCGTCATTGGTGTGTTGGAGTTGGTCAAGCAACAACTGATAACTGAGAGCATTGATAAAGAGGATGACGAATGACACAAGATGAAGTGATTGAGATGGCTAGACAGGCTGGCTTGGTTGATGCGGATTTTGAGCCAAGCCAATGGTGTATCCATGAATACATGACCTTTGCCAAACTGGTAGCCGCCAAAGAACGTGAAGCCTGTGCAAAGATGTTTGATGGTGCTGTGTGGGCTTATGACTATCGTGAAATTGCCGCTGCCATCAGAGCCAGAGGAGAACAAGCATGAATGAATCATTGATTGAACGCCTTAAGGTCAGTTGCCTTGGCCTTGACGCTGTTGATCCATTGCGCTTGCTTGTTGACGATGTGATTGCGGCTTTGACTCAGCCAGAGCAAGAGCCTGTGGCGACAGTCACAAGTGAAACAGGGGCAGACATAACAATGTCTTGGTGGCATGAACCTGCATTGCCTATTGGCACAAAACTTTTCACCCACCCACCACAGCGCACATGGGTAGGGCTTACGGATGAGGAGATTGCTGACGAGTTTTACAAATTTGAATCTGCTGGCGCATGGTATCAATTTACCCGAGCCATTGAAGCCAAACTCAAGCAAAAGAACGGCTTTGCCGAGGAGGAGAACACATGAGCATGGAAGATTACAACTTTGCCAAGGCCCGTGAAGCATGGGCAACGCCTGTGAAGATAGTTCAATACAACTGCACTTGCGGCAAGACTATGAAGTTTGAATCAGAGCATGGTGTTATTGCACCACAGCGCACAGAGCAGAACTTCTGCCCACGATGCGGCAAACGCACACAGGACATTCACACTTGCACACCACCACAGCGCACAGAGCAAGAGCCACAGATTGCAATTAACGCTCAAGTCGTTGGCTATGTTGAGCCACAACGCACATGGGTAGGGCTGACGGATGAGGAGGTAGAAAGCTACTGGGGCTGGGAAGACTTTCAGTGCGGTTGCGGGAAGGGAACTTTGCTGGAGATGGTGCGTGACATTGAAGCCGCATTAAAAGAAAGAAACACATGAGTTGGAAAGATTCAACACTCAAGTACATCAAGGAACTGATGAAGCCAAAGCCCATCAGCGAGATCATCGAGAAAGAAATGCGTGAGGCCGTCATCAAGAAGTTAGAAGCTGAAAGCGCAGTGGAGTATGCGGCTTCCATCGTCACCTACAACGTCGAGCGCATAGCTCGGCTACAGCGCAGACTTAAAGAATACGAGGAGGAAGCATGATATTTGATCGTTTACTTGTCGCCGCCGTGTGCTGTTGGCTGGGCGTGACAGGTTTGTTTCCAGCTACAGCAGAACCAGTAAAGCCCCTGACCCCAGCGCAGTTGCAGATAAAGGCCAAGCAGAAGTCAATCAGCAACGTATGCAAGGGCAAGCGCAAGAGTCAGACCGTGAAAGATTTGTGCAGAAAATGGGAGAGACAACAAGATGCTTGAAAAGATCAAAACATTCTTTGGCAGGGTGCGTGGGCAACACGCAGAGAAGCAGACCGTGGTAGTTCAAAACGAGCTTTGGCATTGCACCGACTGCAAATTGATTTTCTTGAACAAGAAAGAAGCAGAGAAGCATAAATGCATGGAGGCTCCAATCAAATGAATTGCCCTGAATGTGGCGCGTGGTCCGTGATCCTTGAAACGCGGTCCAGTCCTGTTAGATACAGAAGAAGGAGAGAGTGTGCAAATGGACACAAGTTCACAACTGAAGAAGTTGCAGTCACGTCCGCGCAGATCAAAGAAGAGGGACGAGACCGTTTCAACAATTATCGAGAGAAACGGGTGGAATCCGTTCGAGCGCGTAGATCCAAAGATTTTGGAAATGCTTCACAGAAAGCATGAGCAGGATGCCGAAAAAACTCGGCGATATTTTTTACTATCCGAACCCGGCAAAGCCGGTGTTCATCAAACAGAGGACGCACCAGTATGAGAAAGCAAAGCAGCAAGTCAGTCAAGTTCATGGAGTACATCATGAACCATCCCAGTGCCAAGGTGGGAACAGTGGCCAAGAAGTTTGGCATCACCCCGTCCCTTGGATACCAGTTGCGCAAGAAGGCGCTGGACAACCAGATCGGGATTTGGGCACCCCCGGAGATGGTTCCTATGCCGCCCGTTCCTGATGTAAATGCAACGCTCGATGCGCGGGCCGAGAACTACGGCAAGTTCAAAGACGGCGCAGAACTCATGCAGGCTATTAAACGCACCATGGCTGCCCATGCTGCCAAGCATGACAAAACCTTTGCTGATGACCAGTGGGAAGCGTTGGAGATGATCGTGCACAAGATTGGCCGTATCGTCAACGGCAACCCTGATGTGACCGATCATTGGGTCGATATTGCTGGCTACGCTACCTTGGTGGCTGACCGGCTGCAAGGGCGCGAGCGATGATCAAACCAACGCCGTCTAGAACGCCTGCTGAGGTCCGGGCCCTGTTCCTCGGTGCGTTACGCACGAACAATTACTCGATGAAGACTTCGGAGATTGCAGCCTTTACAACGCTGCCCATTTCCATGGTCCGCCGTTGTGGGTTGGGTTTGGCCAACGAGAACAAGATTGAAGCGGCCCTTGTCCCCGGAAGGGGCAAGGGTGAGTACAGGTTCACGATCACGCAGCTTGATTTGTTTGAAGATGCAGCGGTCACCAGCACCAGCTTTTGGCAGAAATTCAAGAAGCTGTTACGCTTTTAAAAAGGGCCCCTCGGGGCCCTTTATTTAGCCTCACCCCAGCTCGGGCCGACCTCTACGTCACAGCGGCTGGGAACTTCCAAGCGCACAGCATTGGCCATGATCTCGGCAGCAGCCAGTGCCTCCTCCCGATTCTTGACCGACAGCGCCAGCTCATCATGCACTTGCAGGATGGGCGTAAATCCGGCCTTAGCGAGCGCCACCATGGCCGCTTTGGTCTGGTCTGCGGCCGACCCTTGAATGAGTCTGTTCAGGCCCTTGTAGGTCCCCGCACGCTTGATCCGCGAGCCGTATTCAATGACTGCTTGTTCATGCGGAAGCGCCTTGTTCACGCCCCATTCCACCGGTTCCCACAGAGGGAAGCGGCATTTGCGGCCAAGCAGCGTGCGGATAGCTCCGCCGGATGCTGGATGCTCAATCCGGCGCATGACCGCGTTCACCGTGCCCTTGAGGAACGGCACCTTGGTGTGGAACGTGTTGATCAGCTCTGAAGCCTCGTCAGCGGACAGATCCAGCTCGCCGCCAAGCTTTCCTTTGCCCATGCCGTACATCAGGCCCAGACCAATCGTTTTGGCAGCCTTGCGCTTGATTCCAGCCATGTCTGCAACCATTTGGTGGAAGTCGGTGTTAGGGTCGTTGTTGTAGGCATCCACCATCCGTTCTGCCCCGGGCAGGTCCAAGAGGTGGGCGTAATGCACCAAAAGTCGCGGTTCTTGGGAACTGAAATCGTTTGATGCCCATAATTCGCCCTCTTCGGGCAGAAAGAGCGAGCGCACCAGCGGGCCGATGATTTCATGCCGGGCAGGAACCTGTTGCAGGTTAGGGCTGTTCATGGACAACCGTCCTGTCACCGTGCCGCCATCCTCATTGCGCATCTGGTTGACGTGCGGGTGGATGCGCCCGGTCTTGGCGCTGAAGTCCAGATATGGCTGGAGGAATGTGCTGTGCGTCTTGTTGGTCTCGCGGGCTTCGACGATCAACTTAGCCACAGGATGTTCACAGGTTTCTAGGAACCCTTTGGTGAAGCTCGGCAATCCCTTTTCTGTTTTGCCGTAAGCCACGCCAAGCTTGTCAAAGGCCACGGCTATGGATTGGGCAGCCCAGATATCCACACCGGACCCACAGGCAGACTTTAATTCTTGGTAGATTGCTTTCTCGCGCTTTTGCAGGCGATCGATCAACTGCTCAGCCTTGACCCGGTCAAAGCGGATACCGCGCTGGGTCATGTTCAAAAGGACGGGGAAGACTTCGGTCTCGAGATCGAAGATTGATTCAACTTCATCTTGTCTCAGCTTTATCTTGAAGTGATGCCACAGCTTTAGGGTCAGCGCCGCGTCTTGCTCCGCGTACTCACCAACATACATAGCGGGGAGCTTCCACAGCTCTTTCTTGGGATGAACGCCAAAATCGGCAGCAGCCTGCTTCAATGCAGCTTCGGACTTGACTTCCTTGAGGTAATCAAAACCAAGAGAATTCAGAGAGTAATTGAATCGGTTCTCATCTATCAGGGGAGCGGCGAGCATGGTGTCGACAATCCTGCCGTTGACGGTGAATCCACTGGCCCTGAGCCACCCACAGTCGTAGGCGGCGTTGTGCATGATCTTGTCGGCATTTGTAGCCAGTACGTCTTTTACCCAGCGTTCAACAAGACGTTTATCAAGATTGCCGCCACCGCCGTGAGCAACAGGATAGTATCCGCTCCAGCCGTCAACAGCCACAGCGTAACCAGCAATGAAGCCGTCATTACGGGGCCATCCCGGCCCAAAAGATTCCATATGCGGGTCACAAGTCTCGAGGTCAATTGCAATCTCCTTGGCGGTG
>Ga0049081_10000984_pt1 | contig 10750 bp, 15 predicted proteins | sample GreLakmeER78MSRF_FD_66717 | JGI IMG/M metagenome (GOLD analysis project Ga0049081, IMG submission 66717) | Freshwater lentic microbial communities from great Laurentian Lakes, MI, USA - Great Lakes metaG ER78MSRF | ecosystem: Environmental > Aquatic > Freshwater > Lake | place: Great Lakes...
ATTAAAATATAAAAGATGAAGAACGGTAGAACGGTAGAACGGAAATAAATCCTTATTTTTGACATTTTAAAAAGTCTTTTTTTTTTATCAAAATAAGGATTTATTTCCGTTCTACCGTTCTACCGTTCTTCTCATCTTTTTCCCATCTTTTTTTATTCTTTATTATTCCTCGGTGATTGTGGTATTTCTGGTTGTTCTTCGCTGTTTAAATCTATAACTTTCATACCAAAAAGATTTAGTTGAAGATGTTTATAACATTTAGAATTAATAAAAAATTTTAGTATCCGTTCTATAAGTAATAAAATAAGTATTGTTAACTGTGCGGATGACATATTATCATATGTGTTATTCGTGTCCATTTATTATATTAAAAGATAATCATTTATAATATTTATTAAATATAAATGACATCAGTTATTAATGAATATTTAATACATTTACGCACGGAAGACTGCACTAAATTAAATGGCAGTCTAAATAGTTATTTTTCTTTTATTTTAAAACCAGCAATTGCTGTGAGTGATACAAAAAATACTTTATCAGCAAAATTATCAACCGCAGAAATACCTTATAGTTTTTATACAGTCAATGATTATAATAATACATTTAATATTGTAGAAGATTTCGTTCCTCGTTTAATAACACTCCCAAAAGGCAGTTATGATATTTTTGAATTTAGAGATTTAGTTCTTGCTGAATTAGGTGTCAATTACATAGTAACTGTATCAATAAATACTGGTAAAATGAATATTAGCAATCCAACATTAGCGATTCTTGGAATAAATTTTACAAGTGATGCTTTTAAATTGATGGGTTTTTCTAATCAAAGTTATGAAGAATTAGCAGTTGATGGTTTAACAAGCCCCAATGTTATATCATTATTTTCTATCACTGGAATTTATTTAAAATCTAATTTATCAGGATATAACATATATAATACAAGATTAAACAATAATTTAAGTTCAATTTTACAACTAATACAGATAGAAGAAGATACATTTAATATGATAAATTACCGTTCTACAACAGATGCATTTGTATCTAGATTAAATGATAAAAAAATAGATGAACTTGTATTTAGAATAACTGACCAAGAGGATAATCTAATAAACTTTAATGGAGTAGATTTTGAACTGACATTAAAAATTTTTGAAAATAAAAACACAACAATAGAACCATCTCAAGCATCAATACCATCTCAACCATCTATTTATACTTTACCATTAGAACCACTAAATAATTTAATTGATACACAAAGAATAGAAAATATTTTAAAAAGAATTCAACAAATTAAATAAATATATTGATTATAATAAATATGAAAGATATATCACATTACATTAAAAAAGGTAGTAATGAAAATGTTAATAATATAAATATTAAGACTTCAGTAAATCTCGGTGATTTAATTAAAAAAATAAAAGTCCCAGTTAAAAGAAAGAAAAAAGGTGGCGGTTCCAAAAGTGGTGCTGGAGGCGACCAAATTGTTGAACCAATTCAAGGACCACCAGGTATGCCAGGACAAGCAGGAGCACCAGGTATAGATGCAACACCAAATCAACCATTTTTTCCAGCACCATCATCAAGTAGTTCTGTTATTCCATCATATATGAGTAATACTACAATTCCAAATCAACAAGATATACCAGTATCAAGTAGTTCTGTTATTCCATCATATATGAGTAATACTACAATACCACAACAACAACAAAGAAGTATAGCAACAACATTAGAAAATAATTTATCAGCATATGAAAGAGCAAGAAAACTTGCAAAAGACTTTGGCGTTCCTATTCCAGAGAGTGAAAGAACTATATCATCAGCATCAAATGCCCAACCAAATAATCCAGCACAATTAAAAGCAGTTGATGATGAACTTGAAAATGAAACACAATCAATATTAAATAGACTTCCAAATGTTCCTATAGAAAGAACTGGTAGCAGTAATTCAACATCATCAAATATTTTAGATAATTTATATCCATTACCTCCACCATCAAATATTTTTTCATCATCTACTGGGCAAAAAAGTTTAGAAAATATCACAAGTAATAATACAGGTGTTAAACCAACTCTTTTTCCACCAATGCCGTTTAATCAATCATTACCATTAGAACAATTACAATTTAATATACCACCACTAAAAGAAAGGCTTGAATTACAAAATAAAGAAAAAGTTCTTAGATTAGAGCAAAATAAATTAGAAAAAGCAAAAAATGACGCTCTTAAAGAAAATCCACGAGACATAGAAAAAATTAAAAATATTGATAATCAATTAAAAGATATAAGAAAACAAAGAGCAATGCTTATACCAGGTTTAAATCCTGTAGTTGATAATAATAGCACACAATCAGGATTACAACTTGCACGAAGTGAGAGTAATACATCAGTAGCAAGTAGTGTTTTACCGCCAAGACTACTAAATCAATTATATGCACCACCTTCAATTAATAATTTTTTTAGTGATGTTATGGCATTAAAAAATGCTCCAGTAAAAACACAGCAACAAATAACAAGAGAATTATTAAAAGAACCTTTTAGTTTTGAAAAAGGAAGTTCTACTAAATATATTCCACCAAAAAAATCAAATACATATGATGATAGTTTATCATTATCACAAAATTTAGATAGAACAACGCCAAAATTTAAAATATTACCAACCCAACCATCTTTACTAGACCAAATAGCATCGCAACCAAAAAAAACTCCGCCACCTGAACGAAATTTACTGGGACAAACATTTAGCGCATTTAGTAATTTATTAAGTAATTCACGAGATGCACGAGATGCAGCAGGATACGGTGCTTTAGCATTAGGTGCTGTTCAACCAGAGTTATTACCAGCGATTGGTCTTGCCGAAACTGGTAATCAAGCGTTAAATATCATTGAAGCACCAGTTAATTCTATTGAACGAGCAATACAACAAAGAATTAATAATCCACCGCCTCCTCCAAAGAAACGCAAAGATGCGTATGGTGGCTTCTAATATTTAAAAATATTAATTTAAAGAGAAGAAATATATTTATAAATAAATAAATATGTCTCATTTTTTAAATAGTATTGATGATGATGAGATTGAGCGAGAATGGATTATAGAAGATGAAAGTGATGATGATGAAGAAGTTGTTATTAAAATTAATAAAAGATTGATTCCGCGAAATCATATTTTTTATAAAATATATAAAAATGGATGTGAAAATTATATTGGAAGCACGGTTAATTTATCTAGGCGAAAATCACTGCATAAAAGTGATTGTAATGATGAAAATTCTAAAAAATATAATTTTCCAGTATATCAATACATACGAGCAAATGGCGGTTATGATACTTTTGAATATGAAATTTTAGATAAGAAATTTGTATGTAAAAGAGATGCTGAAATATATGAAGGTGAATTAATGAAGATACATAATTCTACATTAAACAAACATAGAAATTATAGTGAATACGATAAAAAACAATATAATAAACAATGTCAAGACAATAGCAATAATAAAAAAAATGAATGTGGTGTTTGTAAGTGTTTTATAAAAAGAGATAGAAATATGAAAGTCCATATACAAACAAAAAAACATATCAAAAATCTTGAAGATAGAATAAAAAATCTTGAAGAACTTGAAAAACAAGATATTAATAATATTACAATTAATATTGAAAATCTAAACATCAATCAATTACCACAGGATTAATCTAGCGTAATATCCATTTAAATTCGTATCATTTTTATGCCGTATATTATATAATCTTCTTCGTTCATCAGCATATTTCTTACCTTTTTCAATAATATAATATTGATAATCTTTATATCTTATATCACCAATTGAAACAATTTTTTTCCCGTCTTTATAAACATCTATTTTTTTATTTTTAAAAGTTGATGGTTTTATTTCAACACCCAATTTTTTTGCATTGATATAATGTTGCTGTAGTATTTTATACATCTTTTATAATATAAATATATATTATAAAATCAATTTAAAACTCTTTTCATTCGCATCTGTTTTTGATAGGCTCCACCATTTTCTATTTTATTATACCAGTTCAATGCAAGTATTCTAACTTTTTCTTTATTTTCATCTTTTAACCTCCACTTATAATTATAAATTCGGCGGTAATCACTTAGTTCTTCGACTGTATAATATTTAGTTAATTTCATAGTCCCATCAGGATTTAAAGGTTTTTTATAATTCTCATAGAAAATTTTTAATTCATCATTTGACATTCTCATTTTTATTATTTAAAACATATCTTTAAATATATTTTATATAAAAAAATTTTTTATTATATTTATATAAATAAATGTCATCAGTCAAAAAATTAATTTTGACAAGTAAAGCAATAGCATCTAAACCAGCAAATGTTCGTAAAATCAGTGCTTGGGTGCTTCACGTTAAAAAATTCGCAACAGATAATGGTTTAAAATATAATGAGGCATTAAAAGACCCAAAATTAAAAGAAAGTTATATACCAGCACCAAAACCAGAAAAACCAGCAAAACCAGAAAAACCAGAAAAACCAGCAAAATTACCAAAAACAGCAAAATTATCAAAACCACCATTCCAATTAACAGAAGAAGATATAAAAAAAGGACCATTAAAAAAGCAAAGTAAAATGTTATTTAATAAAATAAATAAATTAACTAATGATTATAATGATAAAAATACTAAAATTGGAGAAACACTTTTAAACAGCAAAGAAATTTCTATTATTGCTAATGAAAATAAAAATGATGATGCTTTTTTAAAAGAGTTTAAAAAACAATATGATAAATTTATTGAAATTGGTGATAGTTATTTAACTGAGGCTGAAAAAAAAGAAGTCAAAAAAATTGAGATGAAAGATATGATGAAAACACCTAAAACACAATATGATGGTCCGCTTAAAGAATGGGTAAAAGAACAAAAACCTAAAGTAAGTGCTAAAAAACCAAAACCTATGAAAACATCTATGGAAACATCTATTAAACCAATGTTAGACAATGCTGTTTTTCAAAATAAAGATGTTAGAAATTTAATATTTGGTTTGAAAAAAGATATATTGACAGAAGAAGATAAATTAAAAGACCCAATGGTTAAAAAAAAAGAATTAATAAAACAAATTGATAATTTATATAAAGAGTTTAATGATAAATATTCAAACTTTGATAATAAACATTCTAGAGGTAGTTTAAATATAGAAGGTATCGCAGAAATCGCAAATGAAGCTAGAGATAATGATGATAGAACAGAATGGGTCAAAGAAAGCGATGATAAAGGTGATGCTTTATTAAAAAAGTTTAAAAAAACATATGATAAATTACAAGAACTTAAGATTTCTAAAGGAAAACTAAAAAAATAAAAAACTTACTTATAATAAATGGATACATTACTCACCAAAATTAAAGATAGTCGCAAAATAACAGATTCAACTTTAAAACTATACGGCAGAAATATTAAAAGACTTATGAAAGAAGCAGATAGTGAAAATATAGATGAATTTACAAGTGATAAAACACTTGATAAATTAATGTCATCATCTAATTCAACACTCGCCAATTATATCGCAACTTGTCTTGTTGTTCTTGGATTAGATAAAAAAAAGAATAAAGATAGGATAGAACAATTAAATATGAAACTTAGAGAATTAAATGGTAAGGTCAAAAATGCTGATGATAAACCAAAGGACGATGAAATTGTTAAATGGGATTCAATTGTTAAACTGGCGGATAAATTAAGGAATAATTTTTTTAAAATTGAAATGAAATATAAGGAAGGTATGGAAGCATTATTACTAAATTTTTATTCATTGTTTCCACCACAGAGGAGTGAAATATTTAGTAATCTAATTATTACAACAACCAAACCCACAGATAAAAACAACAATTATTTATATCGTAAATCAACTAATGTATATTTTCTAATTATTAATAAACATAAAACTTCCAGGTCAGTCGGTGAAATTACAGAGCAAATAACTGATAAACAATTAATTAAAATATTGAATAGATATTTAAAATTGTATAATACAAAATATCTATTTCAATATAATGATGATAAATCACTCACACCAGCGGATATATCAAAAATGTTAGGTCAAACTACAAGTGAGTTAGGAGATAAATTAGGTTCAAGTTCAATGAGACATATATATTTAAGTAATAAATACAGTAGTGTTATGAAAGATTTAGAAGCAGATACAAAACAAATGGGCAACAGTGTTGGAGTAGCAGTTAGTAATTATATTAAATGATTATTTTTTACAATTACATTTTTTAATTAAATGTTCGGCATCAACAACTGATGCTTTACCACCCATAACTGCAGAATAAATCCTCGCCATCGCCCATTGCTCTGGTGAATTAACTGACGGTCTCACTGCTTTTCTATTAGTTTTGAACGCACCAACTCCTAAATTAAAAATCATTTGTAGATGTCCAGCACAATAGCCAGTAATTTTTGCTATTTCTTGTATTGAATGCGATTGGTCTTTTGAAAATCCATATTTCTTGTTGAATTTTTGTTTGTAGGTCAATACCATTTTATTATAAAAAATATAATAAAATTTTATTTAATATTCATCTAACATTCTATTTAATATATTAAATAATTATTCCATTAAATATATTAGTAATTTTTGTGGTATAGAATATCTATCAGCCAATGTTGTTTTATCTGTTAAATGACCTAGTCTTTGGGTATGTTTAACTTTTTTATGAAGACATCTACAATCTTTTAGATTTTTATTTGTATATATAATTGTAGGTTTTTTATAATCATAATCAAATCTACAGTAATCTACTTTTATAAATTTATATTTATCATTATTCATATAATCTTTCATTGTTCCAGTAAATGGATTTTCTATAAAATAATATGTTGGATTAAAATATTCAATAATTTCTAAAGTCCTTTTTAAAACTGGTAAAGCATATTTTTCTATGTTTTCTTTTATTTGTTCTGGAGTTTTCTTATATCGTCCCCATCGTTGAAGACAACTAAAGAACTGACACGGTGGTGATGCTGTTATTATATCAAAATGATTTGGTGGAAATGCGGCCTTATAATTCCACTCCATAATGTCAATTAAAATAGTTGGTGTATGATATTTTTTAGAAATATCTACAGATACACATTCAATATTATTTTCTATACAGTATTTATTCCAACTACCTGTTCCAGAAAAAAGTTCAAGTAATTTCATTTTATTATATAAAAAATATAATAAAATTTTATTTAATTAAATCTCGATTAATAAGTTTCATTTTCTTTATATGTTTAGCACTCATATTATGATTACTTTGATTAAAAGTATTTATATACTGTCCGCACGCACAATAGAATTTTTCATTTTTTATTGGTTTTGGTGTTTCAATATATACATCATTCGTTTTTATATATTCTGGTATTTTTTGTAGTTCAGTGAATGTTAATTTATATTTATTACCATTACACATATATCTACTCGCAAAATCATAATTAACTTCTTCATCTCTTTCATCTGCAATCCGCTGACATTCCATTCCCACTGGTTCATATTTAATACATATATGTTTAGTGTTATAAAATACTCGTTTAGAACAATCAGGACATATGGTTGGTTTCGTCATCTTTTATATATAATATAGATTATATCTTTAAATCATTTTTATTAAAATATCTAATTATTAAAACTAAGTTTAATAAAAACAAGTTTTTTAGTTTATTAAACTAAAAAAACAAAATTAATAAAGTTATTTATATAATAAAATTATAATTTTTTGTTTATTGTAAGTCATTTAGTTATATAAAAGTTAGTTTATATAGTATATCTTTATTATTTTTTAAAAGTTAGTTTATTTTATTATAATATTTATAAATAAAATATTTTTATTGTAATGGACCCCATCCGTCGTCCATTACTGTGATAGTCTAAAACTACCTCCAAGTCCATTTAATATAAAATTATTTATAATTTAATATTATTATAATCTTCAATAATATATTTTAATCCTTCATATCGTTCTTTAACATCTATACATATTAATCTATATTTTTCACCCGGTTTAGTTATTTCATCGTTTAAATTAGATACAAACCCTTTAATTTTTTCATTTTCTGTTGCTTCTTCCATATATTCCATATAATCTAATTCAAGTTTATTAAAATCATTAAAACTTTTTATAATATTTTCTTTATTATTTTTAAGAATAGAATTATATAATAATACTTGAGACATATGATTTTTCATTCGTAAAGTATAAAAATATAAACGATGGTCGTTTTGGTCGTTTTTGTTTTTCCAATGTTTTAAAATATTTTTATATTCATTATATCCTTTTGTATTTTCTGTCATAAAATGATTCAAATATTGTTTTTTCATATCTTTTTTAGAACAAGTTTTATATTTAATAATATATTTATTCATTGTTGAATTCATTCTTAATTTCATCTTAAAACATCTTTTATAAATTCAATTTTATTTTAAGTCATTTTCTATAAAGTTTTATAATTTATTATAGTCTAAAACAATTTTGTAGTAAATTTTTTTAAAATCTTATCTTTTTTAATTTTTTTTGTTATAATATATTTCAATTCATCTTCACTAAATAGTTTTAATTTTTTTAGTTCAACATAATAATTTTTAACCCATCTTTCATCACCTCTATCATCAAATGGTATAAATCCATTTTTATATGCTTCCTCATCATCTTTTATAACTTGTAATCTATCAAATTCACAGCAACAATGTTTTATAAAACAATGACATTTATTACATTCTTCTTCAACAACTTCTTCAACAACTTCTTCAACAACTTCTTCAACTTCTTCTTTAACAACTTCTTTAACAACTACTTCTGGCGGTTTTACAGTGCATTTATACTCCCATCCATCGTTAGTGAAAACTATTTCTCTTTCAACAACAACTTTTTCAACAACTTTTTCAACAACTTTTTCTTTTGTATCATCAACTTGTTTAACAGATTTTTTAGAATGTTTTTTACAAAATCCATCATCATTACATTTTTTTGTTATACAAAATAAACCTTTTCTTAATCCTTTAGTAATTATATAATTACATTGTTTTGTTGTAGTGGTCATTTTTTATAATTCTTATAAAAGATGTTTTTATAATTCATTTTTATTTTTAAGTCATTTTTTAAAATTACTTTAAAAACATTGTAGAAACCGATTTATATTTTCATCTGTAAAATATGTAATATAATTATAAGGTTCATTAGTTTCAATTCCATAATTTAATTCTAAAAAAATAATCAACATATTTATTTTGTAATCTTCATCTCTGTTATTCCAAAAATTATTTAATGTAGAAGGTATCATTTTATATTATTAAGTTGTATCTTTAAATCATTTTCTTTTTAAATTAATCAAAACAACTCAAAATAAAATTGAATTTAAGAAACATCTTTTAAGAAAGAATTAGAAAATGAATTCTACAACAAAAGAAAATATTATGTGTCAATATATATTTACTAAAGGAATATTTATTAATCAAAATTGTAAAGTGAAAAAAATATTTTGCGATGGAATGTGTGTTAAACATCATAAAGCAGAGAAAATTAAAAAAGATAATTGTGAAAAACTTAAAAATAAAAATATTAATAATATTACAAAACAATTAACTAATATTATTAAAAAGAATTCTATTGATATTATTGAACTTAGAAATATTTTAAATTTAATGGAAGAAGAAGTTGAAGAAGAAGTTGAAGAAAAAGTTGAAGAAGTGGTTGAAGAAGAAGTTGAAGAAGAAGTTGAAGAAGAAGTTGAAAATAAATTTAACATCAACTATTACAACATTATGAATTATCAACATTTTTTTAATAAAAACAATTTAGAAATGATAATTTTAAAAAAAACAATTGGCGACGATGCATCAAGAAAAATTCAACTTTGGTGGAAAAATTATCATAAGAAAAATATTGAAGTTGAAGAAGTGGTTAAAGAAGTGGTTGAAGAAAATGAATATATTATTGAAGAAGAAGAAGTTGTTGAAGAAGTTGTTGAAGAAGTGGTTGAAGAAGTGGTTGAAGAAGTTGTTATTGAAAATAAGAAACCATTAAACAAAAGAGAAAGTATAGAAATGATTGAATATTATTTAAGAATGAGAAACCAAAGACTTACAAATTTAAAGAAGGCATCAATAGAAAAATTAAACAAATTATTTATTAAATATAAGATTGATAATAATAGGCATAGATATAATGAATGTCTTAAAAAAGATAAAGAAGATACAGAAAGAGAAAGACGGGATGCTAAAATTAAAGAAGAAAATGATAAACAAGAAATATATAATCATTATTTAAAACTGAACGAAGATGATAAAAGAAAACATATAGAATATGTTGTAGATAAAAGAAATAAACGAACTATGCGTAATAATGCACACGAAAAAGAAAAATTTGAAAAAGAAATTAATATTTTAAAAAGTCAAGGTAGAAAAGTTGAAATAGTAAGTGAATATTGTTATAAAACTGATGGTATTTTTTGTCATTATTATGGTTGTGATGAACTAACAACATATAATCACGTTAAACAATCTTATGATAATTATAAAGATGAAGATGGTAATATTAAAGAAACTAATATATGGGATATTAAAGAAAATATTTGTAATCTATGGTTTAATCAAAGCACAAGAAAATGGGAGGATAAATAAAATTGAATTTAAGAAACATAAATCTTAATCTTCTTAATCTTCTTATTTTATATTTTTTAATTAAAAAATATAAAATAAGAAGATTAAGAAGATTAAGATTTATGTTTCTTAAATT
>Ga0049081_10000985_pt1 | contig 10747 bp, 11 predicted proteins | sample GreLakmeER78MSRF_FD_66717 | JGI IMG/M metagenome (GOLD analysis project Ga0049081, IMG submission 66717) | Freshwater lentic microbial communities from great Laurentian Lakes, MI, USA - Great Lakes metaG ER78MSRF | ecosystem: Environmental > Aquatic > Freshwater > Lake | place: Great Lakes...
GCGACGCTGCGGACGGCGGCGGTGGCGGAGTTGGCGTCGGCGAGCTTGACCTTGGAGTTGCCATTGGCATCGACGTCGGTGGAGTCGAGATAGACCAACTGACCTGCGGTGATGGTGGCACCGCAGGGAGCCTCCGCGATGCGGGCGGAGGAGGAGGGGACCACGACACTGGCGGTGATGCTGAGGTCGGTGGCGTGGAGTGGGAGGGCGACGAGAGCGAGGAGGGTGAGAGCGAGGAGGTGTTTCATGAGCTTCGAGTATTGGAGGGTGTCAAATGGGCGACGGAGAAGAAGTTCTCAGTGCTCAGTGCTCAGTGGAGAAAGTGCGCTGGTGGCGAACTGAGAACTGAGCACTGAGCACTTCCCCACTTTCTTCACGCTGGCGTGGTTTCATCCGTCCGCACTTGGACGACGAAGACGGTGGTGCGTGCGGCGAGGTGTTTTTCGGAGTCGATAGCACTGCTGGGGGCGTCGATGTAGGTCTTGCGGACGCGGTAGCCGGTGCGGCCTGCTTCGGTGAGGGCGAGGAGAAAGGATTTGAAGGCGGCGGCATCGGCGAGGATGTGGCGCACGGCGGCGGTCCATTGATTGCGCACGTCGTCAGCAGTGACTTCGGCGCGCACCTGGATCTCGACGGCGATGCGGAGGGTCATGCGGCGCGGGTGAGGGATGTCGGTGCCAGTGTTGAGGAGGTAGATCTTGGGGAAGGTTTCGTCGGCATCGGTGGGGCCGACGACGCAGGGGCACTCGGAGGCGGAGGCGAGCTGGGGGAAGTCGGCGCGGCGACTGTTGATGTAGCTGGCGACGAGCTGGGGGAGGAGGGTTTCGGTGTTGGGGGTCATTTGGGGAAGACTTTGAGACTTGGAGACAGGGAGACTGGGAGAGGGGATCAGGCGGCGTGGAGTTGTTGGGCGAGTTTGTTTTCGATGGCGGTGGCGATGTATGGGAGCTGTCGTTTCATGGCACCGAGGCGATAGTTGACGACGTAGGTGAAGCGGCGCTGGAGGTCTTTGTTGAGGGCGGCGGCGTTGATGGTGATGGTGATTTCGAGGCCGTTGGTGCTTTTGCGCTCGCGCATGAAGCCGGAGGCCCATGAGGCGCTGTGGCGGGCGATCCAGGCGGGAATGCCACGCAGCGGACCGTAGCGGCCGTTGTAGGCAGCAGGGACGACGGCGGCGAGGAGTCCGACGTTCTTTTGGCGGCGCTTGATGTAGCGGCGGACGAGGGTGCCGTTTTGGACGAAGACGGTGGGCGTTTTGTTGTTGACGCGACCCTGACGGGAGCGGCGGGCCATGTGCGCGGCACCGTCGTCGAAGCTGGTGAATTTCTTGCCGAGGGTGCGGTTCATGATGTCCTCCGCCTGCTTCCACTGCTTTTTCTGGATGTGGCCCCAGAAGCCTTTGGCGGCGAGAGGCGCGGTGGCTTTGATGAGCTGGTAGATCTTCCCCGGCGGTGCATAGACTTTCCAGATGTCGGCCATGACCTTGGCCTCTCCCTGCTTCTTGGCTTTGATGCCGCCGACTTTCTCGGAGTGCGGTGGCATGACTTGCACGAGGCCTGGCACCTTACCGGAGGAGGAGACGAGTGCGCGGGTGGAGTCGTTCAGGAAGGTGGTCATGATGGGCCGTGCGATGTCGGGCGCATGCCGGATGAGGGCGGCGATGCGGGAGACGTTGACGGTGGCGAGGAGCATGAGGGACGGGGAGACGGGGAGACTTGGAGAGTTAGGAGGCGCGGCGGATGGCGGTGAGGTGCCAGGCGATGTCGGTGGGGTTTTGACCACCGACGGAGATGATAAGGAAGGAGACGTTGTTGTGAACGAGGAGGGCGTCTTTGGCCGGTGCGGTGGTGAGGCGGGTCTTGAGCAGGGCGGCGGTGAGGGTCTGGCGCTTTTCCCAGCCGGTTTGATCGTCCTTCATGACGGGCTCGAGCTTGCCGAGGATGACGGCGGCGGTGTAGGAGGCACCATTGATGGTGATGGTGGCGGCGTGATGCAGCTCGGCGTGGGTTTGCTTGCGCTTCTTGGCGGCGGTGACGGCGGTGGGGGTCATGGGGAAGTTCTCAGTGCTCAGTTCTCAGTTCTCAGTTCTCAGTTCAAAAAAAGGCGGCGTGCCCCCAACCAAAAGGCACGCCGCGCAACAACACACGAAACAGAGAGGAAACGTGCGGTGAGATTATTTAGCCTTGGGTTTCTTTGCGGCGACGGCTTGTGCGTCCTTCTTTGCTTCCGCAGTGGCGGCAATGTAAGCCGGATTCGACTTCCGAATGCCGGGAGGGTTGTTGAGGATGGTGAAGCTGCCGATCGTGGCTGGAGCGGTGGCTTTAAAGGCTTCGAGCGCGGCGCCGGAGTCGCCGATGTAGAGGGCATGCGCGGAGCCGCGCTGGCCTGGGAGGGAGTGACCGATGAGGATGCGGAGGGACATAGGAGAAGACTTTGAGACTTGGAGAAGAGATTGTGAGACTGTGAGGCTGACGAATGAGGACGGGTGTCAAAGAAGAAGGCCGCGCTGGGTGAGCAGCGCGGCCTTCGACACATGAACCAACGGGAGAGATTAGGCGGGACGGATGATGTGACCGGCGTAGTCGAGGCCAGCACCAGCGGTGACACCGGCGGTGGCGGCGACGTCGCCACCAACCTTGGCACCGTAGAGGACGGTGGGGCAGACGTAGAGATCGCCGGTGCCTTCTTCCTGCCATTTGGCCATACCCATCGCGGTCTTGGTTTCCGCGTCAAACATGGCCTCAATGATGGTGGAGAGCGGGATGCCGAACTGGGATGCGAGCTCGGCTGTGACAGGTGCGGGAGCACCGGCCATGACGGCGAAGGCACGACGCTCGAAAGCGAACGCGCTCATGTTTTCCTTGGGCGTGACGACGCCGCCGGTGCCGTCGGCGGTGATGGCGGTGGCGGTGCCAGCGAGGGCGAGGGCGCGGGTGTCAGCAAGCTGGAAGGTGCTGCTGCTGGCGTAGATGACGTAATAGTAACCGGCGGTAAAGCCAGCGGAGAAGCTGGCAGCATACACACGCTGGCCAGTCTTGAGGCCGTGGTCGGCTTTGGTGAAGAGATCGCCACTGTTGGCACCGCTGACGCTGGTGAGAGCGGTGCCGGTGTTGGTGGGGAGATCGACATACTCGCGGATCTCGCGGAAGCCGAAGGCATCACGCCAGACGCGGATGGTCTCGCCGCCTTGTTTCTCGCCGAAGTATTGCGAATTGATGAGGCGCTGATCGACGGCGAGGACGGAGGCCACTCCGGAATTGACCAGCATGAAGCGCTCGTTGCTTTCGGTCTTGCCGTTCATGGCCTCGCCAATGGACACGAGGGCATCGACATCGAAGTCGGCGGTGGCGATGGTGCTGCCCTGGCTAAAGCGCAGGCTGCTGACGAGACCGAGGACGTAATCAACGATCTGCTTGCCGAGGACGTAACCGGCATCACCGACGCTGCCCTGGTAGTCATTCACGGCATCGGCGATGGCGTAGATGTGCTCCATCTTGATGGGGCAGGTGGCCCATTGGTCAATCGTGAGCTGGACGTCGGTGAGGAGACCGCGAGCGGACTGTGCGCCGTTCTTGTAGCCGCCGGAGCCAGCGCTGTAGGTGCTGGCGGTGGGGAGGGTGCGAATGCGGGCGATGGCGGCCTGATCTTTACGCAGTGCCATGCCGGAGAAGTCGGTGCCCATCATCTGCAAGGCGGGGACACGCTTGCGGAAGGCCTGGATGGCAAGGGTGAGGATCTGCGTGGCATTGAGTGTGACGCAGAGCTGGCCCGTCATCTGCGACAGCGGGGTGAGCATGTAACCACCGATGAAGGCGGTGACGGCGGCGGCGATGGGACCGTGAACCACCGCCATGAGGACGGTAGCGACGAGGGTGGCGAGGATGGCGGCTTTATTGAGCGTGCTTTTCATGATGGGGGTGGGGAGGCGGTGATGAGGTGAGGGTGTCAATGTCGAAGGCTGCGTTTAGTTGAGGCTGAGGCTGTGGACCTTGCCTTCGGTGAGTTTGAGGGCTTGAGCGGCGAGGCGTCCTTTCTCTTTGGGATCAGTGACGGACTCGGCCTGTGCCCAAAGTTCTTCTGCGGTGGACGATGGCGCGGCTGAGCCGGTGCCTTTGGGGAGCTGTGCTTCAGGGAGACCGGCGGCGGCGAGCTGGTGGATGACTTCGGTTTGGACGTCGGTCTGTTTGGTTTCGAGGGCGGTGACGGCGGCCTGGAGATCGGCGGCCTGGGTGCGGAAGGACTGCAGCTCGGTGAGCTGGGCTGCGATGGTGGCATCCCGCGTGGTGATCTGGGCTGTCAGATCGGCGATGGTGGCGTCCCGCGTGGTGAGATCGGCGCGGAGGGCGGCTACGGTGGCGGCGTTGGCGTTGGCCCCACGCAGGAGCGCGGTGGCGGTGGCGATGACGCCGGGCTTGGGGGCCTCAGCGGTGGGGGTTTCCACAACGGGAGTCGTGGCGGGTGCGGTGCCGCCTCCGCCATTGCTGGCGTCATCGGCGACGTTGAAGAGAGGTGTGCGAGGGCGGAGCATGGTGTGTGGCGTCTGGGTGACGAAGCACACGGGGTGTCAAATGGGGAAAGTGCTCAGTGCTCAGTTCTCAGTTCTCAGACAGCCACTGAGCACTGAGCACTGAGCACTTGTATTTCAAAGCGGACGAGGGCGTCCGCACTCCGCTACATGAGACTGGCGATGCAGTGCGAGAGTGTGGGATGGATGGCGTCGGCGAGGCCGTTTTGGATGGCTTGGTCGCCGTAGAACCACTGACCTTGCATGGTCTCAGGTGTGAGTGTGGGGCGGCGGGACTGCATGAAGGTCTTGAACATGCTGCCGATGTGCTCGACGCGGCTTTGTATATCACTGCGCTGCGCAGGGGTGAGGCTGGTGCCTTCGATGCCGGCACCTTTGAGTGATCCGTCGGTGAAGACTTGCATTTGCAGGCCCTCCATCTCGAAGGATTTGGATTCGTCGAGGATGGCGCAGATGGCGGAGATGCTGCCGAGCATGGCGGATTGACCGCAGTGGATCTCATCACATGCGGCGGCGAGCCACATGCCACCGGAGCAGGCTTCGTCGCAGTAGGCGATGAGCTTGCGACCGCTGGCAGCGAGGTTGAGCATGCACTGAGCACTATCGGCGACACCAGCGGCGGCACCGCCAGGGGTGTTGAAGTGGAAGACGACGGTGTGCACATCGGCGCGATTCATGAGCGCCAGGCACTGCGCATTCAGCGTGTCGAGATCGAAGCCGCCGCACATCGTTTCCAGCATGTCGAGATGCTTGCCGAGGATGCCGCAGACGGGGACGATGGCGATGCCCTGCTCGATTTCGAGGCAGGCGAGGCAGTCACTTTGAGACTGGGAGCCAGGGAGACTTGGGGACTCGGAGACTTGGAGACTTGGAGACTGGGAGAGGAGCGCGGCGCGGAACTGGGAGCGGATGGACTCGTGCTTGGCTTCGCGAATCAGCCATGGCTCAGCGTAGATGCGGGCGGCGATGCGGGGGAGTGAGCGGAGAGGTTTCATGGGGAGATTGAAGTGGGGGAGTGCTCAGTGCTCAGTTTTGATGCGAAGGGGTCCACACGTGTGGACCCAGGTGGGAAGGTTATTCGGTGGGCTCGGGTTCGTTTTGCGGATCGGGGGCATCGCCGTCAATTTGCTGGGGTGCGACTCCGGTGAGGGGTGCGACGGCGAGTGTGAAGCGATCAGGGAAGACGCGCTCAGGGGTGACGCGGCCTTCGGGGAGACCGGCGGCGGTGGATTGGCGGAGGCATTCGGCTTCGGCGAAGATGACTTCGGAGATGGCCTGTTTGATGGGCTTCTTCCAGTATGCACCTTTGGCTCCGTGGGTGTCGAGCCAGGTGGTCTGACCGGATTTGAGGTCGGTGAGTGTGGCCTGGGCGGTGCGGCCGCCGTCGATGTCGGAGGCGGCGAGGCCGATGTATTGGAAACTCTGCGTCCAGTTCTCACCAGGCAAGAGCTTGGGCTGGCGGAGTCGTCCGGCGCTCATCTCCAGTGCTAGGGTGTAAACGACTTGATTGTGGACGCGCTTGGATTGGTCGTAATGGTTGAGTTTGACCCAGCGTTTTTCGTCGCTGTTCAAGGTGCGGAGGGCGGGGCCGGTGAGACCGGCGAGATTGCACAAGCGCTCATAGCTGACGCCTGCGGTGTAGCAGCAGTCTTTGAGCAGTGCCTCCTCGAAGGCTTGATTGTTCATCGACGGGCGGTCGTCGGTGATGACCTTCATCTTCTGGCCGGGAGCGAGACCAGGCGTGGTGCCACCGGCATAGACGGCTTCCATGTTCATGGTGACGGTGGTGCCGTCGGCTTTGCGGATGGGGACGGCGATGTTGGCACCGGAGCCGGGAGCACCAGGTGTGCCGGTGGGGGCGGTGGCGACGGCGTCGGTCTCGATAACGGTGCCAAAGCGGGACTGAGATTTGATGGCGTGCTTGTTGTAACCACGAGTTTCAATCACGTCCTGCATGTTGAGGACAGCGGCGGCGAGGATGGAGAGCGGGCGGACTTGACCGCGATTCTCAAAGCGGGTCATATAGATGCACTTCCAGGCTTCGATGACGGTGATCTGCGATGGATCTTCACCATCCTTGATGCCGTAGGCGATGTGGCGGCCGCGATAGACCTGGACGCCATCCACCCAGTCGGTGCCGGCGCCGGGAGGATTGGCGAGCTGGTGGGACTCGTAGTAGGCCATGCGTGCACGTCCGCCCTGGCTCATGGTCTTGACGCAGAGAACATCGGCATCGCGGAAGATGCTGATGTTGTCCTGAATCTGGCCGCCGAAGAAGTCAAATTTACCGGCCATGTCCCACACCATGGCGGAGCCTGCGATGGACATGAAGGACTCAAAGGCGAGTTCGTTCCATTCTTCGTCGCTGGTGGTGGGCTGCGGTGTGAGGTAGCCGAGCATGGTTGCCATGCCATTGACGAGGCGGCGGATGAAGCCGAAATGGTTGTATAGGAACTGAATCTTGCGAGCGACTTCGTTGCGCGTCCAGGCGGTGATCTGGCGGCGGGTGTCGGTGGTGGGCCAGTAGATGTAGCCGCGTGCGGGATCTTGACCAGCTGCTTGGAAGCCACCGCCACCGAGGAGGAGGAAAGGACCGGCGGCGGCGTGGTCGCGATTGGCTGGCGCATCGGCGACGATGGTGGCGCGGGATTGTTTGGCGAGTTTGGTGCGGCGGCTCATGTCTAGCAACGGGTGAATCCTTGGCTGAAGTCGGTGCCGCCGTTGATGAACTGCGTGGTGCCTGCGGCTTCGTCGGCCTCATAGCGCTGAATGGCCAGCTCATAGAGTGGCTGCAGCACAGCGGCGGGGATGTTCCTCTCGGCGGTATTGGTGCCGCTTTCGTTGCTGGTGCTGGTGACGTATTCGTCGCCAGCCATGACGGCATCGTAGGCGGCATTGTGGCGCTCATTGAGCCATGCCAGGGGATCAGGCATCTGGCGGGCACGGCGCAGGGTGCCCGCAAGGAAGAGGTCGGAATTGATGGAAGCAGTCGCCACGGGGGAGCGGCGGTGTCAAAAGCGGGAGGGGGAGACTGGGAGTGGGGAAGTGCTCAGTGCTCAGTGCTCAGTGCTCAGTGGTCGGTGAATACAACCTGAGTTGGTATAATTAACTGTTGGACGACGGCTTGAGGATGTAGTCGCGGGATTTGGGGGCGTCTTCTTCTCCGTCTGGGGGCGGTGGGGCTGGGGCTGTGATGCCGGCGGCGGTGAGGAGGGGATTGAGGTGCTCGAGGAGCCAGAGGACGAGGTATTTGGTGGTGTCGCGCCAGTCGTTGGGGCCGAATTTTTGGGCGTTGTGAATCCACTCGTCGGTGGTTTGATCGTATTTCTCAGCGGTGAGCTCGGCGGCGAACTCGGCGGGGTAGTCGATGGGTAGCCAGATGCGCCAACCAGGTGCGCGGGTGAGCTTGTCATTCAATTCGTGCTGCAGCGGATGATCTTTGAACCAGCGGACCATGAGCTTTCCGAGGTCGCAGATGTCCTCGACGTAGCGGAGCATGCGGCCGCGTGCGGTGTTCTGGCTGCGTTTGTCGGGTGAGGAGTCGGCCTTGCGCTTAAAGCCTTCCTTTTCGCCCTCGCCCCGGACGGGCCAAATCTGCAGGCCGCGCTCGTGGAAGACTTGCAGGCAGAATTTGAAGACGGCCTGGCCACGGTAGCGGGCGTCGAAGAAGCCGGCAGTGATGGTCATGGGGAGCGCCTCGCCGACGATGGGGTAGGTGCGGGAGATGACGTTTTCGCGGAGGGTGGTTTCATCGTCCTCGCGGCCGAGGTCGATGAGATGGGCTTCGCATTGGCCGGGGAGGAGGGCGTCGATGCGGATGCTCCAGACGCTGTATTTGAGGTGCGTCTTTTGTTTGTCGATGAAGATGAGGATCTGCGTGGGCCGGAACGGTAGCGGGGCTGAGAACTGGCCGCGCTGGTAGGCGAGGCGGTAGCCGCCGGGGATGCCGTGGGTGGTGGTCTGCTCGATCTCGGTGCCGTCGGCGGATTTGACCTTGCGGGTCTCGACGCGACCGGCGACGAGGGCGGCGATGGTGTCGGCATCAGTGGAAACGATGTCGGGCTCTTCGCACTCGCCTTCATGGTTGTTGATGTAGTGGACTTTGGCGGTGTGCGATGGCTGGATCTCGAAGGCGAGCAGGGCCATGACGCGGAGCTTCCCCCAGGTGACCTTTGGGTGATAGCTGATGTAGTCGCTGAGCTGGTAGCTTTCGACGCCAGGGACGGGCGGGACGTATTTGCCGTCGATGCCGCGACGCCGGTGCTGGGGATCGCGGGGAAGCCAGAGCGCTGCGTTGTTCATGAGGCGCTTTTCGCTTTCGTGAATACGGCCCTGGCAATGAGGGCAGACGCAGAAGGTGTTTTTTTCGACGGCGGCGAGATCCCATGTGCCATCGGCGTGGCGGCAGTCGGCGTCGTTTTGGAATTGCGATCGCGAGAGCACAAAGCGCCGTTCGCAGCGTGGGCAGAGCATGGCCCAGTCCTTCTGCGTGCCACGGATGAAGGCGCGGTCGATGGGGCCTCCGGCTTTTTTGGGCTTGCTGATGGCGATGAGCAGGGAGTCGGAGACGTCGGTCTGACGTGAGAGGGCACGCTCGTAGGTGGTGGTGGAGTCGGTGGCGTCGTGCTCCTCCAGCTCGTCGAGGATGAAGTAGCGCACCCACCATTCCGTAAACATGCGCGAGGAGCCGGATGGCCCCATCTTGATGAGCATGTTTGTGAGGTAGATGTTGGAGAGTCCGTTGTCGTGCTCATCGGGCGAGAGCTGGGCGGCGGCGGTCTTGGCGAGGCTGGCGAGGATGCGGCGCTTGGTGACATCGCGGCCTTGCTTGTCTTCAGGGAAAACGATGCCGGCATTGCCAGGCCAGTTGTCGGGCATCCATCGGAGGATATTGAACGCGGCCTCGGTGGCACCGGATCGTGAGGGTTTTTTGACGACGGCCTCGCGCACGTCGGAGCGGAGGGGTAGCTCCTGCAGCTCTTTCATCCACGGCGTTTTATCGGGATCATACCAGCCTTCTTCGGCGGCCATCTTGGCATCGAGCCAGACCTTGCGAGCGGCCCATGACCACACGGGCTCGGTGGGTGTCTCTTTGAAGTTGGCGGCGGCGATGTCGGCGCAGATGCGGTATTCGAGGCTGCTAGTGATCTGCTGCTGGCGTGCGCGGTCGAACTGGTGGCGGAAGAGCTCGAGATCGGCTGGGGGTGCCGTGCGATGCGACGGCAGAGAGAAGGTGGGGATCTCGCTGGAGATGACCATGATCAGGCGGCGAGTAAGGTGGCGAGATCGGCGTCGGGGATTGCGGTCTCGAAGCGCGTGGCTTTAAGCGCGGCGAAGATTTTATCGCGAAACGGGAGCACAGCCTGACGACGGGCGATGGGATCAAGATCTGGGGCGAAGCGCTCGACGAGCAGAAGCAGGCTGGAGGTGAAGGTCTTGTTCATCGCTCCAAAGATGACACCAAGGGCTTCACGCTCGCGGTCGACTTCGAGCACTTCGCCGGACTGGAGGCGCTCGCGCTGGCGGTCTTTTTGCCAGGCTCGCAGTTCTTTGATGAGCGCTTTGTATTCGTTCCATGCTTTGAAGAAGCGGACGGTGTTCTGCGCTTTTTTTGCAGAGGCCATTTCAGCGAGCCAGCCTTCGGCGAATTCGCGGAGCTGCTTTTCGCCGGAGGTGGCCTGGTCATCGAGCACCGGGAGCGCGAAGTCGGGAGGGAGATCGGCAGGCGCGGGGAGGTGTGGCGCTGAGGACTCGCTTGGTGCAGTGGCGGGAGAAGGCGACGAAGGCGGAGAGGTCGCGGCGGGGCCGGTTTGCTCCAAGAGGATCATCCACGGCGGGGGACTCTTGCCTATGACACCGGCATCACGCAGGCGACGCCACCAGGCTGCCAGCTCATGCGGGCGCTGGAATGGCGGCAGATCCACCGGCGAGACCTCGCGTCCCTTTTCGATCCAGCGCTTCAGCATCCTTTCAGGGTCTTTGCCAGTGATACCCAGGCGAAGAGCAAATTCGTCCATACCTACTCCGCCATAGAATTTAATTGTCTCGCGCCGCCGAGCACTTTTCTCACTTTCCTCAAAAGCAGCCAGCTCCAACCCACCTTGGCTGGGGACATTTTCAGAGACTGACGAAGTTTCGCTCACCTCCAGCGTGACGTGTCAAAAGCAGGGACGTTTTAAAATTTAAACACTTACTCTCAAAAGCAGATAAGGACATTATACC
>Ga0049081_10000986_pt1 | contig 10743 bp, 5 predicted proteins | sample GreLakmeER78MSRF_FD_66717 | JGI IMG/M metagenome (GOLD analysis project Ga0049081, IMG submission 66717) | Freshwater lentic microbial communities from great Laurentian Lakes, MI, USA - Great Lakes metaG ER78MSRF | ecosystem: Environmental > Aquatic > Freshwater > Lake | place: Great Lakes...
ATCAAAATGTAGGTGTTGTACCTGAGTTACCAATGTTTACGGATAATGTTAACAATCCTAAAGGTACTCAAACAACAGAGCCTGTTGTTGTTTCTGATAATCGTTTTCCTGCTCTTCTACAAGTTGAAGCTAAATCAACTGGTGGTAATAATAGTACTATTGATATTCCTCTTCCTGCAACTACTAATGAACCTGTTCCTCCTGTTGCACCTGCAAATGATGAACAAGTACAAGCTGTAATAGATGCTAATAATTCTGAACTTAAGAAAAAGAATTTAGCTCCTGATGAAGATCCCAGCAATCCTGCATACTATATAAAGCAACTTAAAAAAGCTTCTCCTGAGGTTACTACAATATTAGAAGAAACACCTGATAAAGTTGAAGCTGAAAAGAGCCTTAAAGACTATTTTACTTATAAAGGTATTAAAGATTTATTAGGTTTAAATGATTTAGAAGTAACTAGGTTAGCTGTAAGTACATTAGCAGGTTATGCTATGGGTTATGATCCTGCAAGATCATTATCTTTTGCTGGTAAACAAGCATTTGAAACTTCTTCTCGTAGAATGGCTCAAGAAGCCCAAGATAAACGTCAAGATAAACAACTTAAGGCTTCTGAAAAAAGACAAGATAAACAGCTTAAAGCGGCGGGTGATCGAGAAGATACTCGTACTGCTATTGCTATGGCTTCTGCTTATAGACAAGAAGAAAAGCAAGATACTGCTAATAAACTTGCTGAGCGTAAGGCTGATATTGCTGCTGGTCAAATTGAACTTACTAATAGAAGACAAGATGCCAGAGATGAATCTGATAAACAGTATCGTAGGTTACAAGAATTAAAAGCTGATCGTCAATTTACTCATCAACAAAATCAAGAAGCTATGAAGCTTGAACATGATACTTTAACTGGGTTTAATCATGCTCTAGCTGCAGATGTACCTAATAGTGTTAGGGCAAGAGAACTTGATAGGGTTAGTAAAGCAAAAACATATGAAGAAAAATTATCTTTAATGAAAGAAGCTACTATTAATTTATCAGCTAATACTCGTCATAAAGATCCTAATGCTTCTGCTAATGCTTATAAACCTAATTGGGGTTCTTGGACAAGACCTAATGGGGATACTATTCAAGCTTCACGTAGACCTGATGGTAGGTTAGATGTAGTAACGCCAGAAGGAATTGCTATTGCTCCAAGTAATTATGCTGTTAATGCTTCTGAAAAGAAAGATAATGAAAATACTGTTAGAAATATTGTAAAAAATAGAGCTGAAGGTATTAAGGGTCTTAATGCAGGACAAGTAGGTAAAATGCAAGAAGATGCTGTGTTAATGTTTCAACAATTTGAATTTTTAAATCCTGTTCAATTCTCTGCTGCCCTTGAAAAGACATTCTCTAATCTAAACGAAAAAGGTGAAGGGCTAACTAGTGATTCATTTAAACATGCATTCACTACTACAGCTGTTGTTGAGCTTAATCCTTCTAGTGCTCATTTATATAGTGGCACTGACAAAGAAGGTAAGTCAGGTTATTTATCTGATAAGGCACAAATCGATATGGGTGAAGCTATGAATAAAATATCTAGGGGTAAAGGTCTTCCTGCTGCTGACAAAGATATGAAAACCAAATGGAACAGTCTTACTCAGGAACAGAGAGATACAATGCACCGTATTGGTAGTAATGGTAAAGGACAAGATGTTGGTAAACGTAGAGAAGGCTATTCAGCATACAGTGAGTTCGTTATCCAGATGGCTAGACCACCAGAGAACCGTGACTATAAATGGTTACAATCAATTAAGTAAACACAAGGAGAGTATATGAAACCAACCGATCTCACACCGATAGAGGAAGATAGTAGTATACTCCCACCTACAATTTCTACTTCTAATTGGTTAGACCCTGATACAGTTAAAGGAAGATCTGATAAATTATACCGAATTCAAGGGTATAATGCTCCTGAAGTAGGCCATATTAAAGATGGTAGATGGGTACCCGGACAATACCAAGGTGAATCTGCTTTAATTCCTGAAGCTGGGCGTATAAGTGGCTTTACTCAAAGTGATATTAAAGGTTCTGATAAATATAATCGTTCCCTTGTTGATCTTACTAATCCAGCTACTGGTGAAACACTAGGTAACTTTGCTGTTAAAACTGGATTATCACCTGTTAATTCATTTACAAGTGAGAAAGCAATATCAGATAAAACCTATCTAAGTGCTTTTTCAACATTATATCCTGAATTAGCTAAACAAGACCCTACACTAGCTGCTGCTACTGAAGCAAAAAAGGTTAAAAGAAAAGCGTTAGCACAACAAGGATTACCTGAGTATATACCTAGTCTTAATGCTCGTAATGAATCAGAATTTGCTTACCAAAAGAACGCTGTAGGTACTGGTGCTCAAAGCAGAATTCTTGAACGTATGCGGGATATTGAAAAGGATTTAGCTACTTATGGTACTTCAAAACCTTATTATGATCCTGAAACAGGTACTCAACTAGGTACTAGTGAATCTGGTATTACTGATTCTCAAAGGGCTATGCTCTTAAAAGAAAAAGAATCGTTAGCTAATCAACTTCAATATGCTGCTATGGCTCCAGACCTTTATGGTGGAGTAAATATAAGATCTAAAGACCGTACTATGATGAATAAATCTAGATCTAATCTAGGTGATATGTATGATGGTACTTTTCTTAACTTATATCAAAATATAGCGGGTATTGGTCAACTAGCAGGGGACACTACTGGTTGGGAATCTCTTAGTAAAGCAGCATCTAAAAGTGTACAATTAAATAAAATGGAAAAAGGTTTAATGCCTGAAACATTATCATTTAGTGATGTAGCTAATTCTAAAGGTGCATGGGATACTATTACTAATGGTGCTTCTTATATCTCTGGTCAATTAATTAATTCTTTACCTTATATAGCAGCTATCATTGGTGGTGAAGTAGCTACTGGTGGTATGGCTACTCCTTATATTGGTGCAATGTTATCTACTGTTCCTGTGTCAATGCTTTATGCTGGTCAATTTTATTCTGAACAACCTGATGATAAAAAAGACCCATTGCTAGCCGTAATGACTGCAATTGGCTCTGGCACATTAGATAAAGTAGGTTTAGATATTTTATTAGGTAAAAATTTATTTACAATAGCTGGAGAAAAACAAGCTATACAAGCTATGATAGCCAACAGCGCTAAAACAGGCGTTGTGTTAGGTGAAGCAGAAGCACGTAGCTTATTACATACTGCTACTAAACAGCAAATAATGGAGCTTACTAATTTTAGTAAGGATTTTGCTCTTAAGCAAATTAAAAGCCCTGAAGCAATAGCTAGGCGTACTGCTGATATTACTACTAAAGCTAGTGCTGAAATGATTACTGAAACTGCGCAACAAGAATTAGAAATGCTTGGTCAATCTGGTCAATTTAATACTAACTATAGATATAAAGAAGATTATTATCATCAACTTAAAGAAGCTGCTGCTGGTGGTTTCTTAATAGGTGGTACTGTATCTGGCTTTGGTCACGCTACTAACATGGCTGGATGGCATGGTACTGCTGATTTAATGGCTTTAAATGAAAAGATGTTAGGAGATTCACAAAGGTTTCAAGCTTTAAATGAACAAAATCTTGTTAATAATACCGGAGGTTATAGAACAGTTCAAGACATGGCTAGGGTAGAAAGCAGAGAGACTCAACAAACTAATGCTGAAGGATTTGAAAATATACCTGTGCGTACAGGCTTCTGGAAAGAGACTGTATTACCAATGATAACTTCTCCAGTATCTATGCTTAGGCAATTTGCTCATACGGCAATACCTTCTATTACTAATGAAGATGGTAGCTTTAAAACTAACTTAGCAAAAATTAAAGCAATTATGGGTGGCTTTGGTATATTACCCGGAGAACATGCTGGTGGTTTTAGACAAAGACTATTAGGTAAATGGTCTGAAGGTACTGATGTGCATGAATTAGCAGCTGACTTAGGCGTAAGTACTACAGAAGCTGAGAGACTAGTTAATTTAGGTATTCAAAATTATTGGTCTCAAGGTATAACACTTAGTGGTGATGCTACATCTGATAAATTACAAAAGTGGAAAAATAGAGTTGATGAAGTAAACCAATCTATGATTGACTTAGGTATTGCAGCTGGCATAGATGTTACATCTTTATTAGGTGGTAATAGTTTATTTAATACTGTTAAAGTTGACCCAGCTAAATGGGTATCTAATAAGATGCAAATATTAACTGAAATGGTTAATGTAGGTGCAGATCCAAATTCAGCTTCAACAGCTATTGATAATATGGTTTCTAACAATAAACAAGATTCTAGTTTAGCCAGAAATTACTTAAACCAGTATGGTGTATTTAATAATCCTGCTTTAAAACACTTATTTAAAGAAGGAGTGTTTGCTAATATAGAACAACAAAAAGAACAAATAGCTAATAATATAATGGCTGCTACTTACTTTGGTAAAAATGGTCAGGTATTAGCTAATTTATTAAGGAAAGCTAAAGCTAATGGTGAGTTTGTTAGCGAAGAAGAATATAAAGATACTTCTACTGAAGTAAAAGCTTTTTATGATATGATGAATAATAATTTTCATGCTCCTAATGAAAATTCAGTTATTAATAAATCTATTGGTTGGGCTACTACAGGTAGTTTATTAGCTTATCTTTCTAAAGCTGCTGTGTCTTCTCAAGCGGAAGCTGCTATAGCTTTATTAGGTACTCCCGGTAGTATGATTAGTAAACAATTATCTACTTATTTTAAATCTTATTTTAAAGAAATTAAATCAGATATAAATATGGGGGCATCTTATGCTGCTTCTCGTGTAGGTATTGATATGCTTAGGTCTATACCTAGTGTTATTCTACAAAATAAACTTGATGCTCTTGTATCATTACAACAAAAACCGGGACTAACACAGTTAGAACATGAAGATATCCAAAATCAAGTAGAAGATTTAACTAAACAACACTTCAATGAAAACCTTATTACTAGACTAGGGTATAATGAAATAGGCTCTAATGCTGCTGTTAGGTATGATTATGCTAATAATAATTCTGTTATACAACGTAAAATTATGGGTGTGTTTGCTAGAGCTATTACTCTTAGAGCGCAAACAGATGCTAATAGAATAGCTGTACTTTCAATAGGCTCAGATATTATGTTAACACAATTACGTAGCCTTGCTAATGTTCCTGTTAATTTAAGAGACATGGCCTTTTCTTCTGGTATGGGATTAACTAAAGAACAAGCTCAATCACTAACCGAGCTACAATCTTATGGCTTAGATGTACATGGTTTCTTAAACCAAATAGAGAAAATGCCAACTTTAAATCCATTCTCTAGTGAGTTTATGAGTGCTGATGCTACAACAGTTGAAGCACAACATTTACAAGATAACGTAGCTACAGCTTTAGCAAATATGGTTGATCAAAAAATTGTTAATCCACAAGCATTTAATACACCTAAAATATTTAATGATCCTCGCTTTAAACTTATTACTGCTATGGGTAGGTATATGGCTACAGCCAGTGCTGTTGTGTTACCCAGATTATATAAACAATATATATTAAATGGTAATGTTGCTATGAGATACAGCGCATTTGCTACTATAGGTATGGCACTTATTGCTGGTCAACTAGTTAACATGCTTAAAAATGGTATGTCTTATGGTGATGACGATAGCCCTTATATTAAAAGCAGTGTAAAGAAAGCACAAAGAGTTATTTATAGCTCTGGTTTATTAGGACAAATGGAACCATTAGTAGATAGAATATCCCCACTATATGACTTTAATAGTAAGAAACCACCTTTATTTGATAAAGTAAATAGCAAAGGTCGTACACAAGAAGGTAAACCTTTAGAATATGCTTATGCTACTGCTAAAGAAATGTTACCCCAGTCTCCTCAAATTACTTGGGGTTCTAATATAGTTAAAGGTGTATCTGAATTAGCTAATAATGAAACAGAAAAAGGTGCAAAAAGCTTGGCAAGATCTATGCCAGTTATAGGAAGCTTTCCTATAGCCCAACAGGAGTTTGCAAACATATTTAAGAAAGAAGGTAAATAATGGTCGTTAAAGTAAATGTACCATCAACAATAAGTAATGCGCCTATTGGTGGTAAATTATCGGTTCAAGACCTAATGAACCAAGCGGTAGATAGATATGGTCAAGCTTCAACTCCTGTAATACCGGGATCACAGGCAGCACAAGAAGGAGTTAATACATATAACCCTGTTCCTTTAAGTGTGCCACCACCCCCAGCCCAAGGGATGAGAGGGGTAGTAGAATCTAATAGGATTACTGCTGAGTCTTCTCCTGAAGCATTAGCAGAAGTAACTCAATCACCTTATGCAGGTATACCTCGCAATGAACCTACATTTGACGAGTCAGGTAGAGCAATTATTGACCCTAATACAGGTGAATATATTACTCGTAGAATACCTATGGAAAGGTTTGGTCAGGAACAAGAAGCACAATTAGACACTGTTCCTAACTTTGATCCTGCTCTTATGGAAGAAAATCCTGTAGAGATGGCTAGACAAATTATGTCAACTAATAATAAAGGTGATTTTGATCAAGCAACTATTAATAAATTTGCTGACAAAATGGCCCCTACACTAGCAACAATAACTAATACTACTGAACATGATTTGTTTAACCCTACAGAAGCTACTATAGGTAGTATGCAACCGGGTTATGAGGGTGTACCTGTTGGTATTCAAGTCCAACATCAATTTGAATTACCCCAAGAGCAAATAAAACCTTTAGCTACTATTATAGGTATATCCCATATACTAGCTACTGAACAATCTAATCAGCTTAAAGATAGTCCTAATACGGGGTATACTAAAAATGATGGTATGATTGTAAATGCAGAGGGTGAAATAATTGAGGATGCTGTACCTCAAGTTAATCTTATTAACTCTATGATTAATTCTGCTCAAAATGCCCTTGAAAGAGTAGGCATTGCTATTCCTTATGAAGCTGTACGCCAATTAGTTGAAGCTAAAATACAAGCAGAAATCTACAATGAAAATCATAGATTAATGCAGGATAAAAATGGTAATTGGGTACTAGGTTCTACTCCTAGAATTAAAGATATGGCCAGAGAACTAGGTTATTTATCTGAAGCACTAGCAGGAGATACTCGCAGAGCACCTCCAAGTAAAGTACCTCAATTATCTGGATCTAATTTTTTAAAACCCGGATCTCAAACTAGTAGAAATACTATGAAGGTTCCTGGGGCTAAGTCTACAGTAGCTGAAGCAGTTAAAGATATTTTTGGTTCTATTGCTGAAAAATTCCAAAAGAAAAATGTAATATCTACATCAAAACAATTAGATGATATTAAAGCTAAAATGATTGATGACGAATCAGGTTATTACTCTACAAGTTTATTTGCTAAACGTCATAAAATGGATCAAGCTACTTATAAAAACCTTATGGGTAGAGTATCTCCAAATAAAGATTATGATGATAATAATCCAGAAGATAGGTTTAACTTTAATAATTCTAAAGTATTACATGCCAGAGATCAAATGGATTCTCGTATGAGAATGCTTGAAAATGATATTAAAAAAGCTATATCATTAAAAGGATTGTTGTATTCAGGTTTTATTCATAGCAGCGCTAATCAACGTTTCTTTAGGAACAGTGATGGCACTGATATTATGGCTTCTAAAGGTGGTGTTCGTGAAATGCTTAACTTTGGTGTGCAAGGTCATGTAAATGCTAATAGCTTTTTTAATCCCACAAGGATTAAAGAACTACAACAAAGAGCCGATAATATCTTTGCTAAACAAGGACAAGCTAGGCAAGACGCACTCTCAGACCTTACTCCTCTTGATAGGGCTACAATAGGCTTAATGGAAATGGCTGTAGTAAACTATTATTCTTTTTCAGGTGCTCCTGAAGTACAAAGAAAAAACATTAAAAAGTTTTCTGAAACTGAATTAATTAATATGTATACGCCTGAAATAGGTCAAACATTAGCTGCTCATGGTAAAGATTATAACGATTGGTTAAATAATAAAATAGATTCTGATCATCCTTTTGTTATTAATCAACTGTCTAAAATGCCTAGAGGTGAATCACAAGGTTACGCTAATCTATGGGACGATATGTTTCAAATTATGGTTGTGTCTATGAACCCTAATAATAAAACACCTGTAAGATTATCTGCTTTAAACTATGATGATGGTAATCAGAATGGTATTTTCTTACAAGCACTTTATTCGGGTAACAGTAGTATTTCTACTCGATTAGGTTCGTATAATCCTTTATTATCTGATATGCGTGGTCATGCTCTTAATATTATTTCCGATCAGTTAGATGAGCTTTTACCTGACAATCCAGAAAAGAAAGAAGCATGGGCTAAATTCTTTAGTGAAGCTTATACTAAGTTACCTGATAAATTAGCATCTGATTTATTTAAAATTCCTATGATGCAAAATTCATATGGTAAAGATGCTAGTATGTTTTTTGAACATGTCAGAGAGTTTTTAGAAGATTCACAAGAATATTCAAATATATATGGTGATATATTATCATCTGTATATGGTAATGATATTAACGCAGCAGCATCTGATTTATCTAATGCTATGGAATCTACTTTAAGAAAAGCCCTTAACCCTAAGTTTGTAGAAGCGCTTAAACGTGCTGGTCGTATGTTTGCTATAATGGATACTGTGCCTACTATAGAAGGTACAGCTAAAGATCATTGGGTATTTAGTTCTGTTGATTGTGGTTTTATACCTGACTACAGTAAAAACGTTATGAGTACAAGCGTAACATCTGAAGGCCAAGAGATAATTGAAAAAGCAATAGGACAAACAACTACTTCATACATGACACCTACGGGGGTTGTTGAAGCACCTATGGCTAGGCGAGGGTTAAATCCTAATGCTTCTAAAGGTATCCAAAGGTTCTTTAACAAAATTAAAAAATCATTTGATATATTTGAAAACCCTATGGGTTCATCTTTGTCTAGGCAAATGGGTGTTATGCCTATTCAATCTACTGATGGTGATTTAATTAAGCTAATGATGTTAGCTGTTAATTCTAAATTAGGTATGCCTATGCCTGTAGCTACTGTGCATGATGCGTTAATTACAACAGCTGATTCAATGCACATATATAGAAATGCTTATAATAATATTGCTATTCCTCAAGCTATAGGGGAGATAAGTAAATTTGGTATTAAATTAGAACAAGCTTATACCCAAGCTAAAGAAAAATTGTTTAACAAATTATCTGGAGAAGAATATATAGGCATTGGAGATAATGGGGATTACCCTTCTCTTGGATCAGCCTTTGAAGAGATATCAAAGAAAATAGAAAGCTCTGCATATAAAGAAATCTTTTTAAGACGCTCTTATAACAGCGAAGATACTTGGAATAAGTATGTAGCTGAACAAAAAGCTATTCTTAAAAAAGCAACTGATGCTGGGTGGGTACAAGGTAAACCTAATTTAGCAGTAAATGCTAAATCTTTTAGATCTTTATTTAATTTAGCCGAAGAAGTATTTGGAATGGGTGGGGCTAATAATAAATTTGAAGGATGGGTAACTAACTTTAAAAAAGAAGTAGAAGATGGTTGGAAAGAATTTAAAAGAAATACTGGTAAAAATGGTATAGCTCAAATGACTCATGCTTAAATAAAAACCCCCTCAAGGATTATTCCTTGAAGGGGTATTTTTTTTTTTTTACTTACTTAAAAGATTACGAATTTCTTTTCTGGTATTTGAAGATAAATTATCTGCTTTAGTTAAAGCATCTGTATCAGACATGCCTTGTTTAATATATCCATCATAATTTTCTCGATGCATTTTACGAATAGCGGCTTCATTTAATTCTGGAGTATTGGCTAAGTTAGGATTTAATCCAAGAGACTCACACACTTCAGCATCAGAGACTTCTGTATCACCCCTTAAGGCAAATATATTATAGTTTTTTATTTCACTCATTAGCATTCTCCCAATCAGTAACAACTGTATAGTCATCTACAAAATCTAAATGACAATTTGCTGGAGGAAAATAACCCATACCTCGTAAGAACCTTTCAAATTGTTCTACTACTTCAGTGATATGAGAATGAGCAGACATTTCCATACGAGTAATTAGTTTAGGATTGCTGTGTGTACATTCAAAGACAATACTGTCTTCGCACATATCGTTAATATCATGTTCATTAATCATCTAATTCCCCTAATAATTGTCCAAGTGATTTTACTTTGGTTGTTTTGTTTTCTAATTCTTTTGCTTTTCTTGCTTCAAAAAAGCTATCTTTATTTTCTTCCATAAATTTTTGCATTGCTAATAATTCATTAATAATTAAAGATAATTTTTTAGCCTTTTCAGCATACTCTTTTTCTTTCCACACACTAAATTCTAAGCTAATGTTTCTGTTACAATCAGATAAAGTAACATCAGCCTCCATATACCAATCATTAATATAGCAATGAGTTTCAATAGCTGCTAATCCATGTTTGCTATTGAGGAATTTTCGTGATCTGTATTCTTTAGATTTCATATGTGTCCTTGTATGGTGGTTGCGGCAATTGGTTTTGAACCAATGACCAAGAGATTATGAGTCCCTTGCTCTACCTCTGAGCTATACCGCATTGATTCCTATTAGGGGTCAGCTGGGCTGTCCAATAATAAAATCTTCTAACTCTTTTACAGTGATAGCACCTACTTTAGTACGCAAAAGATTATCATGATCATCTGTAATAGCAAA
>Ga0049081_10000987_pt1 | contig 10726 bp, 6 predicted proteins | sample GreLakmeER78MSRF_FD_66717 | JGI IMG/M metagenome (GOLD analysis project Ga0049081, IMG submission 66717) | Freshwater lentic microbial communities from great Laurentian Lakes, MI, USA - Great Lakes metaG ER78MSRF | ecosystem: Environmental > Aquatic > Freshwater > Lake | place: Great Lakes...
TGGTCTTCCTGAACGCTGTCCTCTTCATAGAAGTCTTGTTCTTGCATGACCCACTCCTCCGCCCACACCTGGCTGGAGGGGCCAAGTGGCTGCATATCTCACCCCTGTTAGCACATTGAAATCGGGGGGATTTCCAATGGTTATCCCTGATGGGATATAACTATCTTACATCACAATTAGTGATTGTCAAGGGTTGGTTATCTATATTAACGATCTGCTTGACCGTACCCAGATTTGTACGAAGTGCTGTCACCTTGAGCAAAAGTTGCTGAACCACCACTAGCACTTACCTCACCAATACGACGTCTCTTACGCTCTTCTAATCTCATTTTGTCATCAGCATCTGTACCCAAAACACCTTCAACAAGATCAATATCTGAAATATATTCTTCTCCAAACCCAGCGCGCCTTAACTCTTTCATTTGCCTTATAGATGTAAAGCCTGCTTCTGCTTCAGCTTGAGTAACGCCCTGTCGCACAAACTGCTCTGCTGAATCTTTGCCTATGTTTATTCCAGCAAGTCTTTGAGCGCCTTCCGCAATCAAAGCTGCCTGTGCTTGACGTTTATAATCTGGAGCCATAAGAGGACGTGCCCGATCAGGGTCAATCACATATGCAAGAAGATCTCCGTTAGTTATGTTGTACATCTCAGCCATTTTTGCTTTAACTTCTGGGGAAGCATCTTCGACTACTCGATATGCGTCTTTGAGACGGCTATTAAGTTCAGCTACGGACACATCACCACCAATAAACCCTGCAAAATCATCTTGGTTGTCGTAGAACCCTTGCGGTAAACCGTTGGCAGCCAATGTGTCTTTGTATGCTTTTTCCATAGCAATATAAGTGGCTGGCGAAAGCGGTTTAAACCCTAAGGACTGACGTTTTTCGTTAGCAATAAACCGTTCTTTGTATGCTTTTTGTTCTGATAATGCATAAACAAGAGAGTCTCCATCGTTGACATCTACTTCATTTTTGCCATAAAGTTTCCACACAAACTCATACAAACTTTCTAAACCATAAGTAGCTAATACCTTTCGGATTATTGTTGATGCTCCAGGCACTCTGTTGTAGTCAATTCCTTCATCTTCATCACTCTCATCTTCTTGATTGTCATCTTCTTTTCTTCCACCTGGGTCATAACCAGCATAAAACTCTTCATTGCCGCGCTCCGCAAGATTGCGTGCTTTACCTTGGGCAATAAGTCTGTCTAATGCAGCTTGAGTATCCGCACCACCACCCAACGCTCCTGATTGAAGTTGACGAATATAATCTGCGGTAGCAGTATCACCAGAGTAGCCAGCCGCATTATAAGCAGCTTGGTCAATTTGAGCAGCTTCTTCGGGAGTGAACTGATCACGACCACTTTTGGTTTTGGGTGGAGTGTCGTCCTTTGGTAGAGTGTCTGGATTGTAGTTTTCTGGACCTGGACCTGGACCAGTCCAACCAGTTGCTGGGTTAGCCATTACAATACCTCTCCAAACATTTTAGCTATAGTTGTGCTTAACTTAAAAGCATCACGTTTTGCTCTTTTTGTGTTTTCAAAACCGTACTTAGGGTCCGTACGCAACATAGTTTCCCACTCGCCCAACGTAGGCGGCGGTGTGTTAGGTCCACCAAAGGCATCTCTAAACTTTGGATCATTAAAAGAAATAGATTCTGGTGTTAATTCTAATGTGTTAGCAGCTGTATCTCGATAAGAACTAAAGATTTCAGCAAGAGTTAAACCAGCGTCCAGTTGTGGAGCCAACTGAAAATGTGCTGCTTTAGCTAAAGCTATACCTTTCTTTTTAAAAGTATCAAGAGTAATAGCTTCTCCGTTGTATTCTTTGCCCTGAAGTGAAGCAAGAATTTGTTCGTTTAAATCCGATGGGTTATATCCGTAATCTAGCGCTACCTTCTTTAATGCTTGCGCATCAAGACTCTCTAGTAAATCTTGTTTACCGCGGGCACGAGTTCCCACAACGCTGTTTACATATTGCGATAAAGCAAGTCCACTAAAACCACGACGTGTCGCCGTCAACGTAATGTCATCTAATTCTTTAGTTGTCAAACCAAGATCACCATAACCGCTAGCTATGGTTATGCGATTACCCCTAATTTTGTCGGCTCTATCTACATCAGATAAAGCATCAAATGCTTTAGCAGACTCAACTGTTTCGTTGTAATACTTAGTTGCTTTAACTTTTGCATTAAAAGCATCAACACCAGCCTGAGTTGTAAATTCGTACTGATCAGGTCTTTTGGCTACGTCTTGGATAAGATCGACTAAATCATCACCAAACTTGGCTCGAGCTTCTTGTTCTCCTGGTCCACCATCAACAAGCTTTGCGTATTGTGGGAACTTTGCAATGAAAGCACTACGCCAATCTTGTTTTGGTGTAACTGGCGGCTTTACCTTTGGCTTTACCTCTGTTTTTGTTTTTGCCATTATGCGCCACCCAACAACGAAAAGATCTGATTAATTGCTTTACCTGCCGAATACGCACCAAACTCACCAGGTGCAGCTTTCATTGCTTGCTGTTCAGCTGCAACACCAAGAGTGGTCGGGTTCTCAACATTAGATAGTTGACGCTTTCTATCCATATCCTGAATAGCTTGAACCGCAATTTTAACTTCTGCGGGGGTTGCTGCCCTACCAAGAAGTTCAAAGAACGCATTGCCAGTTTGCTTTGCTGCATCCTCTCTCGAAACAACAGATACGGTTCGACCACCACCAGCTAAACCTGCAGGAAACTTCATTGCGCCAGTAGCGTAAAGATCTACCAAAGCTTTCATAGTGCGACCTTTATTGTTTGCAAGTTGCAACATGAAATCTCTCATAGCACTTTCATCTGTATTAGTTAAGCCGATGCCTTGTAAAGCCTGTGGACTTGGTTTGCCCTGCGCTGTGCCTTGGTAATAACCCAAACGTTCCATTGTTTGAAATAACTGTGAACGATCAGCATCGTTTTTTAATCTAAAAAATTCTCTATAAATATTTTCTGAAGTACCCGTGTATTTAGATTTAAGAACATTGTTTTCATCAACCAAATCTTCACCCACATAAACCCATCGGGTACCACCAGGTCCGCGTTGAGCCTTAAGCGTAGATGGAAGTGTTGCAGCAAAACCTACTGCTGGTTGAAATAGCTTTTCATCCTTACCAATAGATGTTGCGCGTGGCGAATAATCTGCTTCTTGTTTAAGTCGATCCAAATTTTGAGTGTTAGTTAAATCAAGTAAACGCTCAGGCAAAACCACAGCATTTGGATCTGCAGGCATTCCAGTAGAATTAACCCCAGTATCGCCAACCAAGTTCATTTCTGCAAGATTTTGTGATGCAGTTGTGTTATCTTTATCGCCGTTAGCCATTATTTTTCAACCTCTGATGAGAGCAATCGTTGCCAGATTCTATCAAATTCTGGACTTTGTGCAGCCAGGCTATTACCAAAAGAATACAGATTCTCTGCTAACGGGATAGCAGCCTCTGAATTGAAACTTTTAAGACCCGAAGTAGCAAGCAAAGAATCTCTAGAAGCCAAATATCTTTGAAGGTATGGGACTATCTCATTATCAGCCAATCGTGGATCTTTTATAATCTCCCTAAGCTGTATCAATTGATTCTCGTATTTGCCAACAGTAAATTCAGCTACTGGTTTAAAGCCAGGGTATTCTCTGCTTAACTTAAGGCGATAAGCAGCAAGTTTTTGGCTTTCTGCCTCAGATGGAAATGCGCCAAACATTTGTCGAGCAGCTCTAAATTTAGCTGAACCAATACGGTTTTGAGCTAATTCAACCATTTCCGAAACGGAAAGTTTTTTCCGAAGACCTTCTTGTTCTTGTCGTCTGTATACGTCAAAGTTAAATTCTGAACCCCGTGGAGCAAAGTAAGCTGCTACTCCTGGGTAATCCTTTAAAAGATTTTTATTCGCGAATTCCCATTCACCAAACTCTGGTGTTGCTTCAAGACCAGGAAGCAAAGACTTACTTTTTGAACCAACATACAATGCTGCCTCATTGCCAAAGACATTGAGAAAACGAGGAACTGCTGAGTCGTAATCCTCTTCTTGCATTTTGCTAAAGACTTTAACTATCTCATCTACGTAAACGTCTTTATCTTGTGCTTCAATTTGAAACCCAACTTGAGGTGCTGTTGGTCCAAAGAACTGTTGCGCAATTCGCAAGACTGAAATGACTTGAGCATCACGAACTGAGTCGCTTTCAAGCTTCCTAAATCCTTCTGGGGTTGAGAAATCATAATCCCCTGATGCATACTTTGCTCGCACAACTTCATGTAAAGTACTTGCAAAAGTTTTATTTTTTTCAAGATCTTGTGGTTCAAGCAAACTGTAAAGAAGTCCAAAAGTTTTTGTTACCGTGCCTGGCAATGGATTAAACTGACCAGCTAATTCTCCTGGCTTAAGACCGACCTTGCCATAAGGCAAAAGCGTTTGCACAATTTGATCCGTGTCTGGGGTGTTCTTAAACAAGAAAGAAGCTGGAATCTGAGCCAACGGTCCAAGACCTGGAACCCAACTCATACCCTGACTAAGTTGCTTAACTGGTGCTTCAAAAAATGATTTAACGCCAGCTGCTCTAAGCGCTGCTGGGAACCCAAAAATTTCTGGAAACTTAAAGTACTGTTCTCCAGATTGAGGATCCTCGTAGAAAAAACCACGACCATCACCATCTGGATCAGACTGCGCTAGGTTATTTGTGTATCGCCCAATCCTTGCTAAACGACTTGGATCTTCAAGCATTAAGCTGCCGTAGGTCCCAGCAATTTCTCGCCACGCACTAACAAACGGAAAGATAATACGCAACGCATCTTCAAGGTTGTTTTTTTCTGTTGCATCATATAATAAGTCTTTGGTTTTGGTGATACCAACTAAACGGGCATAGTCGTCTAAGTCATTGGCTGTTAACGTACCAGTCCCTGGGGTGCTTGCTACCTTTTTAAGTTTTGTAGCAGTTTCTTGACTGCCAATATATTTTCCAATGTCATCACCAAAGCCAGCTTTTCTTGCCGAACTCTCAAGTTTCTTAACTATTTTTTGAGCTTCGTCAGTAGCAAGTCTTCCTATTTGATTACCAATTTCTTCATAGTAAAACTTTCTAAAAACTGGACTACGCTCAACAGTCTTAACAAATTTTTGTCCAATAAGTTCTTGAAAGAAAAGATTGGTAAACGAATCCAAACCTTCCTGAGTTGCTTGAAACCAGTTTTTACCCTTTGTGTCACTTATTCTTTGCTCTCTTCCGTAGTAAGGATTCAATCCATTACCAGCCCCAGTTGTATCTACTGGAGCATTTTTAAGAAAACGAACAGCCTCGGGACTGTATCTGAATGTTGATTTACCTGTTGCCGATCCTTTGTACGCTGGTTGAATAATTGCTTCTCCATCTTGAAAACCAATAACCACACCATCAAATGCGTTTTCGGGATCAACTTTTTTACCACGAGGAAGAATAGACATCTTGCCTTTATTGTTGTAAAGCTCAACAAAAGTTCCCAGCTTAAGTTCTTCGTTTGAGTATTTTAAGGTAAGAGCATCTTTCGGGAGAACAATCGAACTACCTACTGGCATGCGATCAAATGCTGCAATAAAAGTAGCTTCGCGGATACCCCCCGTCATATTTTTTACGTTTGTATATGGAAGACTTTTCACGTGCTCACGCAAAAAAGCTCGACGCTCATCTGGCTTTAACCCTTTAAGTGATTCTGCTGGACCCTGAACAGATTGTCCTTCAAGGGCTTTAAATGGAAGTCCACGACTGTAAGCGCCATCTATCTGTCTGAAGTTTTTAGCTTCATCAGCAATCCCAGTAAGTTTGTCAAAAATCTTATCTTCCGCAGTATTGAAAATAATTTCTTGCGCTGCTGTTCTTTGCAGCGGATCCTCGTTGATCAAACGGAAAGTATCTAATGCTGCTTCTGCGTGTTGCCTATCTCCAGTAAGTTTAGAAACTGGTATCCAATCACCTGTGTAACTTAAATGTTGTGCGCCTTTGATTTCATTTAATCCGTGCATACGCTTGGTTACTTGAAGAAGTTCTGCATGCTCATCTCGCAGATTTTGCCATTCTTCTGCAATCTCTGCATTGGCTTCTCTTTTGTTTTTGCCAATTAATTGAGGGCCTTTAACTACAAGTTGCTCACCCAAAATAGATCGCTCTTTAGTTGAGAGGTCGTATTTTTTTGCTAGCTTCATTAGTCTGTTAGCAGATCTAGTTTCGCCCAACAAAAGAGATATGTATTCACCAGGGTGACTTAGGAATCCAGTTTTACCACCAAGAGCCATACGCACTTGTGCATCCATTGCGTTTCGCACAATATAGCCAATTGTCGCAAGGTTAAGCGGTTTCCAAATAGCGTTTTGAAACCCATCTAAAATACTAACGGTTATTGATTGTTCGCCTGTGTAAACTCTTCTGCTAACAGTTTTTGTTAATGCATTTAATTGGGCTTGCAAATCAGCTTTTGTCTTAAGCAAATTTTCATCTTTGCCAGAAGGAAGAGAATCTAATTGACTTTTAATTTTGTCATATTGGACTTGATCTGTAATTTCCTCAATGTCCATTCTTCTTTTTCTAGCGGAAAACAAAGGACGAATTTTGCCCGTGCGCCCAAAACCAGATGCCAAAGCTTCTCTCATAAATGGATTTGACGTAAGCCTTCTTAGCTCTCTTGCGTCTGGCAAAGATTGCACGCGATCAAACAACTGAGACAATTGCATTGGTCGGGCAAAAGCCATATGTGCTTGACCAAGCTCTGCAGATTTTTCTATAAATTCATTCCACACAGATTCAGGAAAGTGTTTCTTAAGCAAGTCCCCGTAGACTTTCATATAACCAAGATCTGTTTCTTGGCCTGCCCTGTTCAACATGTAGGTACGCAAACTATCTCTGCTTACTCTTACTCTTTCAAACAGGCTTTGAATAACTTCATCCTCAACACCGTTAAGTTTAAGAGTTTCTTTTATGTAGCCTTTGTAAACTGCATAAGCTTCATACTGGTCATCCGATGTTGAAATCGATTTAAATTTATCAAGTGCTTCTTTTGTAAACTTTGACAAAACTTCAGGCGTTGCTCCCGCCGCTTTTAGGGAAAGGTGCATATTTTTGACAGCAGTAATACGATCTTTTGTGCTGCCGTTTATGACTAGTTGAGAACCAGGCATTTGGCTTAGCAATCTGGAACCACCCATAGTTCTCTCTACTGTCCACTTAACTGGGTTGTGAAGAAACCCTGTCTGAATATCCTGGATGCTTGTACTTAAAGTGCTTGCACCCATTGCATACGATCCAACTAATTCTTCTTTAACTTTGTCAGCTGTATTGGCTTTTGCTAAACGTTGAATTTGTTCTGGACTTAATTTCCAATCAAATCTTTCCGCGATTGCAAGTTCGTCTGACTCCTCAGCAATTTCATTAACAGCTTTTACTGCTTGCTTATTGGTGCTCATAAACCTATCCCATTTTTGAACATCAAGAGACAAACCAGTAAGTGATTTGCTTAGACCAGCACTAGAAGCTAATGCGTCTCTATATGCTTTGGCGTCTGCTTTAGTTATTGAAGGAACAACCCCTCTAGCAAAATCAACAATCTCTCTTGCGGTGCTACCAGAACCTAAAATTTCAGGTAGGTTTCTGCTTGCAAGAGATAAAACCTTGCCACCCTTTACTAAATACTTTGTTGGATCTGGGACAACCAGTTGCGTTATTACATCGAGAAAACCAGAAACTCCTGTATACCAAATACTATTTTCTGGTAAGTGAGTAAGCGAGGCAACACCTCTACCAATAGTGTAAGCAGAACCGTTTACCATGCCACGTGTTCTACGCGCAGCTTCTGATTGCTGAGCCATTAGTTCTTCTGAAATAAAGAAGCCCTCGCCTTGGTTATCCCAGTTATTTAATAACTGAAACAAACTAAAAGACTCTAAGGCATCCTTAACCGAATAACTTCTTTTTCTTCCTTCTTCCGTGCCAAGGGTACTAAGAGAAAAAACGTTTTGTAATAGTTCTGGAGCAGCAGAACTAATAGCACTAACAACCCTAGATGCAGATTTAAGACCTCCATAAAGGTTTGGGCCTAGATTGCGTGGATCCAACTCTTCTTCAAAAAAACTTTTATCAACAGATTTGCCTTCAGCTACTCTTTTTACAGCGGTATTTACTTTGTCGCTAAGAAGATACTCTTGAGCTTTGCCTGTTAAAAAACCTGCCGAAACTGGGTTATCGCTTAAGTTGCGCGCATAAAGTTCTGCTGCTTTATCTACAGCTCCATCGCTTGCATAATTCTTGGCTAACGAAAGTTGAGTATTGGCTGGAATCCAAGGTGCCCTATTGTTGATGTAAGAAATACGTTCTGTTACTAACGGGTCAACAACTGGTTTTCGAGACGAAGCTTCTTGTTGCATTGCAGTTTCCTGCAATAAAACTGATTTGCTTTGTCTATCTAAGTTCCTTTGCCAAGACATTAACTTGTCTCGTACTTGTCAATTAAATCACCCAATCCACTAGACGTATCAAAACGTGCAATGTTGCGCAATTCCATCACCGCATCATTAAGTGGGTTTGGTATTGGAATACCAGCTTGTACTGGACCCATACCTGGACCAAATGCTGCGCCAGCAGTAATAGGTTCATTGGGGCGATTAGTCATTGCAAGCAAGTTAATTTTTTCTCTTGGTTGCTGTGCGGTCACAGTACGATCACCAGCAGCAGGTCCAGACGGAACTTGTTTAAGCCCATCCATAAGTTTTTTTACTTCGCCGTATTGATTGCTTGGTCCAACCTTTGGAGTCATGGTGCTACCAATAACGTTTGCTTTATTCTGTAGGTCTGTCCGTATTGCCATCTCAGCCTCCGAGTTGTGCTAGTAGTCCGTCTAATCCTTGTGGTCCAGGAGGTGGTTGCATTGGCGCTTCTGCGCCCATACCTGGCATAGCCAACCCTGGCATAGCCTCTGGAGAACCAGGGGCTACCATTGCTGCTTGCCTGTCTCGTGCACGTTGATCTGTGCGCTTAACAGCTTCGTACAGAGTTACGTTCTGCTCAATCACCAAACGGGTTAAATAAGCTAGATCCTCTGGTTGGTATGGACCGTTTGGATCTACCGCTTGTTGTTGAATAGAACTAAGTAACGCTGACTCAACACCTTCTGCAACGATTCTATCATGTTCTAGGTCAGGGTCAGAGATTAGTGGGTCTGCTTCTCGTGCGGATTCCTTGCTCATCAATCCAGTACCAAGCCGTTGTCCAAGACCAACAATCAATCCGTTTACATCCGAACCTGCAGCTGAATAAGTTACATAATGGAAATCATTATTCCAAAGTTGATTTGGAACATAGATAGCCATGCCTGCTGCTGCGCGACCTGGAATATAGAACGACTTTTGGAAAGCACCCCAGTACGCCCGCTCAATCGCAATAGCAATTTTGTCTTCTTGAATCATTGACGATTCAAAGATTGACTGTGCTTCTTGTACGCGATAGTCAACTGTTGCTGAAAGCACAGCATCACCACGTCGACCCGTACGAATGTTGCTGCCTGATTCGCCACCAAACTCTGCTGGGATAGCACCCTCTAGTCGTTCTTGTCGCTCAAGACGATCTAATGCTGTGTCTGTTTTGTAACCAGGATTGACCTGTAGCTGCTGAATGTCTCCACCTTTAACAACACCAAGCTGACCAATTTTACCATCAGCTACCTGAATGATCTCAGGGTTCTCGCCTGAACGTGCAACCAAGTATTCCTCTGGGAAAATGCCACGCTCAATAGCGATCTCTGTTAGCGCTTGAAGTCTTGCACGTGTGTAGTACATGCCAAGTATGCCGTCAAACTGACCACGTGGTTGGTCTAGGGTGATGCGACGTGGATTAACAACCAATGGCATACCAGTACGGTTAGGAATTTGCTCAAGCATAACTGCGCTAAACCCGCCGTAAAGAACGCCGTCATCATAGGATTCATCACCGTTACCTACAGCGCACAGTTGGATACCTTCTGGAGATACATACTCCAACAAAAGGAATCTCTTATCAATCTCTAAATCTTTAAGACCAAGTTGCCCAACTAACTTCTCTCCGTAGGTTCGCACCAACCAAGAAACGGTTACACGATAAGCAAAAATGCAGTCGTATGGAAGTGGATCATCTGCGTCTTCTACTGGGGCAGCATAGGTGTCAAGTGGATTGCGCACAGTCCACGTTGGCATCATTGTTGTAAAGTTTGGTTTAATAACTACTGGGGCATTTGAGTAAGCCAATAGATGTCGCGCCCTACGGCGCAACTTCATGTTCATTCTGTTGTGATCCCAGATAGCAAGCATTGCCTGTTTCTTTTGACGTGCTTGATTTTTTGCACGCTCAGAACCTTCTTTGGTTGGAGGGAAGAAAGGTTGTGGCATTGTTGATGCAACACGCATTGACATCTGATCCAAACCCTGTACAAGCAGGTTGGCTACGGATGTCTTGGAGTTTCTATCTAGTTCATTAAGCGGAACAACAATGTCGCCGTTAGCAAGATCACGGATGCGACGCATCTGTTCTTTGATTGGACCATCATTCTTTTTTCGTTGATTGTAAAGCTCAACGATCTCTTGAGCAGCAAGCATAGCTACTTCGCCTTAGTCTTTTTACTCTTACTCAACTTTTTAATTGGAGCTTTTTTAACTGCTGGTTTTCTTTTTACTGGTTGACGCAAAGCTTGTTGAGATTTTGGAACAACTGTTTTAACAAA
>Ga0049081_10000989_pt1 | contig 10714 bp, 4 predicted proteins | sample GreLakmeER78MSRF_FD_66717 | JGI IMG/M metagenome (GOLD analysis project Ga0049081, IMG submission 66717) | Freshwater lentic microbial communities from great Laurentian Lakes, MI, USA - Great Lakes metaG ER78MSRF | ecosystem: Environmental > Aquatic > Freshwater > Lake | place: Great Lakes...
CATCTTCACAAAACCCTCTTTCATGTCTTGCTTGATGTCGCTCACCGCATCTTTGAAATCATCTCGACGAACGAAGTCCTCATGCATTTTTGAGTCCATTCGTTGAACGTCTTTTTTAAGCTCCACAATAGCGTCCCAGATGACTTTAAGGATCCAGCCTCCTAAAGCTCCAGCAGCGGCGACGGCCCAGTTGAAAATCATCTGATCCATCATGCACCTGAAGTTTCAGGATCGGCATCCCATGCTTGCGTGGATTCATTCCATGTGTAGCGGCCGCCATCAGTTGGGTATGCAACTGGGCAATCCCACAAACAGGTGTCTTCATTCAATGTCCAGCTTGGGTATGGCTTTGGAGGAATGAATGCATCACGCGTTGCGTCATAGCTGTAGCCAATGCCTGCGTAGTTTTTACGCAAAGGTGTGCCGCCAGTTGTGTGAACACCGCCGTGTGTGTTGTATGAGGTTTGAATCCACTGACCAGGACTAGAGTCCTCAAGCGCGTCAAAGAATTCTGGCTCCGCAACAATCACTTGCTCGACGATGCCATTATTTACTTTTGCAAAATGTGTCATGTCTTATCCTTATGCTTTGTATCGCACAATTACGATGCCAGAGCCGCCGGTTTTGCTGACTGCTGGTGAGCCGTTACCAACTCCACCGCCGCCACCACCAGTATTTGCTGCTCCGGCAAAACTTTCACTCGCGGTTGGGCCGCCGCCTTTTGCGCCGCCACCAAGGCCGCCAAGACCTCCAGGGCCGCCAGCATTTGTCCCGCCGCCGCCACCGCCAGCATAGTAGTAAGTGCCTCCAACAAGCTCGCCAGTGCTGGTCGCTAAACCCCATTCAGAAAACGCGGAAGTTCCATTGCCACCATTACCTCCTACGCCAACATCAGACCCAGGAATAAAGCCAGGCATTCCAGCGCCACCGCCACCGGCACCAGCTTCAGAGCCACCGTTAGATATATTGTTTTGGGCACCGTTGTTTCCTTGTAAAGAAGTTCCAGCGCCACCAGTAAATTTAACGGTATTATTTCCGCAGCCGCCACCCCCTGAACCACCAGAATTTCCATTGCTTGAGCCGCCGCCGCCATAACCGCCGCCTATTGCTGTGGCAACGCCGGCAAGAACACTGTTTGAACCGTTTGTTCCTGTAAGGCCGCCGGCTCCAATAGTTACCGCGTAGGTTCCTGGGCCGCTTGTGTAAGCGCCAGCAAGAACACCACCAGCACCACCACCACCACCGTGGTCTGTGCCGCCGCCACCGCCGCCAGCAACAACTAGGTACTCAAATGTTCCAGATCCTGCTGTGATTTGAAAAGATCCACTTGAAGTAAACTTGTGATACTTGTAACCGTTGTACGTTGTAGTTGTGCCGCCTGTTGCAGTAATAGTGTTTAGGTTAATTTTTGTCGCTGTTACAGCGCCATCAGCAATCATCCCTGTTGTTAGTTGTGTCAATGCCATGATTAGGCTCCTTGTGTTGCAGGGATTGGAGTCGGCTCAACAGGCCACACTGGATCAGCAACCGGATTAAAAATCAGGTTACGCAATGTTGCGCGATACGCCTCAAACTCTGCTTTGTTTTGTAGATTTACATCGGGCAGCACAGACCAATCAGTCAAAGCAATTTTATCTTTTGCTATATCCTTGCATTTATTAAAAGGAATTTGGTTGATGATGTTTTGAGTTTCTGCTTCAAGCTCTTCTTTTGTAGGTTTTGATTGAACAGTATCAAGCCATTCAATATTTTCGTAATCATTTCCTTCCCAGCGCCATTTAGCGTTGGGGCGTAAATTTAAAATTGCTTGTATTAAAATCATGGCTCAATCTCCATAACAATCATTTGGCTATAAGTTGATTGGTTTGCACAATCGCTGTTGCCTGTATCTGTTTCGGGGTTGTAATTTAACACCCCGGTATTTGAACGAGAATCTCCGGAACCCGGCGCAATATAAAATGTTCTCGTTCCTGTTCCAAGACCAGAAAAAATTTGCGTAAATGTGTGTCCAAATCTATTGTTATTTACTGGCCCCGACATACGAAACACATCAAAACCAATATGTCTTGCATCGTTGGTTGTATCTTCCCAAATATAAAGGTCATGCCAATTTGATGGACTTACCCATGCGGCATACTGTGTCCAAACTAAACAATATGATGATGCTGATTGTTTAGTAATTGAACCACCAATTCTTGCGGATGTCGTATAACGAAAATCGTTGGCGTTTGTTAATGACACATTTGCCTCTCCGCTAAATGCAACGCGGGTGTTACTTGAATAAACAATTACAGTTTGCAAAAGTTTTTGCGAAAGTGTTGCAAAAGTGTCATCGCCTCGCAAATATGTTGTTGCGTTTTTTGTTCCTGTTGCAGAAAGCTTTGCAAGTGTTACGTTTGCATCAAGAATTTTTGCGGTAGTAACTGCATTAGATGCTAATTCTGTTGCAGTTATACCGCCAGTTCCAATATTTGAAACAGCAGCGCCGCTTGCAAGTTTTGCTGCTGTGACGTTGGCATCAACAATTTTTGCAGTGGTCACTGTGCCATCGCTTGGCGTACCAATTGCCAATGGGGTAGCGTAGGCCACCTCAATGTTGGTTGTGCCGCTAGGTGGCGCAGTGCTAAATGTCAGCGTGGTGCCAGACACCGAGTAAGTGTTTTTTTGCTGATACACACCGCTGATGTACACGGCAGTATTGTTCTCTGTGCTTGGGTCAGATGTCAGAGTAAAAGCTGTTGTACTACCGTTGCCAGAAAAATTGTCAATGTTGACGTTGGTTGCGCCAAGGCCAGATTGTGAAGCAAACCAAGTGTTTGTCTCGCCATCAGCCACAAAAATAATCTGGCTGTACTGTGAGCCAATTTGTGCGCTTGTTGCTCCGTTAATAGTGTCAGAGCCAGAGCGTGCAATGTTGACTGCGTTTGCGTCAGCAGTCCACTTAACAACGGCAATCTTAAATCCGTCAGTGATGCCTGCGCTGCCAATCAATGGCAACGTAATAGTCACAGCGCCACTGGCTGTGGTCACCCGAATCAGGTCACCAGCATCGGCCGCCAGGATTGTGTAGTTGGCGCTTTTGTCTTGCACAGCGCTGTACATGCCAGAAGCAGCAGAAGCAGCAGCGGCCGCAGCAGAACTTGCAGCAGCAGCAGCTTGGGTGGGCGCATCAATAATTGCAGCAATGTTGGTGTACGCACTAGTCACCGCTGTCATGTTGGTTGACACGGTAGTAACGGCCGCAGCGTTTGTGGCTACGGTATTGATGTTGGTGCTGTTTGCGTTTACTGCGTTTATGTTTGTCGCATTTGAGTTAACAGCATTGATGTTTGTTGAGTTACCCGCAACAGCAGTAATGTTTGTGTTGTTGCCAGCGACTGCCGTAATGTTTGTAGCGTTGCCTGCTACAGCATCAATGTTTGCAGAATTTGCATTGACCGCATTAATGTTTGTCGAGTTCGCATTGACCGCATTAATGTTTGTTGAATTTCCAGCAACAGAGTTTACGTTTGCAATATTTGTTGCAACTGTTGTTACGTTTGCGTTGTTAGTTGCAACTGTTGTTACGTTTGCACTGATACCGGCGACTGTCGTTACGTTGCCAGAGATGCCGGCCACCGTGTTGACGTTGCTAATATTTGTGCCCACTGTATTTACGTTGGCAATGTCAACTGCCACGGTGTTGATTTCAGACACCGGCTCAAGCAAGTCAGAGCCTACGGCATTGACGTTGGCAATATTTGTTGCAGTTGCGTTGACGTTGGCAATAGCCGCGCCCACAGTGTTTACGTTTGCAATGCTACCGGCAACTGTAGTGACGTTGCTGTTGTTGCCTGCAACCGTGTTTACGTTGGCAATGTTGTCGCCAACAGAGTTCACGTTTGTAATGTTTACCGCAACTGTGTTGATTTCTGAAGTTGGCTCCAGCAGATCTGAACCGACCGCGTTTACGTTGGCAATGTTGGTTGCTGTAGTGTTGATGTTGGCAATTGAACCGGCAGCAGTGTTTACGCTGGCCACGTTTGTAGCCACTGTGTTTACGTTGGTGATTGCTCCGGCCACTGTGTTGATTGAGGCAATGTTTACCGCGTCGGTATCCAGGTTGTCAGCGCTATCTGCCAGACGAACAATGTCAGCCACCAAAGACGCGGCATCTTCCGCGCTGGTGATTGGCAGCAAAGCCGCACGGTCAAGACCTTCTTGAAGCTGTTGAATCTGAATAGTTGCCCGGTCGAGCGCGTCGTTGATCACGTCAGGGTAAAAGCCGCCTTGGTTGGTCAAGTCAGTAGGCTGCAAGTTGCCAATGTCGGACGTGATTACCAGGTTAAAGCCAGCCGCTAAAGCTCCAGCTACCAAGGTAATGCTGCCGCCAGGGGTTGCGTTTTGATCGGTATTAAGTGTGACGGTATAGTCGGTCGTCAGCGCAAGAACTGTTTCCACAGTAGTCGCTACGTTAAGGCGTACGACCTCAACGTCCGCAGCCGCAAACACTTTAAAATAAAACGGAAATACCGTGGTAGTGCCGTTACCTATGTATGGCCCTGCCTTGCGGTTTGTTGAACTAATCGTCATGGACGGACTCCTGGGAGATTTTGTTTACGTTATGGCTTTCATGTGGGGATACGGGCACCTATTTCTTCTTGAACCCCAACACAATTGCCGCTGGATTTTCAGTTTCCCCCTCTGCCAAAGCGTTAATACCAGTGATGGTTCTATTCGCTTGTGCAGAAGGCAATCCTGTAATGTCGCCAAGTAAGTTGATAGCGGCTTTTCTAAACGCGTCATCAAACTCAAACTGGCCTGCTTGTTTTAAAAACTTGTAGCTATCGGAAATTAATCGTAATCCGGCTGGCCCGCTGTAGTCTCGAGCGCCACCCTCGGCACCAGTGACTACTTTTGCAGCCTCGCCAAATTCACGCAGCACAACCATTGTGCCCATCAGGTACGACAACTGTTCGGCCGCCAGGGCTTTTGCAATCTTTTCCCAATCCCAATCGTCGTCGTCTTTGCTTGGTGTAACCGCAGCCTTTAAAGCGTAGGTCAAAACAACCGGCACTACAAACAACATAAGGTAGTCGGCAGCCAACTTGCCCTTGCTCTTTGATGTCATACCCTTCATTGTGGCCAAGTTAAAAGCCGTGTTCATAAAGCTGTAGTACACCGTAAACAATTTTAGTCCAGGGCCGCCTCGTTCCATAGCTGACAAGTCTTTAACCATACCGCCACCCTGCGAGTCAATCACAGCCTGGTCAGCCAGGGCAATTGAAGTTTCTTCGTCGTTACCTTGGCCAATGCCTTTTTCATAAGCGCCGTACCAGGTTGGCACGTCTACCAAGCGTTGCATTCTCATCATCATGTAGTAAGCGCCAAGCTTAACTGCACGCATTGTCTGCGACTCATCCTGAACCATGTTGCGAAGTTCGTTAAGCTCACGGAATTGTGTGCGCGAACGATTAGTCATAAAGCTAGACTTTTCGTTAACTTCTTTGAAGGCTGCGCGTGGGTTTGCAATTGTCTTGCTGATCCCGCGGCCAATGTATCTTGCCCCAACTCGAACAATAGATTGGTTAAAACCGGTTACTTGCTGCAATGCACTCATGACGTTAAATCCCAGGCCGGCAGCACTGATGCCTTGACGTAACCGGCCTAGGGCCATTTCGCCTGCATTCTGTGCTAACTGCTCACCAACTGCAACGTCATTTACCCAGGTCTTGAGTTGCTCTTTAAATTCTGGGCCATATTGGCTACGGATCGCTTCATCAATTGATTGTGAGCGCAGCAGCTTGTTGGCATCAATTAGCCACTCATGCCAGGACAGATCATGGATCACGTCATTGATACCAGAGTACATGCCAGCCATTGTGTAAAGCAATGGACGACCTTTGACCTCTTCAACCCGGCCCTTGGTAAAGCTGCGTTTTGTGGTGGCGCTTGTGTATGCACCTTTCAGCATACGTTTTGCGTCTTCTGCCTCATCATTTGTTTCTGCGCGCAAGCTTGCAACTGGGTCGTATTTAATTGGGTAATAGCCACCGCGCAAGGTCACGTCTGTGCCATCAGCAGATTTAATTGTGATTGAACGCGGCTCTACCCATTTTGGTTCTTTGCCGTAAAGCTTGCGCTCTTTCTCTGCAATCATTGGGCGATACGTTTCAAAGTAATCCCAGATCTTTTGAACGGCTTGCAATTCTTTCTCTGTCAGAGATTCAAGAATAGGCATTACCTGGCTCATAGACCAGCCTTCGCCACCTAGCAATCGCTGTGTGTTGCCTTCGTTACCGACGTTCAATGCAATAGCAATTTGCGACTCTTTGTTAAAGCTGCGTCCAACGCTTGCAAAGAATTTGCCATTTCCACCCATCTTGCCTGTAGCAAAAATAGGGGCCATGATCTTTGTTAAAGATTCAGTAGCCTTGGCGCGCATCTCCGTTTCCATGTCGCCACGGTTGTTTGCTGTGCGAATAAAGTATTCCCACATTCTGCCGCCGTCTTTGCCGCCATCCATGATCCGAGCAATGGTTGCCGCTTTAATGTGTTCAGCAAAAAAGCGTTTTAAAGTTTGTGCGTAACGACCAAGGTCGGTTGTCGGCGTCCGTGCCGTGGCCACCCGACCATTAGCGTTCTCGTTAATGCTTTCAACAATCTCTTCCTTGGCCTGCTTGTAAGCAACTTCTTTTGCCGAAGTAAGCATGTTTTGCTCGGTGCGGCCCATGTGTTCAATTTGTTCAATTGTGCTTACCAGGTCGCGAAACTCTGACACAGTCATATTCCTATATGACTTGCGGTTTGTCTCGGCTTCCATCTCTGGTGAAATTTCTGGCACATACCCGGCAGCGCGCTGGTTTTCAATCCACTTGGCCAGGGTTGTACGTTTATCCACTTCCCTCAAGCTAATTGGACGAAGCTCAAAACGCTCAAGCAACTGATCAATCTGTTCGCTGTAGTCCGCGCCCACGCGCTTGCGTGATGCATCGCTTTGAACTTTGCGGAAATATTTAAGACCCTTGTCAATCTCTTGGCTGGCCTTGGTTGCCTCGGAGGTCAATTGGTTATTGAGCAGGCGGTTCTGTAAAGCTTGGGTTACGGCATCCGCATCCCCTGCCTTCATGGCTTTTTCTGCCTGACGCGTTGAGCGGGTTTCTGCCGCGCTGTATTCGCTTGCCTTGGTATCGCGTACCAACTTGTTGCCAATGATGTTACGGGCCGCCTGGCGGGCCGCTGCAAGCATGATGCGAACCGGTTGTGTTGCCTTGGCTGCATGACGCAGTTCAGCCGTCACAAAGCGGGCACGGGCCTCGTTGTGCAATGCACGTTCAACAGCAAGCTCACGCGACTTGGCGTCATACATGTCTCCGTATTCTTCCAGCATGCGCTGATCGGTACGGGTGTCGATGGCTTCTTTAAGTGACGGAGCGTCAACCAGGGAACGGACAAGCTGATCCCCAGAGGTAAAGCCAAACATATCAGCAGCCAGGTCTGGGTTTAAACCCTCGGCCGCCAGCATTCCATATTGGCCAAAGCCCAGCTTCTTAATGTCGGGTGACGATTGCAGGCCAGTACCGCTTTCGGGATAGAGAGCCTTAACGTCATCCAATTTAAGCTTGTTGCCGGCAGATACTTTTACTTCTTCGCCGTCTGGCATTGTCATTTCGCCGTACTTCAACCAGCGAAGCGCCTTAAATACTGGCTCTGTTTCAATGTCTTTGGCCACTTGATCCCGCACTTCTTTGCGAGTCTCGGCGGTTTCTTTTTGCATCTCTTTAAACATCTTGCTCTTGGCGTTTGATAGCCAACGCATTTGACGTAAGGATGCCGCGGTCAGGTCAGACACAGATTGGTCTTTGGCTTCTTTAGACATTGCCTGGTAAGCCGCCCACGTTGCGTCGTCCATTCCAGACTGCGCTTGTGTTAGGTAGATAGGCACCATCCCACGAACCATTTGTGCCTGCTCAATTTCTTCTTCGCTGGCAAGCATTCGATCCATAACTTGCTTGACCTCGCCGGTCATAATTGGCAAGTCTTCGCCGTATTCTTCTTTGTAGATTACGTTTAATTCTTCGCGGATTGATTTGTAGACACGACGCAACCAGGCAGCAAACTGGTCAAACATAGTCTGCATCTTGACGCTTGGTGCGGTGCCGGTAGAGATGTAGATCTCGCTGTTGTAAGCAAAAGCCTCATGCACTTTACGCATGCCTTCGTTCATCTTGCCGGTATCTTGGAACTCCTGGTTCCAGGCAGCCCACTCTTCAGGAGTAGCGCCAGCCCACTCAAGCACTGTATTTAAGTCATCAACAAACGACTGTGGCGCGTTTGGCATTGCTGCCAACTGCGTGATCATGTCCAGGTAAAAGTGCGTTGTTTCGTGGATAAACGTCGAATAGTCTGACTCTTTGGTCAGGATCGTCGTCAAACTCTTTGGATCAAAACCACCGCGTGATGGCTGATTTAGGATTGCTTTGTATTCGCCAACAAGAACAGGAATAGCGCCGCCGGGTTGGCCGACGTCTATTCTGTAGTCTTGTCTTCCGTTGGGGAATTCGTCATCGACGTTGAGTCTGTCGGGGTTAACCCTGACTGTGACAACTGTGTCACCATATCCAATATCTGCTTCACGCCTTGTTGTGAGGTAGACGCTTGGTTCCCCTGCTGAAACAAGTTGGCTACTGCGTTTAATTGCTCCGGCAGCGTCGGCGCTGGTGTGGTGGTAGAGGGTGACGGTTCCGTCTGGATTAAGGTCAAGTCCTGTTCGCTGGTCGGTTGTTGGGATTCCTCGCTGGGCAAGGAGTTCACCGCTAGGCTGTACCTCTGCTCCCGCCTGAAGCTCTGATTCTCTAGCCCAATCAGTTGCTCCTTTAACCCCTTCACGAATGGATTGTCCGCTCCATGCTGCGGCTCCAGCCTTGCTACGGCCGCTTTTATTAGTTCGACTTGTGATGGCATCTATTTTCTCCTGATATTGGTTCTTAAACGCCACTTCTGTTTCGTACCAGAACTGACCAGCAAATGACACGCCCTCGACTTGGCCCGCCACGGAGGTAGCCAAATCTTGCATCGCAATCGATTGCTCTTCCATTTTCGTTGATATTTCTTCAACAGTCAAGTCCGACCAATTAAAGTCGTCCATGCCATATCGAGCATTCATTTCTGGAACATATTGCAGGCGCACTCCCACAGCGTCTGGCATAGCACCAGCCATTGCTCCTGGACTACGTTTGCCGTCCACAATCACGGTGTAGAACTGCACGCCTTTAGCGGCCAGGTCATCTAGGATTGGCTGCAATTTATCAATTGCCCCTGCTTCCCGGAAATAGATCTCAACCCCTGGGCGATGACGCTGGTAGTCAACTTGCTCGTCCTCGCGTAAGACTCGAGACAGGAAGGTGCTGTCCTGGTTGGCGTCGCGCGCGGCCTCGAGCATCTTGCGCCACATTGGCAAAGGATTAAACCCTTCACGCACAACCACTTCCAGGTCAAGACTGCGCTCTGGATTGCCATAACGGCCTTCTGTTGACAGTGCTTTGCTGCCAAGCACGGTGACCCCGTCGTCGTCCTGGTAGATCGATGTCTTAATATCTTCGCCCAGGCGGGCCATATCGGCGTCTGTAGGCACGAAGTCGATGCCTTGAGTACCAACGTCTTGCTGAATAGATATACCGCCTGTGTAGCGATCTACGGTGCGTGCCAGGGCATTGATCTGGTCAGCGGCCGCGGCCTTTTGTTCCTGCGTGGATTTGCTCGAGTCCATAATCTTGCGTAGCTTTGTAAGCTCTACAAGATCGCGTTGGCCAGTTAGGTCAGACTCATACTCAAATGAGCCACCTTCACCGGCTGCGCTTGTCCAATTGTTTTTTGTCCAGACTTCTTTTTCCAGGAACCAAACCACGGCCTGCAAGTCATCATCATTCATGTTGGCCAAGCGATCCTCGGCCTGCATCTGTGTGTCTGCGCGAATATTCTTAACAGCTTCGGTAAAGACATCCTGGCCAAAACCAAACTGCAAAGTGGTTTCGCCGCTTGATAGCATGTTGCCGGTTACGCCGCTTTCAGCCATCGATGGAATGCGTATGCCACCAGACAGGCGTTGCAGCAAACGAGCCGCCCATACGTCAATGGTTGCGCGCTCACGGAAACCAATTAGGTTGCCGGAGAAGTTAAGGGCTTTCGGTGCGGTGCCGCCAATAGCCAGGTCAGCATTAGGATCTTTGACAACGCGCCATAGACCAAGCAAAGCACGCAATGCGTTACGACCGTTAAAGCCATACTTCTTGCCGCTTTCTTTTGTAGGCAGCAAGTCATCAGAAATTTCACGCAGCTTTGTTACGGCGTTTAAGCGCTTGTAGTATTCGGTGTTGTTTAAGTCTTCAGAAAGCTTTTGGTATTCAGGAAGCAGCTTAATTTCTTTTAATGTCAGACCGGTTTTTCTTTGTGTTTTTACAAAAGCAGCAAGACCAACTTCATCTGTGATGTTTGCTTTTGATCTTCCAGCTTCTATTTGCTGGCCAAACCATGCGCCAAATTCTGCCTCACCTTGTTCTACCTTGCTTGCCCACTCGACCCACTTTGGCATCAATGTATCAAAGTCACCCTTGGTAGCGCGGCGCAATACATCAACTGCATTTTTCCAGTTTTCGCGCACGGGCGTGTTGGGTGATGTAGCTCCCAGCAAGTCAGCAAACACGTCACCCAGGCCACCAAACTCTTGGCGTAGGCG
>Ga0049081_10000993_pt1 | contig 10695 bp, 16 predicted proteins | sample GreLakmeER78MSRF_FD_66717 | JGI IMG/M metagenome (GOLD analysis project Ga0049081, IMG submission 66717) | Freshwater lentic microbial communities from great Laurentian Lakes, MI, USA - Great Lakes metaG ER78MSRF | ecosystem: Environmental > Aquatic > Freshwater > Lake | place: Great Lakes...
GTTACTTGGAGATCGTAAAGTACCTGAACAGCCTCATCGCGATCGTCTCCAAGAGTCTGTTCGTATGCTTCTGGCGTGCCTTCTGACCATTTTGAGATGGTGTTGAAGTCAATCTCGTCTCCGATCGTTACTACTTCATGCGGCTTAAACTTACTAATAAAACTGGCTAGATTCTTGACTGCGTGTCTATCGTGGAAGGGAACCTGTAGGTCACTCACTATGACAATGCGCTTCATTTAATCCTCGTCGTCGTCCTCATAGGGTAAAGGATCCATTCGATCAGGGACCGTTGGCAGAATCCAATCTGGGTAAGAGTCCCGATCTGTAATGATTGCTAGGCAGAGATCAACTGCGAACCCTGCCTTGCGAAGTGCGCGATACATCTCGTGCAGGCTTATAGCCCATGCGTCAAGCTGTGAGTAAGTATCGAGATCGATAACCTTCTTGCGTGCCATGGTAAAAATTATCGCTCGAGAAGGATGTTATAAATCTCATCGACACGCGAGTTTAGTCGCTTAATTTCAGACAGTAAATGCGTGATGACATAACCTGCAAGGCCACCGATGACTGCAAGGCTGGCGAAGTAAAGGGTAAAAAAGTTTTCTTGGGTCATTCTTTAGTCACACCAAATGAAGCGTCTTTAGGATTGAGCCAGCGCAGAATGACGGGTGCAACGGCAGCAGCTCCGGCCATTGCTAGTGTCTTAGGATCAGTCACGCCTGCCATGTATAGCGCGAGGGCAGCGGCCAAGAATGATCGAGCCCATGATGCTGCTAGTGATTTTGCTTGTTCCATTATTTTCCACCTGTCATTGGGATATTAAAGAATGAACTGTCTTCATCGCCCTTGATAGTAAAGCTGACGTGCGCGTGATGATTATGCTTATTGATCCCATCATAAGGACGCCAAGCCCAAGCCTTTTTAGATGAGGCGATGCGGCCGTCGAAGATGATGTAACTGATCCTCTTATCGCCAGATTTTGCAAGGGCTCGAATCTGATCGACCAAGTCAGGCATGAGATCGGGCTTTCCTTTTTTGCCAGCAAGGTCGCGGTCAACATCGATGGCGCGTACCCATCCTTGGCCATCTGGATTATGATCAGACTTGCGAGCAGCGTGTCGGGTATCACCGATCCAGCCGTCCGAAGTTCGATCTCGATCTGGGAATGCATCGTCTATCTGCTCGCGTAGTTGTATGGCAGACTTAGATAATCTCGGCTTCATTGGCCTTCGCTATATTGTCGGCGATTAGATCATCAAGATTTTTTATCGCTGCATCTGATACGAAATAGGTCATGTCATCTAATTTGTAAACAATGCACTTATGATCGATCTCAAAACGTACGCCATTAAATTCGATAGGTGTAGTTTTTGTAACTGTGATCATAGTTTTACCGCCCAGAAGTTTGTTTGTTGATCGGTTGATGTCGTGGCTGTTCCAGAGCCAACGGCTCCCTGTAGTTCGATGTAATCATTAACGGCAAAATCATAGATAGTGTCGATATTTGCGCCTTCTGTCACCCCTGAATTGCCCTGAAATATACGCCCAATCACACTTCCACCATTTAACAAAAGCCGCACACCTAAAGCCGAATTTGCAGCGATGTTAATTTGACCGCCGATGCTGTATTTACCTGCTGTTTTGATTGTTATGCGGCTGTTATTTGTTGAGTTATCGTGCATCGTGTCGGTATCAAAGTTTTCGGTATTGAAAGCTATGCTTGCAAAAGTTGTGGATAAACTTGTAGCACCACCTGCATATACGCGGCAAGATATGTCTGTGCTGCCACCAGCTATGGCAACCCAAGCCGCCCCTGAGTAATACTCAGTAGAATTAGTGTCTTTTAGAAAGGAGATCATGCCTTCTTGAGGTGAGGCGATAGCAGAGGTACGGGCTGCCGCGCTCGCGAAGACCATGACAACCTGAGAGGCTAGGTAGCCGTTAGCATCTGCCGCTGTTAGGACATCTCCAGTCGTAAACTCTTTGTAACCTAAGCCTGCTGCCATAATTTATCTCCTAGTATCCTAATATGGACGTGCCTATTATACCCGACGTTGCTGATCCTATAATGAATCCTTCGACGATGGGCTCAAGTGTTGTAACTGTGCACTTCATTGAATTGGGAGTGATGTCCCATGCCAAGCCCTGCACCTGCAAGGTCTTAACGATTGTCGAGCCGTCTGGCTGGACGTTAGTGATCTTTACGTTATCAAAATAATCTAGGCCGATCATCGTGTCAGTCGGTACGTCTGTGTCCAATAGATCGACAGTCATCTGATCTATTCTGATAGTTGTCTCTGCTCTAGTCGCCACATAAATCTTGGCGATGTCTAAGACTTGAGCATCTGTCTGAGGGATCATGTCTGTGACAGTAGTGCCATGAGGGAAGTATTTTGCAGACGAATCGACATTGACAGCCGTCTGCGCTGTGCCGCCAATGCGTGTCATGCTGGCTTGATTTATGATGAGCTTGTCATCGAATGCGTACTTGAGATCAGAATAGGGAATGCCTGTAGTCTGATTGAACTCGATAGGCGTAGCCGCTAGAGATGCCACGACATCTGCGCGATCCTTAAACTCTGCTGTGCCATCTGGCAACATGAAGAATGCGCCTTGCTCTGCGAACTCGGCTGCCTTGAGGGCTGCTAGAGATGTGCGAGCTGTAGCAGGATCGGCTTGTACTGTTGTCGAGCCTGCGTCGATAATACGCATGGATGTAGGGAATGAGACTTGATCAAGGATCTTAGTGATGCGCGTGCCAGTAGTCTGTCCAGCCGTTGCACCTGTAACACTCGATACGTTAGCCATCTGAAAGAGTCTAAAGGCATCCGAGCAGACGATATCGACGTATCCGATCTCCTGCCCTGTTGGATAGTAATACTTGTATGTATCAACGTACCCAGAGAATAAGAACTCCTGCGCTGTGGCCGTAGTAGCAGCTACGCGAATCTTACGGAGTGGAGTCAGATAGCCGAAATAAGGAGAAGCTGCATTTTGAGGGTTAAAATAAGAGTCAGGGTCTAAGACTCGAACTGTGCAGTTGCCAGCCTCGTAGGTATCTCGCATAATGTTACGGCCGCGACTGATCTTGATTGATCGAGTGACGCTACTGAGATCAACTGTAGGAGTTGCTACAGTCGAATCACCAAATGCGCTTGTACCAATAACCCCGTAACGATCATCGCCAATGATAAAACCGAGGCCGAATGTCGCCCCTTGGCTAAAGTCGAAAGATACCGAGATGGTCGCTGGGAGTGTCATTGAATCGCTACGGCTCCAACGTTGCCCGAACGATTAACTTGATTAAAAGATCCAGATAGCGAACTGTTAACCTGTGAGTTGGTAATCGCACCGCCAACGATATCGCCATCAAGATAGACCTGTACGTTGATAAGCCTCTGCTCTGCGGATTGACCAGCATTAACAGCAGCGGCCAATTCCATCTGAGCATCTGAGAAGGTTGAAGATATAGGGACAGGAGTCGTGCCTAAGGACGAGACTGTAACGCCTAGAGATGCAGCAGTCCAAGCCAGAACGTCATCTGGGATTTTCCAATTCTCATACGGATTCGGAGCCTTAGGAGTTGCGAGTAGTGCAAGGCGTAGCTGTTCATTACGCTTGACAGCCTCGTTAAGTTGATCAGATAACTGTGTGGCTAGGGTTGCATTACCTTCTAGGATGGCCTTCTGCAATAGTAAAGAGATGCGATCAGTCTCGCTGATCTTGCCCTTGAGGGCTGCCTCAAGACCAATGGCTTCTAGGTTAAGAGTCTTAGAAGCTTTGTCTAGTGCAGCCTTCTTCTTGGCTTCTGCTGCTGCTTTAACTTGAAGTGCAAGTGATTTGGCCTGAAGTGCTGCTAATTCTTTAGCGCGCTTGGCGGCCTCAGCTTCGATCCTACGTCTTTCACGTTCTTCTTCGATATTGTAACCAGCACCGCCTGAACCGCCAGTAAATAAGCGACCTGCTTGGCCTTGAGCTCGTGCCATAGCTCCGTGAGGTCCGCCTGTTAGATTATCTATAAATTCAGTAATCCTACCTGCAAAACCAGATTCTGGACCACGAGTTACAGTTGCAAAGTTAGACAATTTTTTGAAGAGTTCTGCTATTTTTACAATTACGTTGGAAGTATTTGTAGCAAGGGTCTCCATAGTTGTAGCTAAATCTGACACAGAGGTATCACCAGAAAGTATCATCAACGCGTCAATTAAACCTTTGCCGATAATTTCTGTGGCTTCACCTGCGGCTGTGCTTAACAATTCCATTTTGCCTGCATAAGTATCTAGATAGGCTTCATTAGCGCCAGAGAATTGCTTGTTAAGTCTCTCCTGTACATCTGCGAATTTCATTGTCTTTAATTCCGCCGCAGTCACACCTAATTTATATTTATTAAGTCCACGGGTCTGGCCTACATAAGCTTTAGTTAAATCTTCTACAACTGTCTCATAAGCAACGCCAGAACCGCGTGAGATGTCTAGGGCTTGGTTAAGCAATTCTTGAGACTTACTGACTGACCCCGTGGTCTGCAATAGTTTCTGCATCGACGGTCTCAAAACGTCATCGGCAACGCCTGAGGCTTTAGATAACTTTGATATAAAATCTTCAATGCGTGGAGTCTCAAATGCTAAGCCTAAGTTTTTGACTGACAATGCTAGCTGCGTAGCTGCCTTCTGGTCTTCCATAAATGCCTTTGCGGCTTTTTTGCCAAACTTGCCAATTGCGGCAGCGCCAAGACCAATACCTGCTGCGCCTGCTAGTTTCTTAACAGCCGACTGCAATCCCTTGACATCTTTGTCGGCTTTCTTGATTCCTTTGTTATCAAAGATGGTTGCAATGCGAATTGCTAAACTTGTGTTGGCTGACATTAGCGACCTCTAAAACTTCTATTGACGCCTTTAGTGACTACTAGGGCGGTTTTCATTGACTTCTCAATAGCCTTCAACACGGCAGCATTAGTCTTACCTTGATCTTCTGCCCAAGCTCTAAATAGAAGACGGCCTTTAGTCTTTCGAGTTCGACGGCCTGCTTTCCCTGACTGCTGGCTATCCACCAATGGCGGCAATGCGTCAATAAATTGACGGCCAGCATTAGGGTTGGCAGATTTATTGACTTTGCCGGACGTGTCTACATAACTGCTGAAAACTCCGCGAGTAGATTCTTGGCTCGGCTGACCTTGAGGATTCTTACGGCCTGCTGTTTCATAGATAGCCCCTGCTGCGCTTTTATTAAAGATGCTAGCAATGGACCTAAATCCGCGCTTGTTAGGCTTTGAAGGTGCTGTGGTATATCCAATGCCACGCTTGATATCGCTAGTGCTGAAGACTCGATTTTCCCACACGCCAACAGCATTACCCCATCCAGATAGCGGAGCCTGACTAGGGACGAATCCTCTAGCTCTAACTGCTATCACCTTGAGTAGGTTTCTAATCTCCTTCTCGGTTTCTTTAGCCAGAGCAGGTTCAACTTTTTTAAGTGCCTTGCGAAGTTCAAGTGCGCCGCTTACTTCTGTAGGCATCCTGCTGCTCCTTCGCTCGGTCTTTCAATGCTTTCAGTAACATCTGGAGCATTGTCGAATCTAAATCTATTAAGTCTTGTGGAGGGATAGCCGTCTCGATGCTCAAGCGAGCAATGAGATAGTGGATGCTATCCCTGCCTAGGCCAAAGGGTCAGACTCAGCAACCTCTACACTCTTAAGAGTTTCGAGAAAGTCTGGGCCGAATGGCTTGACTGTGACTCCACTTAGTCGAAGGCCTTCCCATGCAAGCCAATAGACATCTGACTGCTTCTCATCATCGCGAAACGCTTTGTGAAATCCCTTTTTAGCATATAGCTCGAACGCGTACTCGAGTCGAGGTGTGATCTCGATATCGGTGACGCTGTTGTCTGCCATTGTAACTATTAACTTTGCCATGCTGTGCCCCTTTGTTTAGTGTTTTAGAATGTGCCGGTTGTGGCTACTACTGTAGTACCTGAGACGTTAAATGTCAGGCTTTGCATTGCAATATCTGAAACTGCACCATTTATATCTGTGGTTGAGTTGATAAGGCAAGTCATTGTGTAGAGAGGGTTAGTCGCAGATACGGCTGTTCCCTTTTCCTGTAGTAGAACTATTGTGACGTTAGTTCCCCAAGCAGCTTGCAAGGTCTGTAGGACGTTGGATGTAGCTGTGTCATTGAGGAAGTCGATTGTGACTGATGATGCCTCAAGGCCTTTAACGAACTTGTGTCCGCCATCGCCCATCGCTGTCACTTCGAGCTCGTCAAAAGTGCGGTTAAGTGTTACTGCGGTAACGTGGTCTGAGAGATCGACTGAGTTAACCTTCACGCCGACCTTGTTATTTAAGAATACAGCCATGAGATTATTCCTCGTCTTTCTTAGTAGTTACTGGCTTAGGTGTTACTGGTGCTACCTGCCCGATCTTGATCAGGAAGGCTTCTTGCTCTTTTTCCCACTCGGACATTTTAGCTCCAACTCGTTAGGACTGAGATATTGATATTGCATGTAAGTAAATCACCAGAGACGGCACTGAGTACGGCCGGAGCCGAGACCTCTGTGACGTTGTAGGTGTATGAAGATGCAGCGAGCAAGTTAAAAACTCGCACGATGTTGTCTTCCATCCCGTTCAAGTTGCCTTCATTATCGAGCAAGGGAACCATGACGGAAATAACGAAATTGGCCATAGGCGAGATCGATGCATGCCAGCCGTTAGACGGCGAGATGTAAGGATCTGCTGGCGCTACGATCACGCTGTTCGCGATCGGTGTTGCAGGCGGAAATGAGAAAACTGAATACTTTGTGTTGTCTGTGAGAGCTGCTGCGATACCTGCGCGGAGTGTTGAGATGGCGGCCATTAGCCCACCATCGATCTCGGATCAAGATATGGAGCGAGCAAGCCGCGAACACGAGCCAGAAGTGTATTGCCCATTCTGTAAGGGCTTGGCTGATAGCCGTCGATTGTTACTCCGCCAGATGATGGGGCTTGGCGAGATTGCCAGATATCGATCGAGACCATGAGCGCGGCTTCTTGGATTGCCGGAACTGCTGAAGGATCTAAAGTCTCCGCGGCTGCTACTGTGCCATAAGGATTAACCTCATGATAAGGGCGGACTGTGCCATTGTTAATTGTGTAGGTGATTGTATTTGTGCCTACGGCTGTAATTGTTTTTGAGCCGTTAAGGTGTGCCTCGTTGCCTGAGACTACTACAGTCTGGCCGACATAAAATGTATGATGAACATCCTGCTCAAAGTAAAGAGTGGCAGTTGTAGCCGTAGAAGAATGAGCGATGTTGAAAGTGTCATTATTCCAAATGAAAGGGAGCAGGACGTTATCTGCGGCATCTACCACTTCTTGAAGCGTGGCGTCAGCGTACAGCGATCCGACACCTAAGGCGGCGCGGAGTTCTGCGATCGTAGTCAATGCCATGCTGTTACCTTTCTAAAGACTGGCGGCGGAGAAGGGCACTCCGCCGCCAGCGACTTAGTGTGGCTTACGCCTTGTTATTCTTGAATGCGCCTGCGCCGACCTTGGTCGCGATTGCGCCGAAGCCGTAGTAGCCGATTGTTACCTGTCCTGCTGCTGTTGACTCAGCGCGTAGGCGGTATGTTGGTGACTCGTACCATGTGTACGCGTCTGGGTTTACGACGAGGATTGTTCCATCGCCATCGCCTGCGTTTGTAGGATCGACGTAGAGGTTAAGACCTGCGACGTTACCTGTGAGAGATGTAGGTGCTACTGCTCCGCCTGCGTTCATTGGCTGTGAAGCTGTGTAGATTGGACGTCCTGCATCGTTAAGAGACATGATGTTAGACCATTGTCCTGTTGATACGACCATGTTACGAGCGAATGGATTTGGAAGTCCTGCTGTTGCTCCATAGACAGAAGCTGATCCGCGAGCAACGATACCGAGAAGCTCGGCTGCTGTTGGGTAAGTGACTGTTGTGGTTGCGTCTGCTGTTGCACCTGAAATAAGTGCAGCGTTTACTGCTGCGTTAGTTGTCTTTGCGTAAGCTGCTGCCATGTTGCGGACAAGCTCATCAAAAAAAGCTGGAGATGTACGATCTAGCAATTCAACAGAGAATGTCTGCTGTCCTGCGTACTTCTTCACAGATACTGAGAGGAATGCTGCATTCTGATCTGTGTCAGAGAATGCAGCGTCTTCTGCTGTTTCTGCAACTGTTGGCATCTGTGTGATCTTTGGGATCTCGAAAGTCATGCCTGCATCTGGAAGAACTCCGCGTGAGATCGCATCGATTGATGGGCGGATAGTTGTACCAAGTGGGTTGATGATCTCTGATAGTTGACGTGTTGGCACGAGACCAGCGTTGTCAGTTGTGTTATCTGCTGCTGCAATCCATTGACGAGCTGAGTCGTCTCCGAGTGCTGCGCGGATTGTGTTCTCTGCGTACTTTGCAGCTGTTAGTTCAATACGAGGCTTTGAGTAAGCCATCGCGGTTACAGTAGGACGAGCAGCTTCAACTGCCGCAGCTTCTACTGGTGTTGCTTCGACTGTTGTGTCTTCCACGACTGTCTCGCTTTCTGTTGGTAGGGTTTCTTCCACGGCTTCTTCTTCAGATGCCGCGATATCAGTGACGGCTGCGGACTTGAATGCTGCGGCCTGCACTAAACTTACTTCGAGTAGGTCGGCACTCGATACATACAGCACGCCATTCTTAGGCTTCGCTGCATTGACCATAACTCCGACTGATAGACCAGTACGGAGTTCTTCGCTAGCTTCGATGAGAGCATCTGTGCCGCGTGATGATTTAGAAATTTTAAACGATGCAAAGATTCCGTCTTCTGTTTCATTAAAGAATTGAGCACGGCCAATTGGCTGCTTAGGATCGTGCTCCAATAGGAGCTTCACTTTGCTTGAATCAGCGATGTTAATTGCGCCGCGCTCAAAGACTACGGCTCCGGCAGATGTGTTGCCTACTTCGCCGTTAAAGGGAACAATCTTTCCAGAGATAGTGCGCTCTGACGCATCTGCTGTAAGTTCTGCTGAGAATGTGAGCATCTCTTTCATTGCATGCCTTCGCTTCCATTAGGTGTTAGGTCGGTCATCTCCATCGCTTGCTCCTGTGTAATTAACTGGAGATCAAGGAGTTCACGAATAATTGAAAGTTCTTTGAGTGGGTCTGTGCGTAGATAATTGCTATCAAGATCGAACTTCACAATGTTGCCGCGAGCTGTGATGTCATCCATTGAGAGACGATCCTCGATGGCAGAAACGAACGGCTGCAATGATAGAGTCAAGAATTGAAGTCTCTCATCTTGAACGTTAGCGTAAGTCATTGTCGTGTTCTGATCTGCTGAGACGTAATAAGGTGGGACGTTGCACAGGCGAGCGATCTCGGTTGCAAGGTTCTGAATCGCCTCGTTATACATCATGTCTTTAGGGCTGAATCCGACTGACTCATAATTAAGAGTCGAAGTCAGGTAAGCCGTTGAACGATTTTGACGGGCATTCTTCCATGCTGAAAGTAATCCTTGAACCTCTGCTGGCGGTAGGTCTGCGCCTGTATTCTTAAGGTATCCAGTTGCCATTGGAGTTGCGGCCGCTACTACTGACGCCTTCTGGATATCCAGAGCTGCGCGAATTGTAGATGTTCCTGTGTTAAGAATGCCATCGCTTAGTGATTGGAATGTAATCAAAGAACCTAGGCCGTCCATTGGGACTGTTGTGCCATCTATGGCGTAAGACTTTACAAAGACATTATCGCGATCAAGAGTAGCTGTTACGCGACTGTTAGCGATCCATTCGAAGCGAGATGGGCGTCCATCTTCTTGGTAAGTCTCTACTACTTGCCAGAATGCTTGTCCATAGAACAGAAGTGAATCAACTGTGTAAGCAATAGTTACTGAACGAGGCTGAGAATAAGAAGGTTGATCGAGCCATAGTGGCTTGCCTAATTCTTCGCCTGTTGACTTCTTGTAAAGTTCAAGTGGGATCGTGCCGATAGTGCCAGCGAGAAGGTTGCGGCATCGAGCTAGTGCCGGAACTCCCATTGCTTCAGTACGGCCGACGTAAGCGAATTGGAACGGCATCGCATAAGGCGAGTACTCACCTAGAACCTGCGGTGCGTACTGCGCTTCGACATTGGCCTTCGGTGTTGCACCTGTAAGGCGCGAGAGGATACCCATAGAGGGCAATTATACACTACATGTAGATTATTCTGTGTAGATAGCCGCTACCTGTTGTGGTTTTAATAGCATCGAAACTACCATGGCTAGAGAAATCGGTGCGGATACATCGCCTGCGCTTTTACGTTTAACGATGCGCCAGCTCGAATCGTTAGTCTTTGCGGCGCAGTTGTTCATCTGTTTAATTAGTTCTTCTTGCCCGTTGTGGACTACTCGACCATTTACCAGACCATCCAGAAGGTCAGAGCAAGCCTGATAAAACTGCTGGCCTGAGACGTCCTGCGTTATCTGTCCAGCGTTAGCAAGTCTTTCAGCGATCGATTGCGTCGTGTACTTGTCGAAGCAGATCATCTTTGGTCGATACTGATCAGCCCAACCTTTAATCTCTGCTGCGATCTTGAGATCGTCTACCGATACCTGGCTTTCCCATGTCTGTAAGATGCCGACGCCGATTCTTCCGTCACCCATAATCTGACCAGCCACGAGGCTCGCGTTGCGGCGAGATGGAGATACATCGAAGCCAAATACTGTATAGCCACCGATCGGAATCTGGAGCG
>Ga0049081_10000994_pt1 | contig 10694 bp, 14 predicted proteins | sample GreLakmeER78MSRF_FD_66717 | JGI IMG/M metagenome (GOLD analysis project Ga0049081, IMG submission 66717) | Freshwater lentic microbial communities from great Laurentian Lakes, MI, USA - Great Lakes metaG ER78MSRF | ecosystem: Environmental > Aquatic > Freshwater > Lake | place: Great Lakes...
GGGAACTGCGGCATGGCTATCTGGCGATAAAGCAAAATGTTTAGCAATGACAAAGGATAGTGATGTTGTCCAAACAGGTAATCACGAAGTCTTGCTAAGACTCTTGAACTCAAAAACGAGCAATTACCAACAGGCATATTCTCAGAATGAAAATGTTGCCGAATGGTTGAATGAGAATAAAAAAACAGACAATGAGTTTTTCTCATCATTGGTTAATGATGCTAAAAATTGGATTCCTCTGAGTGATAGAGAAGCAAAAGAATTTTGGCAAAATGAAACTGATCTGGTTGATAGGTGGAATATCACAGAACCAGAGGAATTGCATAAAGTTAAACTTGAAATTCCGCTTGATCACATTCAGAAGCTGAAAAATTATGATGATTCGATTGTAGACTTTTATAATTCTTTTGATATTTGGTTAAAGAATAAGTATAAAATGGATGTCGTCGATTTTATAGATTATGATTCTGGTGTCGTTTATCTAATTAAACCTATCAAGCATGGAATCTAACCATGATTACTAGAATAAATTCTAACAATCACATGTATCATTTTTGGTTTAGAAATATATCAATTTCTAGATTATGGAATGATGATTATTCTTTCTCTGGTTTTACCATTTTTTCTGAACACCATCGTGGTCAAATCTGTTCTGGTTGGTGTTGGGCTTATAATGATTCTTAGATCAAATTCTTGCAATCATACTAATTGGTGTTGGTCTGGAGAAATATCGGTTTCCAGATCATGGAACAATCATTGTTCTTACTCTGGATTTGCTATTTTTTCTGTTCAGAATGGTCACATTTGTTGTGCGTGTTGGTCTTACAGCGAATAATCTCAATCATATTAGAAAAGAGTTGATTTTCGTCTTTTTTTTGGTATGATTGGGGCTGAGGTGACGACATGGGAATAACTCTAGGCACACTTTCCAGTATTGCTCAAGATTGCATCATGCATTTCCCTAATTACCAAATTACTGTTGGTAATTATTCAGGGATAGCAAGAAGGGTCACATTTTTGTGTGGTGGTCCAATAGATCATGCATCTATGGATAATCCTACTGTGAGCAATTTTCGATTTAGGTCATATTATCCTAATTCCAGTTATCCGAAGGGAAGAGACAAGGGTCCAATTTTAATTGGTTCTGATTGTTGGATAGGAACAGAATCGATGATATTTGGTGGTGTTACTATTGGTGATGGTTCTATAATTGGTGCTAGATCAGTTGTTACTAAAGATGTGCCTCCTTTTGCCATAGTTGCGGGTAATCCTGCGAAAATAATTAGATATAGATTTGAAAAAAATGTAATAGATCGGCTTTTGAAAATAGAATGGTGGAATTGGCCAAAAGAAAAAGTAGAGCAAAACATTGATCTTCTTGCAGATATAAGTAGTTTTTTAGAAATTCATGGATATTCTAATGATTCTTAGGGCAAATACGCATAATAAATCCAGAGAATGGTCTAGATCGACAATGATGTCCAATTGGCGCACTATCGAGGGATACAGGCGTGTTCGTTCGACATGGTGGATTCGTGGAAAGCAATTATATAGGTCTATGCCTTGGAGTTGGTCTATGTTTTGGTCAGGCGAATTTTAATGGAGTTTGATCATGATAGGCGAGAAGTTGAATTTGCTTCGTGATTTTTGTGTTTCAGAGGGATTAGATCTTTTGGATTATCTGGTCAGATATCGTGGTCTTGTTTTTTCTGGTACTAATCTTGACAAGTTTAAGTTATTTAAGGGTATTTTGACTAATAGTTTGAACGAGATTGAGTTATCATATGTTAATCGGATGTTGGATATAAGTCATCGTGATAAGAGGTCGGTATTGGAGTATGGTTCTGATCTTGTTCTTGGTTGGTTGATTGAGGATGTTGTTGGTGATTTATTTGGTTTGGATTTATCTGGTTCTGATAGTGATCGGGAATTTTTGCCTTCAGGCAAGATTAGTAATTTGACTGATTTCAGGTATGGAGATAGGCCTGTTGAGTTGATGGTAGATTGGGGGACATATTGGGTTGATTTGGGGAGGATACATTTTCGTCATGATAAGTTGGGTAAATTGTTAGATGCTAAGGCTATTGTGTTGGGTTTTGCAATTCGTTGTGGTAAATTTTTTGTTATGGATTTAGAGAGAGGTATTGATTATCGTAGGGAGTACAATTCTAGGCAGGGTAAGTATTGTGCTTTGGTAGAGGGTTATGATTGTTTTTTAGATATGTCTGAAGCCAAGTTGATTTTGAAAGGTAGTGGATAATGGGACTTGATATGTTTGTTTATTCAATTAAAAAAGAAGATTTTATTGAAATGAAAGACATTAATCCGGTTTTTGTGGAAGGGCTCGATAAGAATCAATTATTTTACTGGCGTAAGCATCATGATCTTCATGGGTGGATGAGAAATCTATTCTTTAGAAAAGGTGGTACAGGAGATTTCAATTGTGATTATGTTTCTCTTAAATTAGAAGATTTAGAAGATTTGGAAAAAGATGTTAGGTTGGGAAATCTTCCTCATACGGAAGGATTTTTCTTTGGAGACAATCATCCTGATGATGAATCGATCAGGAATGATATTGATTTCATTTATCAGGCTAGAAGAGCAATAGGTGATGGACTTTATGTTTTTTATAGTAGTTGGTGGTGATTTATGTTCAGGACAGGAGAATGTTGTTGCAGGACTTTTGCCGACAACAGATGGGGGTCTTGGTCTTGGTGGAATAATTCTTGGTCTTTTGGGGAATCTTTTTGTTGGTCGCAGAATATAGTTAATTCTTCAGAAGATTGCATGACTTTGTTTAATGGTGATTTGTGATATTCAAACACAATCGCAACAGGTCATCTAAATGCTGGTCTGTTCTTCAGCGTTGGACTAAGTATTGGTCGTGGTCTAGGGCTTGGGCTTTTTCTAAGTCTTGGAGTAAAAATATATGATTCTTAGAACAAATAGTTTTTCGCAGATTGAATGTTGGTCTTTGTTTTACTCTGGTTCTGGTTCTGGTTTTAAGTCTAAGTCTTGGTCTAAATCCATGTCGTGGTCGTGGTCGTGGTCTAGGTCTAGGGCTTGGGCTTGGTCTAAGTCTTGGAGGAAAAGCATATGAATTACACTGTAAAGATTACATCAACGCAAACACACACGATTGATGTGGTTGCGAATAATAGACATGAGGCTCTTGCAAAAGCTGAAGAAACTTTAAGATATTCTGATAGTAATCATTATCAAACTGGATTGGAAAGTGTTGCTCATGTGGTAAATCTTGAAGCAAATGGTTGTGAATGGATGATTAAAATCCCTTTTCAAGATTCTGGAAGAGTGGTTGAATCATGATTTTCAAGAAAAATAATTTATCTTCATGTTTTTGTTTCACGGGATTTATATCTTTTGCTAGATTTAGTTTTGACACATTGTGTCGATCTGATCATGGTATTTTGCATTTTTATGAATCAAATGTATTCAATGCAAAAAGATCTGTTAACTGGAGCAACATTTCTAAAATTAGTTTTTTAGATGGGAAGTAAAATGAACATGTTCATTAAAAGCATATCAGAAAATTACTGTTGGTCTTCTGGCAGGTCGGAATCTAGTTCAAGAATAGCCAGTAAATCCAATTCATGGAGAATGTCTTGGTACTGTTCTTGGTTTGTATTTAGACCTTGTTCGTTCAACTGGTCTAAGAGTCACGCATTTTCTTTTAATTGGAAAAAAATTGATATTTAACATGACAAGAAACATTTATCACACCAGCAAAGAAAAATGTTGGAACAAGAATATGACACATTGTGCTTTTGGCAAAAATGAGCTTGGAATTAGTTTAGAATGGAAGATGGGATATCCGGTAAGTTTTCCTGATTCTTCCAAATGTTGGAAGATTTATGAAGAAGAACCGCAAATAATTTATTCTTTATTATCATAAAGACGATTATTTCTTCATAAATAATTTATGAATTTCAAACTTTGGTTATATCGAGAAGAATCAGAATTTGCAGATGGTATTGCAACTACTTCTCCAATCATAAGACAAAATAAATCAATAGTTCCGTCAATATCGAAGGGTGAAGTTTTACTTGGCGAAATACTTAAAAGATTATTTGGATCTCATGATGTTCAATATCAGTTTGATAAATGTGTCAATAAAAAATGTTTGAGATTTGATGCTTCATTTTTAGTTGAGGAAAACAACAGAAGATATGTTGTTGAATTTCATGGAGCGCAACATTATAAATTTACCAAACATTGGCACAGAGAAATTACACATTTCAAAGGAAGTGTTTTAAGAGACAAAATAAAATATGATTTTTGCAAGGAAAACAATATTCCTCTTCTTGTGATTCCTTATTGGGAAATTAACAATATGGAAAATATCATAAAAGAATTCATTAAGTCAGAGGGATTCCAAGAAAATTACGCAAATCCTTTAGTTCCAGAAAAAGTTAGAGACCAAAGAGAAAAAGTTTTTAATGATGAATCGATACCAATAAATCCAGATTTGTCAGTAGAACTTGACAAATTAAGAAAAAATCAAAATTTCAAAAAAGTAGAAGAACTTGCGGAATTTTATAAAAAATGGAAAAGATACCCTTTTGCCAAATTAAAAGAAGAAGAAAAATTGCATAATTGGATTAAAGCAAAAAGACAAACATATGCAGGAAGAGGAAAATTAAACAAGTATGAAGGAGAAGAGCAATATGGAATAAGTCTTGGTCTTCCGAATGATTGGCTTAAACTACAAATTACTACTGAAAAATTACAAGAAAAAAATAATCAAAAAATTGAGGAACTTGCCAACTATTACAAAGTTAATGGTAATTATCCTCCAAATAAAACATTATTAAATAGATGGTTGAGCGCAAGAAAACAGGCCTATTCTGGACATCCGTTGGCAGCTAGAAAATACGAAGGTGAAGAGGAATATGGAATAAGTCTTGGACTTCCTAATGATTGGCTTAGAACAAAGAATATTAGGAATCAAATTAATCAGCCAAACATTGTCCAAAATGATCCTGAAATTTCGGTATAAATAATTGATGAGCTTCAATTAGAATGGATTTGATTTCAAGATTTTGTTTATTTTTTCAATCATATAATTGACTCCACATCCATATTCTTCCAAATGTTGGAAGATTTATGAAGAATAACCGCAAATAATTTATTTTTTATTGTCATAAATCCGATTATTTCTTCATAAATAATTGATGAATTTCAAACTTTGGTTATATCGAGAAGAATCAGAATTTGCAGATGGCACTGCAACTATTTATCCAACCATAAATAAAGAAAAAAATAATCAAAAAACACAAGAACTTGCTGCATTTTATAGGAATAATGGAAAATATCCCAGCACTATAAGCAAAATAGAATCAGAAAAACAATTAGGAAGATGGCTTAATAAAAGAAGACAAGCATATCTGGGAAGAGGGTCTGGTGCTGCAAAATACGAAGGTGAAGAGCAATATGGGATAAGTCTTGGACTTCCTAATGATTGGGTTAAACCACAATTTAGTGAAGAAAAATTACAAGAAAAAAATAATCAAAAAATAAGACAACTTGCTGTATTTTACAAGGATAATGGAAAATATCCCAGACAATTTAGCAAAATAGAATCAGAAAAACAATTAGGAATTTGGCTTAATGGCAAAAGGCAAGCATATCAGGGAAGAAGTGCTGTTGGAAAATATGAAGGAGAAAAAGAATATGGAATAAGTCTTGGACTTCCTAATGATTGGCTCGAACTACAAATTACTAATGAAAAATTAAAATTACAAGAAAAAAATAATCAAAAAATACAAGAAATTGCTTCATTTTACAGAGATAGTGGAAAATATCCCAGTATTGGGAGCAAGATGGAATCAGAAAATCAATTAGGAAGATGGCTTGCTGACAAAAGGCAAATATATCTGGGAAGAGGGAAATATGCAAAATACGAAGGTGAAGAGGAATATGGAATAAGTCTTGGGCTTCCGAATGATTGGCTTAAACCACAAATTATTACTACAAAAGAAGAACATTACGATAAAATAAGAAAACTTGCTGCATTTTACAGGGATAATGGAAAATATCCCAGCGTAAGAAGCAAAATAGAATCAGAAAAACAATTAAAAAATTGGCTTAGTAGCAAAAGACAAGCATATCAGGGAAGAGGTGCTGTTGCAAAATACGAAGGTGAAAAGGAATATGGAATAAGTCTTGGACTTCCTAATGATTGGCTTAGAACAAAGTGGATTAGAACAAAGAATAGTATGAATCAAATTAATCAGCCAAACATTGTCCAAAATGATCCTGAAATTTCTTCATAAATAATTGATGAGATTCAATTAAAATGGATTTGATTTCAAGATTTTGTTTATTTTTTCAATCCCACAACTGACTCCACATCCATTCTGCGTATTTCTTTTTAATCGCAATCAGTTCATCTCTATTCTGGCCTTCTTTTGGTTGACTGCCTCCCTTCAAATGATGTGCAATGTTACGCCCATCATACACAAATGTTTGCGAATACATGTCATTTAATTTTCCCAAATCAGGAATTGAACTTTTTTGAGACTCTCTAAAGAAAAAAAATGGCTTATTCTTCAATCTTATTCTTAATTGAAAACCAGTGTCATAATCACGATCATAAACCCAATTGTTACATTTATTACAAGGATGTGATTTAGCCCTCAAATCTAAATCTTTAATTTCATCAGTAATATAAGCTGCACCCCAAGGCATCGGGAAAGTATTCCCCCAATACTCTGTGCCAATAGCATGATATCCCATCTTGAAATAACTTTCAAAAAATGACAATATATCTTTCTTCATCCAAAAAAAGTCTGGGTCCATTAGCAAGATGTATTTGCCTTTAGCCATTTGAACACATGCATTCAATCCCAAACCATGTCCATGACATCCCGGCGATACACTAGGAGTCTGAAATATTTTTGTGTTATTATATTTTTTGCGAATATCATCGAAAGAAGCAGTTCCTTGAATGTTCTCGTTGTCATAAACAATAAATTCAAAATCACTACAAAATTCATGGAAAAATTTTGCATGATATTGTATGAATTCCAAAGAATCCCAATTCGTTATTCCTATTGTCCATTTTAACCTAGCCATAAATCCTCAATCTTGTAAATTGTTCCAGAAATATTCAATGTAATTTTTTCTCGCAGAAATCATCTCATCATTAACAAAATCCTTATGCCAATCTGTGTCCTTGTATTCTCCCCTCATCAAATGATGAGCAATAAAATTACCATCATATACAAAGCTGATCGGCCTAAATGCATAAAAATGATTTCCCATATAAGGAACACATGTAGACATAACTCTTCTAAAACCAAAATGAGGCTGATTGTGCAACCTAACTCTTATCTCCCAACCAGTATCAGACCACTTGTCCAAAATCTTGTTATTACATTTATCACAATATTTTTCAACTCTGGCAGTACAATCTAAATCACGAATTTCATCAGTGTAGTATGCTGCTCCCCAAGGCATCGGAAATGGATGATCCCAAAATTCCGTTCCAATCGCATGATAACCCTGATCAAAATAATGTTCAAAAATTTTTAAGATAGACTTCTTCATCCAGAAAAAATCTGGGTCCATAATCAAAATATATTTACCTGATGCCTTACCTAAACAATTATTGATCCCACCACCGTGAGATAAGTTTTTATCATCAGGATAAATAATTTTTATTTTTTCATACTTTTCAGCAATAGCATCTAATTCTTCTGACTGATAAGGACTTGTATTATCACAAACTAAAAACTCAAAATCATCAGAAAATGAATGGAAAAATTTAGCGTGATATTCAATAAATTCAATTGAATTCCAGTTGACTAAAGCTATTGTCCATTTGTTCGACATAAACTAATTTAGTGGGATAAAAATTAAAATCAATCATATAATTGACTCCAAATCCATTCTATGTATTTGCTTCTTATTTCTTCGATCTGTTCTTCCTTATAAGATCCCTCTATTTGACTTCCACCTTTTAAGTGATGAGCAATAACTTTTGTGTCATAAACATATGTTTGTGAGTATCCAGTATTGTATCTCCCCAAATCTGGCACTTGATTAAGAACCTGTCTAAATGCCTGATGAGGTTTATTTCCAAGCCTTATCCTAAGTTGCCATCCCGTGTCATAGTCTCTGTCCCAAATCCATGTTTTACATTTCTCACAAAAAGAAGATTTTGCGATTAAATTCAAATCTCTGATTTCATCAATAATATAAGCTGCTCCCCAAGGCATCGGAAAGCCAGTTCCTTGATATTCAGTGCCAACAGCATGATATCCACATTCAAAATATGTTTCTAAAAATGACAATATATTTTTCTTCATCCAAAAAAAATCTGGGTCCATTAACAAAATGTATCTACCCTTTGCCCTCTTCATACATTGATTAAGACCAATTCCATGTGACCCCCAACCACCATTGCCCCATTGTGAATTAAACCATTTTAATTTTGGGTATTTTTCTTTAAGATCTTTGAATTTAGGAGTTTCAACATTGCTTTCATTATCACAAACTAAAAACTCAAAATCTTGATTGTATTCATGAAAATATTTCAATTGATATTCAATGAATTCAATTGATTTCCAATTCACGGTTCCTATCGTCCATTTAGGTTTTTCCATAATTTAATTATGTTTATTGTTTTCAATTATTCCAATGTCTGATGCAGTTTGCGATGATGAATCCGCAAGTGATTATGTGCATGATCCACCAAAATGTGCGAATTAGGCAGGCAGTATCTGATTCTAGTTTATCATCGCTTATTTTGCATCCCATAGTTCTGCACCATACTAGCCAAAATTTGCTCATAATTTTCCTTGCGAAGATAATTTTTGCATATTTAGAATTTAGTTTTCGACTGAAATATTTTATTGTAGTTCTCTAAATAATTCATGTTAAACTTTCGTGAATGGTTTTTTATAAATGAAGGAAAAGAAGAGAAACTGTTGGCTTCAGAGTTAGCTGGTGGTCCTTCTGTTGTAACTGCATTATCTGAAGTAATACCAAAAAACGATAAAAATACAGACAAGTTATTGTTGTTGGCTGCTTATTATTTCGGTCAAAATAAGAATTTGGCGGAATTGAAAACTGATATGACTGATTATATCAGGTATTTGAAAAACAACAGAATGCCATTAATTACTGTGGATTTAGGTTCTAAGAAACCTAGTCCTCCTTGGGACAATTATCTTTATTGGACTCAGATTATTCATGGAAATCAAGGAGAGGACGCAAATAAGGAAAAATCTAATTTTAAGCCTAGCGATATTGATTTCCAGAATGAAAAGCCAATTTTGACTGGATCAGGTGGCAAGATAAGAGTTTATAAAGCCAACAATACAGAACAATGTATTATACTTGGAAAAGGTCAGAGTTTTTGCATAAGTCAACCGGGAAATAGAATGTGGCAAAGTTATCGTGACAGAGATATTAGCACCTTTTATTTTGTGTATGATGATACGAGGGATGACAGATTGGGTATTGTGGTTGTTGATCAAACACAATATAAAACTGTTCTCACAGACAAGGTCAATACGACTGGCAAAACATTAGATCCATACACTGGACAATTGACTACTGATCCTAAGTCTTATATGAAATATCTTAAGGAGAAGGGTATTGATATATCAAAAATTGTAAATATTCCCAAGTCTCCAGAAGAAACAGAAGAAGAAGAAAAATTAGGAGAAAAAAAGGGTGATTTGAATTGGTTTGTTTCTTTGTCTCCTGATTATAAGTCAAAATATATTGGACGAGGACATCCATTGACTAATCAGCAATTTGATTTTTTATTGGATAACAAGTTTAATTCTCTGCTGACTCAATATGTTAAAACTGGATTGCCCTTAGATGATTATCAAATTGATAAAATAGCAAAAATTCGTGATTTGAAGGACAATTATATTCATAATAGATTAATTTCTGATCAGAATAGTAGAAATTTAACTGCTAAAGAATATTATTTATTGAGTTCTAAACAGAAAGAAAGCTATTATGAGAAAATAAATGATAGTGAAGATTATAACAAAATAAACATGGCAATTGAATTTAATGATTTTGATACTGTTAAGCATTTTGTAGAAAGTGGTGCTAAAATTAGCGAAAACGCAGTCTTTGTAGCAATACGGCAAACAATGAGGTCGGGAAAAGATAAAAATTTTGATATTGTTAGATATCTTGTAGAAAAAGGTGCCCCAGTTAGTCATGATGCAGTCCTTGTAGCAACAACAGGTAAAAATTTTGATCTTGTTAGATATCTTGTAAAAAAAGGTGTCCCAGTTAGCGAAAAATTAATTTCTTCTGCATCTGCAACTGGTGATTTAGATTTTGTTAAAGATCTTATTGATAAAGCCGAAGAAATAAATAAATTTCCAATAGAAATAGGTAAAAACGCAGTTGCTAATGCAGCATCGGCTGGTAATTTGAATCTTGTTAAATATCTTTTATTCAAAGGCGCAGAAATAAGTAATTATAATTATGCAATTGCTAGTGCAGAACAAAATGGTCATAAGGATATAGTTGATTATTTGAAAGCGAGAAGAAGTGGTGAATATTCTTATAGTTAGAAATGTATTTTATGAATAAGCACAAATTGGTGATGATATTTTTGATTATTTGAAATCAGTTAAAGAAAGAAAATAAATTTTCTTTTATTCTCTAAATAATTCATGTTAAACTTTCGTGAATGG
>Ga0049081_10000996_pt1 | contig 10672 bp, 7 predicted proteins | sample GreLakmeER78MSRF_FD_66717 | JGI IMG/M metagenome (GOLD analysis project Ga0049081, IMG submission 66717) | Freshwater lentic microbial communities from great Laurentian Lakes, MI, USA - Great Lakes metaG ER78MSRF | ecosystem: Environmental > Aquatic > Freshwater > Lake | place: Great Lakes...
ATCATATACGATTAGAATTAATTGAAATTACAGAATGCATCATTTTATGGATAAATAGTAAGGATAAAGATTCTAAAATAATTTTTAAAACTTTAAGGCGATTAAATGAAATGGCATTTTCTTTTTCTGAGAAAAATGTTGATAAAGATGTTGTGAAGGGCATCCAAGAAAACACAAACGCGCTAAGAAAACAACTAACTCGCACATATACTATTTCGAAAAATGACTTATTAGCTCCTTCAAAAACACTTCTTAAAGGAATTATTTCTGTTATTTTTGTTTTAGTTTTATTAGCAAAATTTAAAACTATTACGGCCGATTATTTTGTAACATTTACTATAACTTTTCTCTTCATGTATTTGTATTTTTTAATTATTGGGATAGACGATCCTTTTAACTCAACAGGTGATACTGAGGTTGATTTAAAACCAATTAATCGTTTTATAATAAGACTAAAAGAAGGATTTTTAATCTCTTAATTTTTTATAATAATAATTTTGGTTAAACTTTTTATAATAATAAATAATATTAAATTTGTTTTATTTCTGTTAACAGCCTTGTTTTTATTTTGTTGTGGCAACCCAACAGCGAAAAAAAACAAAAAACAAAAAACAAAAAACAAAACAATTTTAGTTACTGATACCGCTGGAACCATCCTGGACTTAAGCGATACTAATAATTATGTTTATCAATTTACATGGATGGATTATAATAAAACTTTATATACCGATACTTTTATTGTATCAAAAGAAGAAACTAAAAAAGCAGCATCTGAGCGATTAAAAATTCAAGCGATGTCTCTTACTTGTCCTCAACCAGATTATACTATAATTTCAAATAAAAAATCTGTATTTATTTCCAACTTAGCCAAAAAATTAAAACTTAAATCAAAATTATATAATTTAGATATTGGAGGAACAGTAAATATGGTTGTTGCTATGGTTCAAAATATACCTTACACCCTTATACATAACATGAGCCATAATGCTGTTGAAGATCAAGAACAAAAGCAAGGAGGCAATTTTGTTAAACAATATCACCAAGACTCTAAACATAAGCCATTCGATCGTATTGGCGGCTGTGTTGATGATGTTGAACCATGTGGAGTATACTCGCCTGCCGAATTTATAGCTAGCTTAAGAGGAGATTGTGATACAAGAACTGTGTTTATTTTTACATTGCTCCGCGAAATGGGTTTGATATCTTTAGTTGTAAACGGACCTGGGCATTCTATGCTTGCAACTCCATATTTACCCGAAAATCCAGGAGCAGTTTTTATAATGCTTAAAGGAATTAAATATTATTTTTGGGAAACTACTATTTTTTATAACTTCCCTCAAGGAACTGGCCCACGAAATGGCGACACTCCTCCTAACTTTAAACCCTCTGAATGGATGGTTGTTTTAAATTAAATTTAACCCAAATAATTATGAAAAACCTCATGCTACCATTAATTTATTTTGTACTTAGTTTAGTATTAAGTTTAATCTTAATATCCTTAGCTCATAAATTTCTTTCGGCCTTATTGCGAAAAAAAACAGGCCTTGAACCAACCTCAATGCCCTTTAATATTTTAGCTTCTGGGCTTTTATTATCAATGTCTATATTAATGTCTGAAGCATCTCAACCAATGATTAGTGTTATAAATTTTTTATCACGTTCTAACGATAATACTTGGTTTTTTACCGCAAGTTATTACATATTATTATTTTTTATTCTTGTTATTTTTTTTACTTGGATTATTATAACTGGAAGCGTTACCTTTTTTAGTAAAATGACAGGAAAAATTGATGAGCAAAATGAGTTAAAAAAAGGAAATAATGGTATTGCCTTACTATTAGCTGTTCTTATGCTTTCTGCAACATTATTTTTAAAGTCGCCGGTTGTTTCACTTCTTCAAGCTTTAATTCCAATGCCTCCTCAAGTATATTAAAATTTATACAATTTATATTTAAATTATAAAAAAGCGACATTAATTTTAGCGATATTTCTTACTTCAAGTCAATGATTTGAAAATAAAACTTCTCAACAAAATAATCGTTTCTTAGAAAATAGTATTATTTGATTTTTGAGCTAAAATTGATTCTTACTATTTCAATACAAATAAAATTATACTATAATTTCAAGAAAAACACTGATTTTTTTGATTTAATTAGGATTTGAATATTTTTATATTTACATTTAAATTTTAAAAAAATAATTTTAATTGATTCTAAATGAAAACTTCACACTTAAAAAATTTGTTAAAAAAAATCACATTAACTAAATCTGAAAGATTTTTTACTTTTGTTTTTTCTGTAATTTTAATTTTGTCATCTTGTTCTGATGATAAAGAAAAAAAAGATCTTAGCTTGAATAAAAATATAGGAGAAAAAATCCCATATTTAAGTAGCTTTGAAAAACAATTAAGGGGAGATACCTTAAAAACCGAATCTGCTTTTGATTTGTATTTTGATTTTAGTTCCACTATGAAACGAGGTGTTACCGATAAAATATACGGAAAATTAATTCAAGATGCTTTTTACAAAATTGAACCTTCAGATAATATATATTCAATCGGAGAAAATAAAGAATTAAAATTAATTACTGGTTCAAATGTTGAAAAACAAAATTCAGTTTTAGGTGTAGTTAATTATGTTCAAAACATGACTTATATGACAGTTAATATAAACAATGTTGTAAGTCATCTTCAAAAACCTGCAGTCATTTTTTCTGATTTTTCAATAGATGAAGGAAAGCCTTCTAGAGACATGGAAGGAATTACATCTTCTTTTATTCGTGGCCCAGAATATAAAAAGCAATTTTCTGATTGGTTAATAAGTGGAGGTTCTATTCGTATATATGGCAAAAATATTTTAGATAATGGTGTAAAGATGCCAATCTATGTTATCGTATTTTTACCTTCAGGTTATTCTTCATCGCATCGTTTAAATAACATTCTCGACTTATTTGATAAAAATTTAAAAGGTGATATTTTCTTTGATTTTCATCCTAACTTTGTAAAATTTACTTCGCAACCTAATAATCCTGATTTCTTATCAGATATTTATAAAATTGGAAAAAACACAAAAAGCCACTTTGCACTTGATAATAATCTTGGTGAGCTCTTGATTTTTCCTTCTGCAGATTTTATTAATAAAGTAAAACCATTTCAAAAAGAAGTAGCAACAACATTTTTTGGTGGCTTAGGCTGGAAAGATGAAAATAGCTCGTATTTACAAGGTCCTATTTTTGCTTCTGAAATTTCAGAGATTGAGCCTTTGGATAAAGAAAATTTGTCAACTAAACTAAACGATAAACCAATTCCAATATTTAATTCATTGGTTACAGTTGATTCTGTTTTTCAAATTCCACTAAATTTTAAAGAGGCAAGCCAACCAAAATATTATAAAGATCAATTACATTTAATTCGATATTCTATTCAAATTACTGGTGCTAACAAAAATCCCCGTTGGGATAAGGAAAAAGCAGTTTTGTCTTTGCAATATAATCTCAAATCTGGAGGAAAAACATTGGTAAATACTTGTCTATTCGAAAGTATAAAAGATGCTTTAGACATTGCTGCAGCTAACGTTAGACCAACAAAGATTTACACAGTATATTCATTTTTTAAGTAATACAAACAATAAAAAAAAACACTATGTTTACAGAATTATTTCAAAATTTATTTCAGTCTATTTCTGACGCTCCATGTCTAGATAGTGAGGACACTAATTGCATAGAAGCTATTAATTTAATTGGCTCAACTGCAATGAATGTTTTTTTTAGTATGGCACTATCATTAACAATAGTTTTTATTTTAATTGCCGCATTGCCTAAATATTCATTTAAATCTAAAATATTTAGTGATATATTATTGCGAAGAATTAGTTTCATTTTTGGATTTATCATGACCTTATTTCTTCTTAATTTGTGTTGGAGTTCAGCATGTCTTCTTTGTGAAATGAGAACAGATAATGATATTGCATTACCCGCTTTCGCTTCAGCAGCAAAAATATATTATTATATTAGTATGTTGGTATATCCTATCTTATTTTGGATTGTTGCTTTTATACTAAATAAATTTTTTAATCGTCGCAAACTATTTTCAATTTTCAAGTCAAACAATAAAATTTTTGGTTTAATATAAATATCAACTTATGAGCAAAAAACCCTCTAAAAACTTTGTAATAGCAGCTGGTGGAACAGGTATGCGTTGTCTTCAATCATTTCTAAATATGTGTGCTATGGGTATGTACGAAGCTGAAAGCGTAGATATTTTACTACTAGAAACAGACATTGAGAACGGAGATAAAAAAAATTCTGAAAATCTAGTTAGTTGGTATAACACATTGTGCACTGAAAAGGCCGGTGCTTTTGACTACTTCGGACCACAAATAAATTTTTACACGTTTATCCCAGATTATTCTCAAGATAATAAAAGACGTTTTACATTAATATCTCGCGTTGAAGAAGGAAATTCTGAAACAAATAGAATGTTGACAAATCTTTTTTATGAAGAAGCTGTTCAGGAATTTGATTTAATGCATGGATTTCGTGCCCAAACTCATGTCGGAACATACCTCATGTATCACGCAATTATTGAAGAAATAAGAGAAGCAGTTGCAAAAGATGTGGTTAGGGGAAAAAGCCAGATGTACAAATTTGTTAACGCCATTAAAGAACAAAATACTGTTGGAGAAGCAAGGGTATTTTTATTAGGATCAACTTTTGGAGGAACTGGAGCTTCATCTATTCCTGTTATGGCTAGAGCCATTTCGGATTCTGCAAAAATTTTAACAGGTGGTTCAATAAAAATGGAGAACATATACTTTGGCGCTGTAATTCTTACCCCATATTTTACATTCGGAAGCCCTTCTAAAGAACAGAAAAAATCGGCTGGAGTTATTGCCGATTCACAGTTTTTTGCTCACAATTCTGCGGCAACACTTATGTATTATATTAAGGATACTACTGTATCTAAAACCTATAAGCGATTCTATTTCCTTGGTTGGCCATTTGCCTCTATCGATATGGACGAATATAAAAAGATGATCACAAACGCAGGTGAAACAACAGGTAAGACAATTACTGGAGGTAAATCTCAAGAAAATCCCGCACATCCAAATGAATTAATTGCAGCTTTTTCTGCAAAACATTTTTTTGAACAAACACCTAAAGATTGGTTTAAAGATATTTATACTACAGATATTAGATTTAAAGCCATTGAATACGAATCTGGAGGTGAGGGGAAAGACAAAGAGGCTTTTTTACACTTTGAAGACATGATTAGTGGTGAAGCAAAGTCAACTAAAAAAGATGACGGAAAAGACAATCAAGATTCTATTAAAAAGAAAAGTCTTGCTGAAATTTTTGGAAAAAACATGACAGGACTTTATTACTTCTCTTTATTAATTCAGGAAATCTATTCAGGTGATATTACCGCTTTTTTATCCAATTTAAAACGATATAATTATTCTTATAGTTTCACAGATGAAGAATTGGATGCTTTAAGTCGTTATACTCAATATTTTGCATATAAACCCGATGGAGAAAACATTAAACCAGGATGGTTACCTCAAATGTTTTACTCTTTAAAAGCTCCAAAAGGCGAACAATTTTTTAATTATAATGGTCAGGCGTTTGATGTATTAAAAGTTCGTGAAGGTGCAGTAATGCCAAAACATTTGTTGTTTGAAGAATTTATGAAAGCTGAAGGAAATAAAAAACAAGGTGATGTTTTTATTTCAGCATGGACTAAATATAACAAACCATTAAAAAGTGGAAAGAAAAATGAGTTCTTTCATGATTTGAGAAATGTTTTTTCAAATCTTAATGTTGCTAAATGGGTAGACTTAGTAAAGGTAAAATAATTTAACATCCTAAATTTTTTTAAGATTATGAAAGATAAAAAAACACTTGCAATAAAAAAGCAAAGAATAAGATTTGCTTTATTATCAAAAAATAAAACAATAGCAGATAATCAATTAGCATCTAAGGATGGTTGGAACGTTTTAAATCAAATAACCGGTTTTGTTGAAGGTTTAGAATTGCCTGGTTTGGATGCTGAATCTGGAAATCTTTATTCTATAATCACATCTGTTCCATCTCCATGGGCTAGAGCTTATATGATGAATAATGCGTTAAGGTGTCCATATGTTCAGCTTCATCAAAAAGATAATCAACAAGGAATGAATACTTTATATTCATCTCTTCAAGACGAGTACAAAGGATTGATAACAACTTTAGCTTTATATAATTCGAATATTAAGGTAAAAAAAATCGATTTAAAATATAGTCAAAAAATATCATCTGAAGATGAAAAAAATGCAATTTCAGTTGTTGACAATATTTTTGAAATTACTGGTGCCTTTGGAAATATGTTGTTTGAAGATCGACCACAATTCGGGAATCCAAGTCGTTCTCCAAAAGAGTTTAATCCGCCATATTTTCAATTAGTTACTTTTGATGATGTTATTATTGGCGCAACATCTCCTCAATGCTTAATATACCCTGCTGCAAAATATGATTTAAAAGACAAAAAGATTAAATATTATAGAAATGGGCGTTTTGTTAATCCAGTTTCAGAATTAGAACCTAAAGATCTTGAAAAATTATTCCATTATGTTACCCATCTAAAAGCAAACATTGAAGATTTTATTAAAGAATTTTCCAATATTAAGATTGATGCAATTCTTTCTATGGAATTTTTTAGGGAGTGGGCTCAAGAAATACATGATTTTTTACAAAAGAAGTATCCAGAGTATACTTTTAGAGAACGAGGTATTTTAGATTTTAGCGATAAATTTTCCAAGCCATTTGATAAACTTTTTAACATAGATACTAAAATTTATCGAACAAAAACAGGAAAGTATCTTTTAGATAAAATTGATGATTGTGAAGAGTTTAATCCTGACGTATTATTACTTCAAAGTGATAAAACTCAATTGGTAAAGTTGGATAAAAATTTAGGATTTAATCCAAGTTTATCTACTGTATTGACAGCTAAATATGCTGAATCTGGAGGCAAAAGATTTAAAAATGAATTCCAATCAGAAAAATCAAATGAAACAGAGTATTTTTCATTACCCCTATCGCCAAGAGGTTTAACAGAGTTCTATAATACTCTTAATGAATTGTTAAATAGTTCAGATAAATCAAAATCACTTACAGGCATATATGATCCTGAATCAAACACGGTTTCTGTTACTCTTGAATTAGAAATTAGCGGCATATTAACTCCGTTTACTAAACTATATCAAGTTTATAAATCTCCTACTGATTTATTGTCTAATGTTGTTCTTTGGCCAAATTTTATAAGCCAAAATTGGAATAGATATTTTTTATATTCAGACTTGCTTCATAATGATGAAAAGCTAAAGGCTGTTCCTATTATTGCCGACCCTAATGATTTAAACAATCTACTTTATGATAAAGATAAAGAAGGCAGTTTATTTTACATAACTGGTGCTCATGATAAAGGAGAATCACAGGGTGTATCTTGTGGCCTTAAGATTTTTTATGATAAAGAAAAGATTAAGCAACGCAATTTAAAATACGAGGTTTATGAATCCAGTGTTCCTTTTAAAGGGATAGAATTAAGAATTGATAATGGTGGCGCTGATGATTTAACCGCTGGTTATGTTCTTTTAGACATAAGCAGATATGACCAAAATAATGGAATTGTTGACCATAGTCATGATAGAAATGATCTTATTCCAGTAAGTGTTGGTATCGATTTTGGTAGCACTAATACGTGTATTTCTTACCACAATCAAAAATCAGGAGAAAATAAATTATTAACAATTAATAATCGTCGTAGATTTATTTTAGGTAAAGAAACTAATAAAAACTTTGGAGAATTTGCTAAAGCTCAAGAGTTATTTTTCTTTCAAAATGATAATCAAACAGGAATTATCCGCTCTGCTCTTTTACTTAATAATGAACTTAGAATTAACGATCCTTTAATAGATAGAGCTAACGCAATATCCGGAGGTTTCCCTATTTTTGAACCGAACCTAGATATAATTGAAGGAGATGGTAGCATATTAACTCTTAATATTCAAGGAGAATCAGAAAAACTACTTTACGATTTAAAATGGAAAAGAGAAGATAAATATTTAATGAACAAGAAAGCATATGTAAAAATGCTTTGGCTTTATGTTAATGCTGAACTTTATGATATGAATATGAGGCCTGATCATCTTAATTGGGCTTATCCTTCCTCAATGCCTAAAGATTTAAGGCGTACTTATGAATTCGTATATAGAGAAGCTGTTTCAACAGAAAATCCAATTGCCGGAAGTAATCCAAAAGTTGCACATGTTGAAGGAGACAAATCATTAACTGGAGTTGCTATAACAGAAAGTGAAGCCGTTTGTAATTTTGCCTTGTCTCGAGGTGGAGTAAGTTTGAATGACAACACTATTTTCTTAGGGTTTGACATTGGTGGTGTAACTTCTGATATACTTTTTCTTGTTAACGACAGCAGCACAAAAAGAGCTAGATTGGCAAAACAATCATCCGTAAAAGTTGCTGCAGATAGAATTTCTAAAGCAGTAAGTCTTTCTAAAGATATCCAACAAGTTCTTAAACATTTCTGTAGAAAATTTGATCAAGGTATTGGTGCAATCGAAAAAATTGATCCAAATACAGCACCATATTTACTAAATGTTTTATTCGAAAAAATAGCAAAAGATCCCACACTTGAACAACACCTATATAGTCAATTTTGGGCTCCTGAAATAGAACAAACAAATCGAAGTCACACCAGAGGAATTATGGCTATAGCGGCATACGTTACCGGAATGCTTATGTTTCATGCAGGACAAATGGTGCGATCTTATATCGTTGATGAAATTAAAAAAGCGGAAGCTAATAAAACCAAACTTGGTAAATTCCATATACGTACAGCTTATTTCGGAAAAGGAGGAAATCTTTTTCAATGGCTACCTAAAGCAATTTCTAATTCTACTGGAATTAAATATTACGAAGATTGCTTTAATGCAGGTCTAACGGAAGAAATAGTATCGAAGTATATTATCAGTTTCACCCAAGATACCCGAAAAGAATATCTCAAATTAGAAGTAGCATTAGGATTATCTGCACCTCGTTCTGTTGTAATTGATGATCTTTCGGATTCAGAAATTATTGGTGAAAATGGTTACATGTTTAATGGTGTCCCTTTAAACTGGAACGATCGTGTAAAACCAGAATATATTTTTGAGTTTGGAGAAAAATTATCACTTCCAAAAATTGATGACGAAAAACTACTCGATAAAGAGGGTAATTATGTTGCATACACTAATTTTAACCGATATCTAGATTTATTTTTTAATTTAATTAAAGATTGGGATTTATTTGATTACAGTATTCTCCAGCAGCAAAGAATTATTTTTGCTACAAAAAGTTTAGAAAATTACGTTAAGTCAGATGAAGACTGGATTGCTTCAAGCGCTTTGCTTAACAAGTCTAATATTACTAGCGACTTTAAGTTTTCTTGCTCACCATTTCTTTATCAAGGATCTTGCTTTTTAGATGAAGTTCTTATAAAGAAAATTTTTAAATCAGAATAATATTTAATTTTGGATTTAGATAATCAAGAAAAAAATAATTCAACAATTTCCCCCTCTCGCTCTAAAGGCAATTGGGGGAAATTTGCATTTGTAGTTATCTTGATTGCTTTGATTATTGCTATTGTTATTAATTCAAATTATTCTAAATCTATAGAAAGCCTTAAACAAGAGCTTACAACTCAATCAGGAAAAAACTCAGAAGAAATTAAAAAAATTCAAAATGAATTATCTGCCCTTAATTTAAAATATTTAAAAACGGAATTTGGTAGAGACTCGCTTAAATTAATACTTATGGGATTAAATCCCTATAGACCTCTAGTTGGTCTTTTATCTTTCCGAGATAGCGTGCAAAGGCAACTTCCTTTTAAAGTTGGTAGTATTGTTTCTCTAAAGCCCGATTCGGCTATCGCTGTTATAAAAGATATAATTATTTCTGGAAGTGATTATGAATTTTCTATACAATATAAAGTAATTACAAAGAGTAGAAATGAATTACTTGTAACGCCTGCCTTAATAAATAAAAAATAGTTCCTTACAGTTTGGGATTTATTTTATTTCAAGTATTAATAAAAATAAATTTAATTATTATGAAAAAAATATTTTTAACTCTTTCACCACTTATTATATTTTTATTATTTTCTTCTTGTGGGGGTGACACACGTAAAAACAGAAAAAAAAATAAAATTTCATCAACTGATTCAACTTCTTTAGAATTTAATGAAGAATCTTCTTTAAACGAATCGGAATCTAAACCTTCGACTAGTTCTATAACTAATCTTGATCTTAAGCGCCAACTCATCAAACTTAGTCATCACATCAATACTTCTGCTAATGAATATCTGCCTGTATTATCAGCCGACGAAAATAAAATGTATTTCTCTGCAATGGACAGATCAGGCTTTTTCGATTTTAAAGTAGATTTCACTAAACAAAAGTCATCAGGCGGTGAAGATGTTTTTACTTCTGAATTTAAAGATGGTATTTGGACCGATGCCAGACCTCTAATTATTTTAAATACTAATAGTCACGAGGTAGTTACTCAGGTGCTAAAAAATAAAGATTTATTAATGTCTGCAAATTATCCTGAAAAATTAGGGCCAAAAAACGGAAATAATGGT
>Ga0049081_10001000_pt1 | contig 10652 bp, 20 predicted proteins | sample GreLakmeER78MSRF_FD_66717 | JGI IMG/M metagenome (GOLD analysis project Ga0049081, IMG submission 66717) | Freshwater lentic microbial communities from great Laurentian Lakes, MI, USA - Great Lakes metaG ER78MSRF | ecosystem: Environmental > Aquatic > Freshwater > Lake | place: Great Lakes...
GCCGGACAAATTGGAATTGCTCTCATCAAGACAGTAATTGATTTTTCAAAATTCTTTGTTGATAACATCAATTCCGTCGTAAAGGGTTTCGAGCAATTCTTTGGAAAGGCCATTGAAAACGTAATTACCTTTTTCTCGAATAGTTTCAACAGCGTCGTAAACGCTTTTGCCGCAGATTTCAAAAATGCAATGTCAGATCCGATTGGGTTTGTCACAGGCAAATTCAACTCCGCTCTTGCTTTCGTTAGTGAAAACGGAGGGATGGCTTTCAAAACAGCATTCGACGCCGCAGGTGGCAGCGTGCTGGACAAGATCAGTTCTGGGCTTGGCGCTGCCAGCGACATGTATGGCGAGCGACTTAAAACAAATACGGCAGGACTCACAAATGAGTTCAACAAAGTCATCGGCAGCTTTGAAAAAAGCGACATCGATATTTTTGGCGCAAAAGAAACCTCTGCCGCCGCCGTCGAGAACTTCAAGGAAGTCGAAGCCATCGGAACAAAACTCCGGACTGATTTTGAAAAATCCGCAGAGTCCGCAGTTAAAATAAAAAACAACACATCTGGCGCAGCGAATGACGCCGACTCCATCGAAGGCAGTTTCAGCAAAGCTGAAGGCAGCGCAAGGAGTATGAAGCAGGAACTCTCCGCATCGGCCAAGCTCCTTCAAGCCATCGCCGAAGCCGAAGGCAAGAAAGGCACGGGGATCAGCGGGTTGGAAGAACGTGGACAGAAGCAAATCGAGAAGGGACAATTTCAAGCAGCGAAAAGAACAGCCGAGCAGATCCAAAACAGGGAAGTCGAAGCGGATATTCGCGGATCGGGACGGACCAAGGACCGCCGAAGCATGGCGGACATCGGAAAAGACTTTGGGCTGAGTCAGCAAATAGGTGAGACAGGCAGCGAATTTGCGAAGCGCGTCAAAGATGTGAAGGAAGGCAAGGCGACGCCGGACAAATTTGGGAGATCAAAACCGCTTGCAGAGGAACCATCGGTCGACAAGCCCGGCAAAGACGGAAAGACGAAAGAGGACATGGGCAAAGACAGGCCGATGTCACTGGAGACCCTTGTGCTCGAAATCAAAAACATTGTTGCAAAAATTGAACCTAAGCTGCCGCAGCAGGCGCTCGCATAATAAATCATGGCATACACATACCACGGCACAAGCAACCTCATCACAGCACCGGGGCGCTCGGTGCAGACATTCCCGAGCGGCCTTGTGCGAGTTGAGCGCACATACATTTGCAGGCTCGGAGACGAGGCGCGCTATCGCTCAGAATTGGCCGTGGGGAACCTATTGCCCGACGATGAAGGCACGCCCGCAATCGACGGGCTTTACATTTTCCCAGAGCCGCAAGAAATGGCTCGGGATGATGGATTTTACGAGTTCCGCGTGACGGCATATGGAAGGGCGAACACAACGGGCATAGAGCAAATTTCCGAAGAATTTACAACAGAATCCGTGTCGGGAGGCGGCATCACCGGGCAGGCTGTACTGAAAAACAATTTACTCACGAAGGAAGTCGTATTGACTGAAGGCGAGACTATTTCGCCAACGACTAATGCAATCAGGGGAACGCCGACAGTTGTTTTCGATTATGGGGAGGTGGGAGAGTATATCGTAAACCCAAACAGAAGGCTTTACTCGGTTGCAATCCGAAGTTATGCGGCACGAAATTATGGTCGATTCTCCGAAATTACCGTGGTTTACGGTCCATTTTTGCTGCTGCGCGTTGATTAAAAATGGCCGCCAATCCTCCAGTCGATTTCCAAGAACGCGTCAAACGACCAAAAGGCACGATGGGCTCGGACTACCCTTACGCCATAAGCGCGCGGGATCTCATGCAGAATTTCGTTTACGCAACGCTCGACGCCGATGTGAGTTTGATTGAAGAGACGACCGGCACGGGTGGGCACAAACAACGCAAGCTCAAGATTCCCGCTATACCGGCCTCTGGGACATACGTTCTCGGGGCGGTGGACGGCGCAATGCAATGGATCGAGACGGAGGCTTGCTCATGACGATCAAGACGCAAGACGGGAAGGTTGTCACACAAGACGGGAAGGTTTCTTGCACCTGCTGCCCTGACTGTTGTATGTATCCCGCAACTCAGGCCGTGTCCGCAGATTTGCCCGACGCGATCACATTGCTAGGCGTTGGCTCGCTTTCTAAGTCCGGCACAGACTACGGCGACACGACGAACGGCGTGATTTTGGAGTCTGGCGTGTGGGCAAAATACATCGGTGGGGTTCGCACCACAAAGGCCTGTTTGATCGACGGAGACGGCAACCTGACGCCGGGAAACAATTCGGTAGAAGATCAGTTCGAGCCAGCATACTTCGTGTCGAACGACGTTAATTTTTCTCCGCCGCTAACTTGTACCGTCACCCGGGTATCTAAGTGTGAATGGAATTATATCGACCCGCTTATGCAGGCACATCTTGACGCGGGGGGTAGTGTGTTTAATTATGTGGAAAGGTTCTTTGATGACAATATCGAAAGAAACCACACGATAGTTTACGCTACATTAACTTGGGAATATATAAACGACGAATTTGGCCCAGGTTACTGGCTTCTGGACGCAGACTATCTCGAAGCAGATGGTCAAGCTGGAGAAGGAGGCAACGGTGAGTATTACCTAGACGACGTCGGATTCGGAAACGCGCGGTTCGGAACGCAACACACCCCCGATGGCGACTATACTGATGTACCCGGACAGGTGACAGTATCAATACCATGACCTGTCCTCACCAATCTAAACCACCCGGCAAAGACACAGGCCGCCGCTTGTGCGCTATCGCGCTTCGCGGGGGGCATCCCTACGTTGGCGAGTGTAATCAGTGCATCGCTGCCGGACAGAATAACGAGGCTTTTCGAGATAGGCTACTTGCCGGACTAGAAAAAACGCATCCAAAAAGGCGCAATCCAATTTCTGGCTGTTGCGACTCTGCTAAAAATTACTGAGACTTTGACAAGCGCGCCTAAGCACAATGGCACGCGATCTTTTCATCGACCTCACGAATAATCGGCTCGCTACGAGCGAAACCAACCTCTCACCGGCTGGAGTGCCGAGATTCACAAAGGGCGACACCGGCACATTCAACCTTTACTTTTTACAGGCCACCGGAATCATCGGCGCGCCGTTTAGCGTAGTCGATAAAACCAGTTCGAGCGTGAAGCTTGGCGTGGGATCGCGCACAGGCACGCCCGAGACGGGAGCCTATACGTTGACCTTCGGCGGGGACACGACCAGCGCACTTGACGCAGCGGTAACTGCCGGACAGGTCCAGACCGCGCTTAACGCGCTTACAGCGATCTCCAGCGCGGGCGGTGTGACAGTGACCGGCCAACTCTCGGAGCAGTTCACAGTTCGCTTTGCAACCGCAGGAACTCGCGGAAGCATCACAGCCGATGTCTCTCAGCTCATTCCCGACACCGTTGCTGTCATTGGCGAGCGCGTAGCGGGCAGCGCAACCGCAAAAGAGGTTCAGGAAATTGAACTGCGCTTGGCTCCTGCCGTCTTTCAATCGACTTGGACCGACCTATCGACTGCCGTCACGCCAACGCTTGTGACGACCGTCACAGGCTCCGACACGAACAACGAAGTTCAGCGCCTCTCGTTTTCGCAAAAGCCCTTCTCAGGCACTTACCGCCTGACAACGCCAAGCTCGTCAATCACGATTGGATCGCTTGTCACTGCGGGCGTTTTCATCGTTGCCTCGAACCACGGCCTTGCGCTCAACCAACCCGTTACGCTCACAGGCTTTTCGGCGTTGACCGGCTACTCAAACGGCACGCAGTATTTCGTAAAGGCTTTGCCGCAGCCGACGCAGTTCACCGTATCGGTTACGGCAGGCGGCACGGCGCTCACAGGCACAGCTACAACCGGCAGCGTCCTGACGACACTTCGCCAGACAGAGCCTCTTGCAGCCAACGCAACGGCAGCAGACATCGAATCCGCATTGGCCGCACTTGATTCGATCGGCTCTGGCGGCGTCACAGTCGCGGGCATTGAAGGCGAGTATTACGACATCACATTTGCAGGGTCCAAAGGCTTCGCCGACTTGCCAGTGATGACAATCCAAAGCGGCCTGACAGCCAAGCCTGGCAAGACCGCAAGCGTCAATTTTGCCACCTACGCGCTGCGGGATTTGGTCGGCAACGATCCATCCATTGACCTTGATCTTGAAATCGAACTTACCGAAGGCGGCACACGGCAGACCGTGATTTTAAGCGCGTGCTCAGTCTCGGAGGAGTTGATCGACGCGGACGCATTCTCTCCCGTCCCTCAATTCTCGCTGCCGATCAACTCCGTGGCAGTCACGGCCTACACTCTCGCGCTCTCCGACGCCTACGGACTCATCAATGCGACCACAGGCATGACGATCACCGTCCCGCCAAACTCGACCGCTGCATTCCCGACCGGCTCGCAGGTGTTGCTCTACCGCTCCGCAGTCAGCGGCGTGGCTGTGACGGCGGGGGCAGGTGTCACGATCAATGCGGCGGGCGCTGCCAGCAACCTTTCGAGCCAGCACAGCGTGGCTTCTCTCATGAAGCTGGGCACGAATAGCTGGGTATTCGCAGGCGACATTTTCTAAAAAATGATTCTCAGCTTCCCATTTGTCTCAGCTTCATTTGACGCAGACGCTCGGGCGTATATCAACACGAGCGGGGCGACCGACCGCGCGGCGATCAATCATTTCGTCAAGGGAGTTAAAAAACTCGGGCTTTACAGCAGCATGGTATGCTGGCCTCTTCGCTCATCGCAGAACGCAGGCACAGGATCAACGGCCTACTCGCTCGGCGGACTGGGGACATACAACGGGACTCTGGTCAACGGGCCGACTTGGGGGGCGGATGGGGTGACCTTTGCATCTGCTTCCAGCCAGCGAATCGACGTTTCCACTTCGCTCGTTTTCTCTCCGACAACCGTTCCGTTTAACGCAATGACTGTGCAAAACGCGACATCCATTAGCGGCTCGCATGCAAATGTATTTGGGCGCGGAAAATTAAACGACTCGCTCGCTGATATTTCGTGGGCGATGAGGGCTGTCGCTGCGACATTTCAGCCACAAATCAGCGACGGAACCGCTCAAACTATTTACAATGTTTCCGGCAACAGCCTGAACACATTTAAGGCATTTCAGATGTTTTCGGAAAGCGATTTGATCCGCGCAAACATAGACGCAGGCTCATTCACAACAGGAGCCGCAAGGACGCCAAATCAGGATGCAACACACACGCTGCGCATTGGCGCAGTGATTACTGGAACGCGATACTTTGACGGCAAAATCTCTTTCGCCTTATTCGGAAACTCATCAAACGCAAATTCCGCTGCGCTTTACGCCCTATACAAATCCACCCTCGGCCAAGGTCTCGGACTGCCATGATTTCCATGAACGACCACCCTTTCTTTGTCGCACTAGTCGGCACCACAACGTCCGCCACCAGCTTCATCATTTCCCTTCTTCCACACCTGACCGCAGGCGTCCAATTCGCGACCGCTTGCGTGGGCCTCATCGCTGCCATCCTGACGGCGATCTACATGTCGCGAAAAGTAAAGCACCAAAACAATGAAAAAACTGACTGATACAATACTCGACTACGCAAGCCAGACCTCAACTTGGCGCGGCTTGATTTTCGTCGCTGCCAGCCTCGGGCTAACGCTTGATCCTGAACTCCAGAATCATATCATCGCCGCAGCCCTCGGGCTTGTGGGCATCATCAACGTATTCCGAAAGGGTCAGTGATGTTTGACCACTACCGCACCATTGCCATCGGCTTTTTCGCGGCGGCGATCTTCTGTCTCCTCATGCTTCTTATGACCGGATGCGCCGTCTCTTGGCCTACGAAGGAAGGCAACGTCACGCTCTCATTCAGCCCGCCGCCCGAACTCATAAACAAATACGGAGCGCACGTTTTTGACTCGCCTACCAGACGAGACAAATGAGCCAAGAAATTTCCGAGTTTCAAAAACTACTCGACCGGCAGGGAATCAAATACTTCTCGGCGAAAGAGGTTTTCTTTCTCGGCAATTCCAATTCGTTCCTGAAGTGCAACGCGATCCCCACACAGGCGCTTTGGCCCAACATCATTCCGACCCTCTACGCAGCCGACGCGATCCGCGAGCGGCTTGGCGTGCCGATCCAGATCCTCTCAGCCTATCGCAATGAGGCATACAACAAAGCCATCGGCGGGGCTAGGCACAGCCTACACACGCGCTTCATGGCTCTCGACATCACTGCCAAAGTCTCCATCCCCGACCTTGTGAAGATCGCTAAGGATGTCCGCAACGAAAAAATTTTCACAGGCGGAATCGGCACATACGCCGGATTCGTGCACATCGACTGCGGCCCGCTCCGCAACTGGCACGGATGAAAAAAATGGAGAAGAGCCGCGAAGCCGTAATGGTTGAAGTCCGCAAGCTCCTTTCCGAACATTTTGACGCAGGACTCGCAATCGTCACATGGGAGCACGAGGGCGACACGTTGCACTCCGAAATTAAATTTGGCAACCGCTACGCAGTTGAAGGACTCCTCGGCCAAGCGAACGACATTATTCACCCGCCGGAAGACGACGACGAAGAAGAAGAATTGATATGAAAGCCACGCTTGAATTTAACCTGCCCGAAGAACGTCTTGAACACATCTGCGCAGTGAAGGGCATGGATGCGATTTCAGTCTTGGGCGATCTTCTTAACGAAATTCGCTCATTCCTTAAACATGACTCTGGCGAGTTTCGCGAGTGGCGCGACGACGGAGGATGCAGCCACACCGCAGACGCCGAGACTCTCGAAAAAGTGCGCAGCTACATTTGGGAACTCCGCAAGGACAACGAAATCCCTGACCTCGTATGAATATCTCAAAAGTCTGGAAAAAGTGGATGGCGGTCGGATGCTCGCACGGCGATCAAATCGACCCTGAAGCACGCAAGGCGGTGCTAACATTTCGCGACCGCTGGAAGCCGGAGACGACATTCCACTTGGGCGACTTTCTGGACTTAGCAGCGTTCCGAGCAGGCGCCGTCAACGACCCGAACTCCAGCGACCGAGCCGCCAGCGTGAGCGACGATCTCAGCGCGGGAATTGATTTCCTCCATGAACTTAGGCCACAGCACATTTTATTCGGCAACCACGAAGCCCGACTCTACAAGCTCGCAGCCTCGCCAAACGCGCTGGCAGCTCACGCCGCCACGCTTACCATCCAAGCAATCGAGGAGGCCGCCAAGAAGCTCAAGGCGCGTCTCTATCCATACAACATCCGCAGCTATGCGGAACTCGGAGGAGCAAAATTTTTGCATGGGAGCATGTTTAACGTGCAGGCCATACGCGATCACTGCGAGGCATTCGGAAGCGACATTGTGATGGCTCACTTGCACCGAGTAGGAAGCGAACGCGCCCGCACTCTTAAAGGCTCCACAGGCTACTGCGTCGGCATGCTCGCCCGATTCGACATGGAGTATGCCAGCACACGCCGCGCAACGCTGGCGTGGTCGCAGGGCTTTGCTTACGGCTTTTATAACGACAAAACCATAACAGTAAACACATGCGAAAGAAAATACAACCAGCCCTGGCTTCTGCCAATATAACCGCCGCTTGGGAGCGAGTATTTGAGCAGGCAAAAGTTGACGACATCGAGCAGCTTCACAGCGAGGGCTGGCAGAGCGTTTATGACATCTCAGAGGCATCTGGCCGTTGCCGAAGCACACTGTGCAAGACTCTCGACGAAGAAGTAAGCGCAAGGCGGTTTGAGAAAAAACTAGCGAAGATAAAACGCGGTCTGCAAATAAAAACGGTCTCGTTCTACCGTCCGCTCGCAAAATAAAAAGCCGTTTCACCCGCACCAGCATTGGACGCGCGGGTTTGTAAAGACATTTCTCAAAATTTATTTTCGGGAAATCTCAAAAAAATCTTTTCATTTTTCCGAGAGATGAAAAATTGATTTCAGCGCAACGGTTGCGTTCTAAAAATATGAAATCCAAAACATACATCTGCGAGGGCTACGACCCTCTTTTCGGTCCGATTCGGGACATGATGGACGCCTACTCGGTTGAGGAGGCAAAGACAAAATTTAAAAACCTTCACGGAATCGCGGCGCTTTTCGTCGCGCTGGAAAAATAATATGGAACACGAAACAATCATCCGCAATTTGCAGTTTGCTTGGGAGGCATTCAAAGCCTTCGGGCCGGTGGCGATCTTCGCGGCCCTTACATACTGGATCACAACATGGGGGGAGAAATGAGCGCATTGACTTGGAACGACGCAGCGATTTTGCCGGAGGTAAACAAGACCGTCATCCTTCATTTCGGATTCGACCTCTTGGAGATTGGGTGCTATTCAAAAAATGGGTGGGAGCTTATGACGGGACTCCCGCCACATGAGACAGTCACTCACTGGGCAGAGTTTAACTATCCGTCCGAGGAGGGTATCGAATGAGCGCGACGCTCGCCTTATCTATCGCAGTCATAACTCTCGGCTCATGCGTGGCCTGCTACTACATCGGACGCGAGGCAGGGCGGCTTGAGAAGAAGGACAAATGAAAACCATTCTCGCAATCGATCCTGGAACAACGCAGAGCGCTTTTGTCCAATATCGTGACGAAGTAATTCTCGACCACGGATGGATCTCAAACCCCGAAATGCGGCAAGTGCTCATCGGACGCGAATACGACGCCGTGGCAATCGAAATGATCGCATCCTACGGCATGGCGGTCGGGGCATCTACATTTGAGACATGCGTATGGATCGGGCGCTTCACGGAAATTGCAAGAGTTGAACCAACCCTATGCTATCGAAAAGACATCAAGCTTTTTCTCTGCGGAACCATGCGAGCCAAGGACGCGAACATTCGCCAAGCCTTACTCGATCTCATCGGGCCGCAGGGAACAAGGGCCAAGCCGGGGCCAACCTACGGCATTAAATCCCATACTTGGGCGGCACTGGCAGTGGCCGTTTACGCTGCTAACAACAAATAGAAACCCAAAGACATGAACCTAACACTAAAACAGCAGGCAAAATCGGACGGCTACCGTCCGCTCACCACGGCATACAAGCTGCCGGGGGAACAGTGGATGCTAGACAACATCCTTGCAGACATGAAGCGCGCAAATACGGACATCGTATTTGTCGGAGAAAATCAACAATCAGTGGAAATCTGGAAAAAATGAAAATCACAAAAGGCAAACAGACAAGGCCACAGCGGGTCGTCATTTATGGAGTCGAGAGCGTCGGCAAGACAACCTTCGCCGCGCAATTCCCGAATCCATTGTTTCTCGACATCGAAGGCGGCACAGCGCACTTGGACACCGACCGATGCGAGATTAACAGCTGGGCTGAACTTAACGGCGCGCTGAAGGAAGTCGCAGCCAGCGACTATCAGACCGTTGTCATTGACTCGGCAGACTGGGCAGAGCGCCTATGCGTAGAAGACCTACTCGCCAGCACAAAGAAAAGCAGCATTGAGGACTTCGGCTACGGCAAGGGCTGGGTGCAAGTTGCCGAGCGTATGAGCCGACTGCTCACCGCGCTGGATTCGCTGATCGCTATTGGCAAGCACGTTGTCCTGCTCGCTCACAGCAAGGTTCAGCGGGTTGAGCCGCCGGACTTAATGACGGCTTATGACCGCTACGAACTGAAGATGAGCAAGCAGTCATCGCCGCTCGTTAAGGAATGGGCGGATGAGCTTTGGTTTTTCCGATTCAAGACAAAGGTAGTCGAAAGCGAAAACGGCAAGGCCAAAGGCACAGGCGGCAAGCAACGCATCATCCTGACAACACACAGCGCAGCATACGACGCCAAGACTCGCAGCGGCCTATCCGAAGAACTTCCGATGGAGTGGGGTTCGGTCGCGCATTTATTCGCTTCGGCAAAGCCAAAAGCAAAATCCGAACCGGCGGCGGTTGTAGTCGGTGCCGATCATGTGCGAGCATTTGAGATGTTGGCGGAAAACGAGGATGCGGTGAACGCCTTTTTGATCGCGAACAAATCCATTGAGCCAGGTCAAACTTGGCGGGATGTCTCGGAGAAACTCCGCGCAAACATCGTGGCTCGCCCCGAGGCATTGATTGCAAAGGCTCTCGAAGCGAAGGAGGGGGCGTGAAGGAACTCACGCCGAGCATGGCTCCCAAGCTTGCAGAATGTCCGGTGTTCGTCGGCGCATCCGGTGCCTCGGCGGCTGCCGAGCGCGGGACGGCAATCGACTATGCAATCCGCATGGCGATGAATGGAGACATCGAACCGACCGAACAACTCGCCGTGGAAGATCAAGCATCCGCACGGTGGGGCATTAAGACCTTGCGCTCACTAAGCGGCGGCGAGCGCGTCGAAACACGCGAGGAATACCTTGCGATGGCGGTGCCAGGGCTTTCCAAACTCGGCACGGCGGATGCAATTTGCAAGCGTGCGCGATGGGTTGCGGACATCAAGACCGGCCAAGTGCGCAACTATCGCGAGCAGCTCGCGGCCTACGCGTTGGCTTGCATGGAGGACAACTTCGCCGAGTCGTGGACGGGCCATGTGGTCTATGTCGATCAACAGCTCGTGCGGTCCTATGACTTCACCCGCGAAGAGGCCGAGGCCACTACTCAGCGGTGGATCTTGGCAGCAACGTCGACGTTCGCTCGCCCGACGCCTTGCGAGTATTGCAACTGGTGCGC